>JGI24158J21664_10014823_pt1 | contig 10205 bp, 7 predicted proteins | sample Ectturendosymbi3_FD_21664 | JGI IMG/M metagenome (IMG submission 21664) | reverse complement strand
CTAATTAAAGTAGACAACTGGTTGCGCTCAAATAAATTGTCCTTAAATTACTCCAAATCAATATTTATGCTTACAAAATCTTTGAAAAATAATAGCAATCTGTAGGAAACTTTTTCGTTCCAAATAATAATTAATGACAGCTACTTTCAACAAACAACATGTGCAAAATACTTGGGGGTTTTGATAGACAGCTCATTAGATTGGTCATCTCACGTGCAATACATAAAATCAAAACTAGTTGGGGCATCATATTTATTCTATAAAATTGGAAATGTGGTATCAATTGATGTTTTAAAAAATGTTATGTTTTTGTCTTGTGCATTGCTAAATGCTGCATTGTTTCATGGGGCGCAGCTACTAATTCTGTTTTGCAACCACTAGAAGCAGTGCACAATAATATTCTACGAACTATTACATATAGCAACTATAGATGTCATATTACACTTCTGTATAAATCTCTCAATACTCTGAAACTTCGCGATATTTATAAATTAGAATTAGCCATACCAAAGCGCAAATTTCACCATGAAATGTTGCCAACAGTGTTTTTTTTAAGGTGTTTTGAGGGATCAAAACGGTCTCTCAAATTCTTCCAACGGTCTCTCAAAATATAGTGACCTGAGATCACATCAATGGAGAAAGGTCTCTCAAATTCCTCCAAGCGGTCTCTCAAAATTTCCTTGCGGTCACCAAAGCGAAACCTTAAAAAAACCCTGGTTGCCAACATCATTCAAAGACTTTTTTCAGAAAATGGCTGAAGTTCATTGCCATAATACAAGATATGCAACCAACCAAAACTATTTTATACAACAAATTTTAAGAAACGCAGGCAAAAAAACAATTTCTTATAGAGGAGCTACTCTTTGGGAAAATGTATATCAACAATTCTAAGATAAATCTCACAGCGCCTTTAGTAATCAATGCCGATTATTTTTGTTGTCGCAATAACTATACTACTGGATACATCTAGTTAATTTTCAGAAAAATGTCACTCCATCTGCCTTATCGTTTACGCATACGTTTGGCATGCGTTTCGGTTTGGCATGCGTTTGCTTGTATGGCTTATAAAGTGGCGCCCGGCATTTTGTGGTAGGCAACTGAAATATTTCCATGATCCTTATCTCAGATCTGTTTCTCTGTTTTACGCAATTGTGTCTTCGTTCACACTTTTGGCAATCGCTGAGATGTTTCACTGTGCTGGGGCACTTCCACTCGAAAACCGCAGGTTTTTCGGTATCCCGGCCGCAAGTTTTCTTTTTTTTGTTTTAGGAAAAAGTGCGACTCTAAGTCGTTAAACTGCTTACTACTGTCCACGTCCCCGGTAGCTTCGTCTCGCGTGTGTTGGGGCGTGTTTAATGGCCTCGAGTATGATAAATTCGCAAGTGGCTTTGTTTTATGTGTGCGTTAAACCATGTCTTGTGGGCCTTGCGGCCGAAATGAATAAAACTGTCGAAACTGTCAAAACTGATGAAACAATTGTTGTCTTCTGAGGTGTACGGTCGATCGCGCATGCATTTTTCAAAATGTGCTTGGCCCAAATGTGGCAGCGAAGTTCATCAAGTTGATATTTAATTTAAAGTTTAATAAACACGATTAATAGTCTCAACAAGGAACAATATCCTCATGCATATCAGTTTTCATTGAAGCTATCATTACTGAAATAAATACTAAATAGGAAACAAATTTTGTTTGTCGAGGACGTTCTAGTTTTGGCCATTCATTTTTTAAGCTGAAATTTTCTTATCTAGTAGGATAGCGGTAAAGAGGAAATGCTTGTAAATTTTTCGTATATTTTTGTTAGTTCTTCTGTATATCAAGATAACATGCTTACATCCTGGGGTTTTGGTATGTTAATACGATATCTTTGAAGCACTAACAATTGTTTGAGCAATACCTATCTTTTATGTTTATCAAGGTCTGTAATGATCAATTTATCTGCAAACAAAAGAATGTACGAAATGGTACTCTATTGTAATACGCGATATGTAATACAAGAAGGATAACACGAGCATAAAGGAAAAACAATATTACAAATTCACTCAATGATGTGGCGTCGCGAAAAAAATGGGCAAAGTGTACCTTTTTATATAAAGAACACAAATGTCGTCGGTTTTTTCACCCTTGATCTCAAAAACTTTGAGCCCGCCCTACAGTATAAGTCTCGATGCCACTGCTCACACTGCTTGAAAATGAATTGTGCATTTCACGACCCCACTAGCCCCATAATCGCTACCATTCCAACCAGTGTGATGTGGCATAGACATGCCATGCAAACAAACTTACAGCATATGCAAAAACAACTCTCTTGAAATAGCCACGCTTTTATGTTTCATGCAAAACCTGTTTTCACAGAATCAACATCTGCAGCAAGTGCATTCTTTTCTTATTACACTGAAATCTGTGAGCATTGTTCTGTTTTGTGTGTCGCAGATCATCAGCTACAATAAATACACTGGACCTTATGCAGCTAATGACTTTACTGTTGGCGTTGCAAGCATGAAGCTGTGGAATCAGAAAAATGAGACGTGCAAGTTTCAATACGATGGCTACAGTAAGTTATCATGTAAATAACGTTTGGCGATATCCGCTGCCCAATCTTCATGTAAAACAAAAAATTGACAAACTTTTCGCTGGTCCCTTTGCTGATTTGATTTATTTTCAAAAAGCCACCATGCTGATTTTTCTCAAAACCAACAAATATCGGTACCGCCTATACCAAAATTTTAAGATGAGTTAATTTCCTTCTTCATGTTGTGTTCCATAGATCCCAATAATACCATTGCGCAGCCCACCAACTGGAACGAATTCCTCGGACACGACGAACGCTGGAAGAAGGGAGGTCCAGAAACAATTGGTTACTCGGAAGCCGGAGTCTTTCGTGACGTTATCTTCGTTCCTCCCTTGTCAAATATAACGGTGAGCCGGAATTCCGTTGAGAAATAAGCACTTGAAGTTTACAGGTACACAAACGCAATTAAAGCTAAAATAGCTTGATAATCTGCACGTGCTTGTAACGAACTGTTTTGACGAACGCGCAAGATGAACGGATTGTAGCAGCGATGCCAGCAAAACCCTTGGTATCAATATTTAGCTCGATACATGATTCTGAATCATGTGCTAAAAGCGATTCTGAAATGCTTTGTGCTCGTGTTCTACTAGTGTCTTACCGTTTGTTAGGTCATGCAATTCAAGTCCTTTATTTTATACTAATGACAGTTTAAAAACTTGTCAACACTATGGTTGTCACAATCTCGCTTGTAAGGCGAAATGGCAAATTTCCATCTGTCTACTACAGGAACATTAGCCTTTAGACAAAGGTGGGAAAACTACGGGCAGCTGGCCGCATGCGGTCAGCGAGGGCAGTTTGTACGGCCCGCAGGGCAGCCACACGTACTTAGGTAGTACACATTTCGAGTCTATGTTAAAATAATTTCAACGATTTGATAGACTTCTCGAGAGATTATTCCGTCTATGTGTGCTACAGTGTCAATGTGAAATAAAACAAGACAAGGTTATAAATGTAATTGTTACTGAAGTAGACAAATGCAATATATGCGGCTCCCGATTGCAATAAAGTTTTCAATCGGTCCCCGTAAAAATGTTTGCCCACCCTGCCCCAGTACAAATTATTTTGCTTTAATAGGTATTACATTTGTTGGTATAAGAAGAAAACGCTGACAGTACAGGCGACAAACTAGACAGTTTGTATTATATATGATTGGCTCTTCCACAATGACGCAAGGATGAAAGTACAGTACAAGAAGGAAAATTAAAAAGGTGTTAATCTCACATGGGTCCTTCCTTTTTTTGTACAGACCAGTTTTGACTGTTGTTATAAAAATTTATTTGAGATTTGGAAACCCTCGCTCCTTCCAGAATATTCTTCACTGCCTATCACATCTGCCGTGCAATGCATGCGGACAGTGTCTTCATTTCTCTTTTGACAAAGATCATGCTGAGGATTTAAGTTGTTAGATTATCGTTACGCATGGTTGATCCTTCGCTTGGCTCATCGATAGGCTTTCTTGTCATTCAAGGCATAAATTAAAATAAAGCGAGCTGACGTTGCAAAAAGAAAATAAAGAGACACATTGATTTCTTGTCCAACTGTCTATTTTATTCTAGCCCCAACGTTATCAATTGATGTTAGATTTCATCTGCAATACTAAATATTCGGCAAGCTAAGAAGATACGCATATATACAGAAATTTTTGGTAAAAACATTTAAAGTAATTTTGCAAAAAAACACACGTTTTATTGTTTCACAAACGTTTTGAAAACACAGTCGTTAAAGTGCCTAACATGCAAATACTTCAAAAAATTTGGAACTCATGAAAACAACTTGCATTACGATAGCATGAACTTTTTAACGAAACAAATAGAACAGACATGTTCAGCGTATTGCAATGCAACCTCAGGGAGTTTTACCTGAAATTATTGTGTTTTTCAAACTGAACTTTTTCGTGTGAATCGCTGCAGCCTTGACCGTGACCATGTTTCATCATTTTCTGTAATAATATTTATCTGGCATGCCAGTACAACTCACTGCGGTCTGGCCTCTGGCATCTATGATTTTGGGGAAGACACACTAATGCAATAAGTTGCACGTGCAGGTTCGTTTCATGTCCGATCAATTCATAGGCCCGATGTTCATTCACTGCCATATCTTATCCCACGAAGATTCTGGAATGATGATGGTTGTGGAAACCGTTCCACAAGGTTTGTTACTTCGTATACTTGCGACAACCGTGAGCGCAAACCCGGACAAAATTCGAACATTTCTTTCTGTTTCTCTAGCCCCAGCTCAGGAATGTTCAGTGATCCCCCTTAGCACTGGAGTTAACTTTTATACTAAGTTAGAGTTTACTCTGGCCACGAATCGGGTCAGGATTATTCGTTAAACCCGCATCATCGGTTTCAGACCCTTGATGGTTTACAGACAACTGCATTATTTTGTTTTCAAAGAGAAGCTATACAGTTTTCAACTTACAAGAGCACTACAATTCGTCTGTTGAACAAGCAGCTTTTACCTTTTATTTATCAATTTCACCCTTTTGTCAAAGTTTTTGTAACATCGGCACAATATCACCAGCACCTGTCACCTGTGTTGTACGGGTTAGAAATGAGATTGCCTTCATCATACTTCATTGTTATTTTAGTTTGGTATGAGAATAAAGTTCAAAAACAATTTCAAATTTATTACGATATTTGAAGAACTATCATCACAGCCACTAAAACAAAGTAAACAATAAATCAAAGCGTGAAAACTTTTGTTGTTTCTACCAGCAACGAAGCATATGAATAAGGTTGCAAACAACGCAACGAGTGCATAGCGCCACATACGCCATGGAAAGTGATGACTGACTGAAAAGATATACAAGGGTCTGAATTTTATTGTTTGTCAAGGAAAGTTGCTAAACTGTTTCCAGGGAAAGCCCGTTGGGAATTTTCATTGTGAAAAGGTTTAATTAACAAAAATACACTTATGAAAGAACATTGGTAAAAAAGCATAAAATTATGCTATCAGTCACATTTGAAAATCCTAGGTTAATCCAACTTTGGTTTATTCGACCAGTGAATAAAAAAAAGTCCATCAGTACGTCATAAATAAAAACGTATCCTACTATGAAACCAGTGCATAAGTTGCCAACGATAAATACTGCACACGTTTTGACAGACATTGAGTGACTGGACACTTGCGATCAGCATGTTTCGTGACAGTCGACAAGTTTACTCGACAGCCGATTAAGCTAAAGCTAGAGAGCTGTTCAAACCCTCCACGGATTAGAAAAATCTTGTAGAGGGTTTGATTGACTTTCTAGCGCTTTTGGTTCCGAAATTACAGCCAAAAAACGGCACATTAATTAGACAAATCCCGGCTAATACCCTAGAGAATAATCATTTATAGTGCAGTTTCTTTGCCATATTCTTCGTACCAGAAACGCTAGAAAATTGATCAAGGGTTCTAAAGACTCGTATTATAGTCTACCTTCCATAAAAACTTTGAGCCACCAAATCGGTTCATTGGATCAGCCAATGACGTTATCCCCAAACGCAAAACGTACCCCAATCATGACGTCATCGACTAAAAACCCGAATACCAAGACTTTCCATTTTTTAAATCGAAACTACAAGACTTCCCCAATCCGCAGAGGTTTCGAACAGCTCTCCACCTCAGGGCTTCTCATATTATGGGTCGCGACCCTATTTGGTGGTCGCAAAATCAAATTTTGGGGTGGCGAAAAAAAACGACTTGATAAATCAGATATACAACTTTGCAAGAAAACAAGAAGTAGGTCTGCAGTAAATTTATTTCCACTACATTTTTAGGGGCAATACCGTGGTTCATGTTGTCAGTTGTCTTGTTTACTAGGATGTCTGCCTGAACTATCAATTGATAATAATCAACCAAGCAAAACAATCTATGCAATGTTACGTCATCATTGTTTTAACGCCCTGTCCAATATTGACCTCATTGCATTTTTTCTGACAGGAAGATATGCGCGTGTTTAGAACTTTAGGTCTAGGGCCTGGGCCAGGGGTGGTCAACCACGGCACGCGTGCCGAACTTGGCACGCGAGCACTTCTATCCGGCACGTGAGCGAGGCCTCGGAAACGAGATCCTTCCCTCTTGAAAGTGTCCGTTTCTTCAATTTCGTTTGTTAACAATTCGTTATTTAATTTAACCCTTATATGCTTTTGATGCCATATGGCTACTGACATAACCGTATCAGCGGCGCTACGTACCCCCGATTGGTGAGGGGGAACTCTGCAACAAAGGCCCAAAATTCAGACACCTCACCACAAATTTTGGTTGGCACGCTGAAGAATTTTGTCATTGATTTAGCCGATTTCGGCAAGCTAACCGAAGAAGGTTGCCCGCCCCTGACCTAGGCTAACTGCTTTCACAGCACACTGCGTAGTTTTAGGCTAAGGTCAAAAGCTTTACGCATAGTTTCATAAGTATTTTGGATTTTGATTCAGGAAAAATTGGATCCGCATACTATGCGTAATTAAAAGTTCAGGAGGCGACATATCTGCCATGGCCAGGATGAGTTTGCGGAGTTATTAAACGACAATTATTTACAACTGGAATTTTAAAAGCGGAGTTGAAGAGTGTGTCAGTTTTGTATAAGAACAAGAAATGAATGCCCAGTCATTTCTGGTCCAGCTTTCGTAAACTCTGACTTTTGCACAACATAGTTGTGTGAAGCGGCATTCTCGAAATTGTAATCATCAAATCCAAAAACCAATCTTTTTTTAAAAATACTGAGAATTTTTTTCATCCTGCATTGTCTTGCATCAATCTACGAAGGGATATAATCTGTGTAAAAGTCACCAAGTGCACCTATCACATAAGTTGTGCTTGGTAACTTCTACAAAGTGAATTGTGTTTTGTCTTTTATCGCCTCACTGTATCCATTACGCGGTAGTTTTATTACTATACTCGTAGAGTGACTTTCGTGGATTGTGTGCACTTGTATAATTTCGCCATGCAAAAAAATGCCTCTTGAGATTTGTAATTGGACGTTTACACATATCATTGACATCTATAGGCCGCGTAAAAAAAACTGTTTCAGAATGGATCGCAAAAAAAAAGTTTGGGAAGCCCTGCTCTAGCTCACTCTGCTGCTGAGTTATGGCTAACCAAAATTCACTTTGAGAGGGCAAATCATACTTTTGGTGTAATTGGTTTATTTTTGACAAAATTTGGGTTTTTGAGCCATAATTTTCAATCGAGAAAAGCTGGAAAGTTGATCAAACCCTCCAAAGACTCGGATTATAGCCTAGTTTCCAAAAACGAACTTGAGCCAAAAAATGGATTGTTGGGGTGTCGCCCAGGGCCAGATAAAATCGGTCAAAAGTAGAAAACATGCCCAATTGTGAGGTCAACCACAAAAAAACAAAACTTAATACTTAACAAATTTTTTCAAATCTCAACTACAAGACTTCCCGAATCCGAGGAGGGTTTGAACAGCTCTCTAGCGCAATCGGCTGGCGAGTTATGGTGCTGCAAAATTCAGCAAAAACCTGACGCACGCAGGACATTGAGGGTTTAAGTTAAGCCGTGATATGTTTTTCAAACAATTTTGTTAATCATATTTGTTTTTTATTAGCATAAATATAAATAAAAATCAAGCAAAGTACAATCATCTTGCTTCAGTCACACTTTTTTGTCCCATGCGCTTATTACTAAGGGTTTGTTGAAGGGTAAAACTATTATCACTTTTATTGCATTTTGCTTCAAAAACATTTGGTTACTTTTTTTAAATTGAAGTTGCATCTACTTAGTTTTTTTTTTTTTTTTTCAGGAAAAATGAAAGTAGCTCTAAAAAAAATCTTGCACAACAGGACTCTCTAGAGCGACTCAAATTCTTGATTGTGTTCTGTGACAGGTTCAAATTTGACAAGCGGTGTACAAGTAGCATCAGGTGATGCCTACCCAGGATCGTGCGACATAGCCAAACCATATCCGTTCAACACCCAATAATAAAGTGCTCCAAACCAGCATGTGGGTGCATGGTAATGCAGTGTGCTTTTTGCGTCTAGCATAAAAGGTTTATCAAAGATAAAAATAACGCACTCAAGGTATTATTTTGATCATGCACAAAAAATGATAGATGCAAAACATTTGACTTTTGCTTTAGGTGATTCGCGCTGGCGAACGTTAGTTTTGAAACGATAACCAGACGTAACCTCAAACGGTGTTCAAGGCACCGGTTCTCGAGCGCAGTGGACACAATTTTAAATGCAAAATATACAGACGTGTATTTGATGAACGCGCTTTTCCACAATATGCATGCTGTTATCATCCAGTTATATTTTTCTTCAAGTCACCCTAACAAAGAGAAAAATTAAAATTCAGTATCACTTTATTGGAAATTTCAGATTTCATTCTGTTTTGAGAATTTGCACGTTGGGTCAAATAGAAAGAATACGAATGAAAAGAAACAAATAGCTCTTTTCATTGGATTCTACTCTCGATTTTCAAGAATTAAAGTGAAGCTTCCTTGGATGAAAAATTTTACACGCTGTTTGTGCTCGAATGAAAATACGCGGTTTTACTTAACACTTTCACATTTATCGTGTCGTTTCTGTGGAGGGAATGTGCATTGATACAAGAATGTAGATACATCCACACCATCCATTGCGTTTTATCGTGTGTAGCTAGGTTCAACGGGGGAGGTTGCTTGGAATAAACGATGAGCATTTTTGTTTTATATCTCTGACAACAGCAACAAGCTGGTATTTTCCGATTGTTTGATCCATTCACGATGCTTTTCGTTAAGAATGCTGCTTTGCACCAGTTTTGATTGAGTGATTTTTTTAAATCATAAGGAATATGTAGACATATCAGAATCTAAACCAAGTAAACCTGTCTACGCGCACAGGTTTGATTGCTGAGTGCTTATGTTTCGTGTATATTGCTCGCCAATTATGGCCTTCCAATCGAGGAACAACTTCCCGCAATCTGGAATCTGGCCATTGCTTTCACCAACGCCTACGCAATTTGGCATTACATTCTCAACACATTCAATGTTCGTCAAGATTAACTGTTTGGTCAAAATATTAGATACCTCAGTTAGAATCAAACTTTAACTTGCATCTGAATCTAACCTTTTTATCAATTCACTCTAACGGTCTGATGCTTTTCACAATCTGCCACTTTGTAACGCTTCTGCATTACGATAGCAAATGCAATATTTTCCAGTGTACTTATACGGTGTCCAATCCTATTCATTATGACCTGCGTGTACCATCCAACACCTGTGTTGTGTTTAAGACTGAGAACTTTTGCGTTCTGTCACTCACTCTGTGTGGTACGGACCATGTGTGTTGTGAGACTAACAATAAAAATAAACAAAGCAACGAAGACCTATTTTATGAGTTTAAGAGACAGCGATTGCAGTACGCGTTTCCCACTTCGTGTCAAAGATCATTTGGATAGCAACAATATGTTTGCTCTATTTTTATATACAATATGTTTGCTCAAAGAATAACAGCTCTATATTTGCTAAAGTAAAACGTGCGATCATACAACAATTCATTCCGATTTCACCAAAACTACATCCCTTGTGTTTTGGAAACTTTTTGGTGGGTATCACGACGGAGCAATAAAGCTCACGCAGAACTGCGTTTGCTTTACCAATCCGTGTATCAATCTCTTTGTTCCGACTTCCGTCACTCGTGAATACCACTTGAAC
>JGI24158J21664_10014822_pt1 | contig 10205 bp, 9 predicted proteins | sample Ectturendosymbi3_FD_21664 | JGI IMG/M metagenome (IMG submission 21664) | reverse complement strand
CATTTACAATGTTCCTTGAAATTTGCATGCAAATTTATTCTATGGTATTTGCAATAAGTCGACAAATTAACAAGCAAAAGTATGCTAAAACAGTTAATCTCGTTTACGCAGGCAATAAAGTTTTCGTAAAATATCAAGCTCAAGGGGGGGTTTAACCCCAAATTCCCCCCTTGCGTACGCCCTTTAACTTGAGAGATAAAACTGTGTGCTTGATCTGTCGTGAAACAGTAAGTTGCTGCCTTCGAGGAATGCAAGACGAAAAGGCATTTTTAAATCAAGCATGGCAACTTTGGATAAAAGTTATCAAAGCAATCGCAGTTTTAAAAGCAACTAATAAAGTAGAAACTTTTAAGTAAAGGCAAAACGTTTCTGAGAAAAGGTCAAAATGTGTTTGAGACGTTGGCAAAAGCAAATCAGCAAAATAACCCGAAAATGTCAACCTTCAATTTTATCTATAAATGGAAGATGTTTTGCCTGATATAGCCCACTAACGAAACTATAAAATTGTGAATTTCCGCATGTGGTAATTGCAATGAAAAGTATGCCCATATTTGTGTACCCAATTTGCAATCTACAAAGCTCTTAGTGTTGTAACTCTTAGTACACTTCGACAAAATCAGCCTGTCAGAGTAGCGAAAACTTCAATGCTGAACTGAGCCTTAATAATATAAAACGCAACCCTAGCTTTCAGCATGTTGTAACAAGCCGTCATTATCGCTTCAGGACGCAGGGCATTCCTTTGGGTCAACCGTTTTTCATACTGAAGATTGAATAAGATTTTCAAGAGATTTTTACAACTTTTTTGTTACTAAGACGCGTTGTTGAAATGTGGTGATAGAAGTTAGTTGGTATCTGGCCAAATACGCTCATTGCTTATGATGCAACCTCTCGCAACACTTGCAAATGACAACATCTCTCTCAACCAGCAGTTCCCAGTTCGTTCAGCAGCTCTCCGCCATTCGACAAGAATAAACAGATTTGCATCTGCTGTGGTACGATCAGCGTTGTGGTCCTCTAGTGTTGCTGCTCCACTTTGTTTTGCAAAGACAAAGCACACGATAATTGCGATGAAACCCCATCCTGTACCTTGCACGTAATATTTAATCGGGATCGTTTATCCCAAATTAACAATAATGTTGCAGAGACGTTAACACCAGTGTTCCCACTAAGGTGCGCAACTGCGCAAATGCGCAGCACCAGCATACAACTTGTGCATTGCTATCTCATTCTCGCGCACTTCCAACATTATCAATTTAATACTGCATATATATTGCATTACCCTTTTATCAACTGGAATACTTTACTCGTTGCGTGTCTGCATGGTTGCGCAATTGCATGCGCTCAGTGCGCAACGAAACAAACATTTGCTCAGTGAACAATTTTCTTAGAGGCAACACTAATTAACATCCACAAACGTCCTGTACCTTCCTTGGGTATGATCAACTTCAGTTAACTATCGCTGCTGGCGTTACAAACTTACCGCGGAATCGATTGCAACAAAGTACAGCATGAGGAAGAATAGAACTGACCAAAGCTGCGGAATAGGCAATAATGCTAAAGCAGCTGGAAGAACTTGAAAAACCAATCCTGGGCCTGAAAAGAAACGGCATCAATCACATTTAGCCATTATTTTAGTGAAAAGCTTTATGTATTCGTATCTTTCACTTAGATATGACATCCGACACATTATATGTTCGGAGAAAAGCAAAGTTATCACGATTGTTAAAGAGAAACAAAACTTCAGTTTTTCAATCTTATCCGTACAAATAGTGAGAGAATTTAATTTCCAGGCTACTACTGTTTATGGTGTTTGCGGAGTAATATTTTACTTACGGAGTAGGCACCCTTGGCTCATTTTGAGACTGCTAAGAATTAAATTGTATGGTTTGTTTTTTTGCCCAAGCAGTTACTTTAAACTATGCAAGGAGGAAAACGCATTGCGAAAACCCAGCTTTCCCACATTAGGTAAGTTCAAAGTTTACTGCTGTATACTTTTGCTTTATGTTTTCATTGTTGCTTGCCTGAGGCGGTATTCCTTATGCCGTATGCTCTGACTGATCTGCTTCAACAAAGCTGTCGTTTTGTGACTTTTCCCATGACGTATGTTTGTCTTCATTTCACACTTAATTGCGCTTGATATTTCAAGGATTTGAAATCGGGAAACTTTACCTGATTTGATAATCTGTTCCATTTCAACCTCTCTTTCGTGAGCCAAATGCCCAAGAATGCTGAAAGTGACAAATCCCATCAATAAGGAAGTAAGGATGCCGCACGGAATAATGAAAGCTGACTGCCTACGTACAGAAATTGTATAATTGCATTGAAAGCAAATACTTGGAATCAGTATTGAAAATGAAAGATGTAGACTCATATGTTCTTTTCAAAGTTGGTGTAAGTTCCGTGCTTTTTACAGCTTCAAACGTTTTTCCCAACTAAAACTTCTCGTGTGGCTTTGTATGCCTGGATTGTCGAAGTTGAATTTGTTTCGCACTCACTCGAAATTCTGCCGCCCTACGGGATAGCCTCGAAAGCGTATATGGGAAATCCGGGCCTGAGGTTAATATCGCAAGAGCAGAATCTTTTATACAAAAACTCAGTTTTTGTCTAGCTTTTTGAAATTGCTTTTCAGATTTGTTCAACTAGTATGATGTTATCTGTTGTTATTTCAAGTTTTCATTTCGTTCCTTTCGACTTACTTGAAGAAATCGGCCCGTTTATTGTTGTAACTACCGAAAGCCGTCAATGACGGAAATCCCAAACCAAAAACGTAGAAAGCTTGAGAGATCCCTTCCATCCAAACCTGCAGAATGCGAGCAGTGATAATTGCAGAAAATTAAGTTAATCGTTTGAAGCAGGCTTAACGGTTCGTATGCAACTTGGCATTGCTTTTACATCATACATTTGCAAAGTGCTTGGAGACATCACAAAAAGGTTGCCAGGAACATGGGAGCGCGCAGCACCTATGTCAAAGAATGCGGTAATTTAGAAACAAGTGTCGTGAGTTTACCAAATGACATGGTAATGCTGTTAAAACAGCAATTGCGTTAATGATAAAAGGAAGTGTTTCACACTTGCCATGTACTGCAAGTGGCTTTCTTGCATTAAAAAACGCTCATATTTTGATTGCTATATCTGACATGTTTCAAACAAAGCTTTGAAGTCATAAACACCATATTTCACCACACCACAATCTTTTAAACACGTTGCGGTGGAAAAGTTGTGTGAGAAGCAGATGCTCAAGGTTTTACGTAAAGGATAAAGATACGATAATGTATTGCAGTTCCGACCTACTTACAGAAATTTGTTTTGAAGCACTCTTAATGGCAGTTGATAAAAAATTTTTTCTAACTGATAGGTTATTACAAACACTGAACAAGGTGTCTGCAGAAAAAGGAAGATCAATGACACGGTAAACATTTTACCACTTAATTGCCCATGCAAACAAATTGTGCCGTGTAAACGCCTTTAAATCTAATTTATTTTCAAATAGATTTTTATTCCTTATTTCTTATCAGATAATTACGTTATATTTCAACAAGAACTTAACACACAAAAGCATTTGACTATAATTAATCTATTTAAGGATTCTTACTTCATTGTCAGAAGGTGATATTGCTGACTTGTAATATTCTTGTTCAGTGGCGTGCAGAGGGGGGACGAACTAGCGATGGCCCCGGGCATCCAAAGAGTGAAATTACATAAATTAAAATGCTGTAGCTAGATGATTTTTCCCATTTTAAGGCTACTAACACATGCTGCATGGATTCACATTTTCGAAACTTGTGTTTTTTTGTCAATACTAATGTTTACGTATTATAAAATGCCAGTAATTCTCATATTCTTCAATACCAGGCATGGCGTCCGCAGATATTTTTTCAGGGGGAGCAAAATCAACATTTTGTTTATCATTTTCAGGTTCCTAACGATGCAATACAAATGGACGTTCACAAAACAGTACACCCTTTCTGCCCCTTGCCAAGTTGTCATGAGTAAAAATGGCCACATCAACCGTTAGAAAAAAACAGAAAGCACCAAAAAACCCAAATACATGATGAATAGACAACGAGACTTTTAAACACCATTGCAGGATGCCCAGCACTTTTAAAAGGCGATATACACATAAACCGAACAAAGCTCACTCAATTAGTAAACGTCTCAAAAAATTTGGTTTTGCTAAGGAGTGACCTTAAACGCAAAATTAAAAGCATGAAACACCAAAACAAAAAATTCTGAAATTATAGTGAAGAGTTCCTATGTCCAGAAACAGTGTCCAGATATTTGCCCGTGTCCAGAAATCTGCCAAACCGCCATAAAAATTGAATTGGTAAAAAACGACCGAAAAATCCAAATTTGATTTGGCCTTTTTTCAAAAATGACAAAAAAGCTAAAGGAGATAAAAAAAGTCAAAATTACGAATTTGGCCTCAAAAAAGCCAAATTGGCAACACTGGCCGTAACTTGAAGTGAACCTGTGTTGCTGTGTTATTGTCACGCAAAAAAGACCAATGGCCTATCAGAACAGTCCGTTCCCAAGTTTCACAATCCGCCTCTGCAGGCAATGAAGCGGATTTAGTGAACTGCAAACTCATCATTGTATGATACCAGAATAGTGAACCTGTTTCTTGTGTAGGGTGAGTGTCATATCGGCAAACAAAACTGTCATTGTAAGAAGTAAGTTAATTAAGCTACTGACTTCAGGCTTTCTAGAAATTTTTAGTTCTTAGTCCCAATTTTCAGGGGGGCAAACGCCCGTTTTTCCTCCTTGCGGACGACCATGATGCCAGGGACCTATACTTTAGGTGTGCGGCGCACACCCAATCAAACCAATAGTGACGTGACTTTTTCCAGATCGTGCGATCAAGGAAAAATCATTAAAAAGTATTGAAAGATAATTATAGACGTTCACCTAATTTTCTGAGCCAAATTTCAAAACTGTCCTATTTCAACTTGCTTCAGTTAAGCTGACTTTTTGATGCATCACTATTTTTCTGTTTCGTTTTTTTGATATGGCAAGCTTGGTCGTGCGCTAATACAGACACACGATTGATCACAACGGCTTACCAAGCCCGTATCTGTTTTGTCCTCCCAGTAGTTGTACATATAACAGCCACATTATAAAAAACGAAAGTTTTGTTCCATACTTTATGCTCATTCTCAATTCGTGTGTATTTTAGTAAGTTTCAAACTGTCAATCTTGGGTGTCCGTCATCCCAGTTGTATACCTTTTCTGCTCCTCTGCTGTTCGACGAGACATTGGTGCAGCCTGTTGTTTTTGCAGTTGTGAACTGCCCTGTCGTAGCGCTGATTGTGTGTTCTACTCCCCTGTTTTAACACGTTGCGGAAAATTTTTGCAGTTATGAACTGCTCTCTCTTAGCGTTCAGTGCTCTGTGTTTTGCTTCGGTCCGCTAACTTGGAGCGCTGATGTTCATTACAGTGACACATTGTACAACAACGAGTAAGGAAAGTGGGTGTGGAATTGCATGCATTTTGTGCGAACAAACTTTGCCAAAACGTTATTTTGCCAACGTGAATCTGACATCAAATTGTGACGTCACAAACAGCTTATATCCAGTATCAATGACCACCATACGCCACTGGTCAATACTAGAATTTGGTAGGAGGGCATACATTCAAGCAGTCGCCCCGGACAGGTTTGCCAGATTGCCCTTTCTTAGGTCAAATTTTAGAAATTTGGTCTCTTTTCAAGTTTGTTGGTCTGAAAAATTTTAGTTAGCCTTTTGGCTTTTTTTGGACTCATCTCAAGTTAGCTGGCCTTTAAAAATGTGTTTGCCCTTTTGTCTTTTTTTGGCTTTTTTTTCAACAAGGAAATTGGTTCTTATGAAGGAAAATATTGCTATTCCAATTTTTCGACAACACATTTGCAAAATTTTTGTAATAAATGCTGTATCAGACGCCCGCATTCTGATATTAGTAATATTTGAGGGATAATACATTCAAAATTAAGTTCTTGCGTAATCACTGGAAATGTGTGCACTCACTGCACTAAGTTTTGTCTATTGTGTTGTAAGCACTAAACAGTCTCTACGCTTGCAGACAGGTCTGCCTCTGCGCGATAGAAATGCGACAATCACGTCTAAGTGGAAGGGCTCTTATGATTCTGATCGTAAGTACAGGCTGGAGCGAATGGGAGAGACTTTCGTCCTCTTTCGTTTGAGCGAGTTGTTGAAATCACTGCTTGGCCGCACTAGATCTCGGAGCAGGTGTGGAGCAGCTATTCGGTTGTCCCATCGTCCAGAACTGTCAGACCATGCAGTCCATGGAGAGCTGGATGGATAGGACATTGGAGGACAACATGGTTGACAGTTTGTTTTTCTGCGCCACACTCACAGGTTGCAGAGGAGACCATACCGCATTTTTACAAGCAGGAGCGGAAACGCCCGACAACGGTGCGGAGGCGGTTAAGCCGGATCCAGGCGGCTCTTCTTGGGAGGGTCATTCTGGGGGGTGGTTAGCGGTGTCGGGAATGAAAATGCGGAGTCTTGTGGGGCTATCCGTCCACTCCGCATTCCATTGGTAATTAGCCCACTGCGTCGCACGAATGTTGCTGTTGTCAGAAAAACTGATGAGATGTTGTGCGGCGGGTGTAAATGGGTGCCTCGATTTGAGGCATCGTGCGTTCGCATTCGATGGACGGGTTAGCGCTGAGTGGAGCAGATGTCCAGGCTCCATGACACGGCGTGCTAAAGACAGTGTGGCTCCATTGCGACGAAGCTCAGCAGGCTGGATACCTGCGAGGATTGGAAGGTTGTCCGCTGGTGTAGTACGCAGGCATCCAGTCACAATTCGCAAGGCGTCGTTAATGGCGGGGTCGATGAGGCGGGTATGAGCATTGCGGCACCAAGTAGGCGCGCTGTACTCTGCGGTTGAGTGCACCAAGGCTAGGGTGGCTCTTCGCAAAATTGTTGCTCCAGCACCTCAGCCGGAGCCAGCAAGCCGCCTCGCCTGCGCACCAACGAAGTTCAGCAACCTCTAGAGAAGAAAACCTCTAGAGAGGAAACCAGTAAGAAAGACTAAATGTTTGTATTTATGACTAGTGCCAGTTTTCAAGTGAAGTACGATCGCTGACTTCGTTGTTAGCAATGACAACTTTATTGTCTTCTCACAGGTTTTTAGCAAAGGACAATTTTATTTTGGAACGCTTAAGTGCAACCCACAATTCCAACCAAGATTTGTGATGTTGAAATGCATACTCCCATCAGCGCATGTGTGTACTCCACTGGGAAAGAAATATCAGCCACAATATTGTTCTCGAAAGACTTTGCAAAGCAAGGAAAACCGAAATATTTGTTCATGTACTTCACAAGTAAACCAAAAACATTTTTGCAAATACAAAGATTTTCATTCTTCATCTGCCACTGTGCAATGGCAAAAATGAACAAAAACATGTTGCATTTGCAACTACAGCAACTTGCCGTCAGGTGGTAAGTATTTAACATCAACTGGAAGAAATTTCAGGCGTTGAACCTGGGTGTTGCTCATCATGTTTCTACCCTATGAGGTTTCATCAACGTGTATTAAAGTTTTTCTTCGCATCCACCATACTGATACTGCAACAATCAGGTTTCAAAATATTTTAATGTCAAAAAGTAATTAGTGCCTTCGTGCACTAAACTCAAACTAAAGTACTGAACTTAGACTCTCTGACCGGAATATGCTGTCTTTGCCAATTCTTTTTTAAAACCAAGAACATAACGTCAGCTAGAGGCCTTATATAAATCATCAAGCACGCTATAGGGTTTGAGGTGATGTTTTGAGATACAGCTGGAAGCTAAGTTGTTTAAACCATTGTTGCAAAGCTTCAGTTCGGGCAATTTCGATGAACAAAGCAGTGGGGATTGGAAAAATTTCCTCATTTTTGTAATCAGAGCTTTGGCAGTTATTATTACTTACAACGGGAAGGTGTCAATGTAGGAAAAATCCGTTTTTAAACAAGGTACATGCGTATTGTAAGAGTTCAGTATGATTAAGAATTATTGTGTCCCCATATACACAGTACTAAAAAAAGGAAAAGGAGTAGGTTTAATGGAATCTCTGCTGTTTTTTTGTCAAAAGGTAAAAAACACACGCAAAGGGATTTTTCTGCCATTTTGAAATTTTTAACTTTCCAGTCCAAATTTTGGCTTTTTTGTAACAAAAAAGTTTCAAGATGCAATCATTATGACCTTTTATCCCACTTTAAATTCAAGTTGCTTTCCGAGATAATAACTTTACTGAAAAAAGAATAATGAAAAGCAGTAGTTAAAACTGAAGTCACATTTAAGCATTATTTGCACCACTTACAACTGGCTTTGCAAGCTTTTTTATGTCCGGGAGCAGAAACTTTGCGATCCCACTGGAGGCTCCTGGAAGAGTAGCTGCTCGAAACAGTAGAATGACCAGCATTATGTAGGGAAACGTGGCTGTGAAGTAAACAACCTGCAATAAAGCAAACGCTGCATTGTTAGTTGCATGCTTACTATTACACCGTAATAGTCAAACAGCCATGCTCTTCTTTTGACCGAGTTCTTCTTCTAACCACAGCTTGGCCGTACTAAATTTCGGGGCAGGTGTTGAGCAGTCATTCGGTTGTCTCATCGTCCAGAACCGTCAGGCCGTGCAGTCCATGAAGAGGTCGATGGATAGGACATTGGAGGACAACATGGACGACGGTTTGTTTTTCTGCGCCACACTCACAGGTTGCAGAGGAGACCATACCGCATTTTTACAAGCAAGAGTGGAAACGCCCGACACCGGTACGGAGGCGGTTAAGCCGGATCCAGGCGGCTCTTCTTGGTAGGGTCATTCCGGGGGGTGGGTAGCGGTGTCGGGAATGAAAATGCGGAGTCTTGTGGGGTTGTCCGCCCACACCACATTCCATTGGTGATCCGCCCACTGCGCCGCACGATTGTTGTTGTTGTCAGAAAAACTGATGAGATGTTGTGCGGTGGTTACAACAGGGGTGTCACGATTTGAGGCATCGTGCATTTGCACTCAATGGACGGGTCAGTGCAGGATTGAGCAGATGTCCAGGCTCAATGACACGGCGTGTTAGAGAGAGTGTGGCTCCATTGCGACGAAGCTCAGTAGGTTGGCTACCTGCGAGGATTGGAAGGTTGTCCGCTGGTGTAGGACGCAGGCATCTAGTCACAATTCGCAAGGCGTCGTTAATGGCGGGGTCGATGAGGCGGGTATGAGCACTGCGGCGCCAAACAGGAGCGCAGTACTCTGCAGTTGAATGCTCCAGCACTAGGGCGGCTATTCGCAAAGTTGTTGCTCCAGCACCCCAGCCGCAGCCAGCAAGCCGCCTCAGGAGTGCGACGCGTGATGTCGGCCATACGTGAGCGACCTGTCCAACGTTGCTTCGAGGTTTTTGGGCTCGGGTCCGAATTGCAGGGTTGAAGAAGAAGAACTCGCTCAAAAGAAGAAGCCATGCTCTGGTGAGTTACTTGTGGATCCAGCATATTAATAGCAATGCACAAAACTGCCTCAACGTTTAGTAAAAGTTCGCAGTAATAATCCAATTACTGCTATATGAATGTTGGTCAGAGCTGGAATTAGAAAAAAAAAGTTACTAGCTACGTGACTTAGATTTTTTTTCGTCATCGTTAAATACAGCAGATGCCATAATAGCTTTGTGCTGCTTGGAAAACGTGTGATCAACACTCATCTAATCCCATGAAGAATTTCTTTTGCTCTTATCCACACATACGTCAGTCAGTTTGATGGGTACTTTAAAACTGTCCTTAGTATGTCTAACTGTCATGTACTTTTCAATATTCTAACTGTCATGGTTCTTCTGGTGAGTCTGCTCCAAGTGCCACGGTTTTTCTAAATGAGCTTGGCAAAGCGCAATGAACGAAATCGTATTTTTCTTACGCTCATATCTAAGAGTGGACATTAGAATGTAGGGAGCCGAGGCAAACTCTCAAAGAGGGGCCCCAAACCTATACCATATTGTTGAGGGGCTCCCTTTGGCACGTTCGCACATAATTTTTGTTTTATTTTGAAAATCGTATGTCTTTCTTCAGAGTTTATTAAGTGTGGCTCTTGAGTGGTTCATAACTTGACCAAGTTAGGAATTAGCGCCCTACTCCGCAGTAGTGCTGTAACAAGTGGTACGTGTTAGCTAACAATAGTGTTAAGAATGTATCTGTAACCCTATGGTTCTGTCTTCAATGCAGTTGCAAAAAGTGTCTGTAACCCTG
>JGI24158J21664_10014821_pt1 | contig 10205 bp, 9 predicted proteins | sample Ectturendosymbi3_FD_21664 | JGI IMG/M metagenome (IMG submission 21664) | reverse complement strand
TATCTAGTTTATGAAGAAGTATATCATGATTGACTGTATCAAAAGCTTTGGCAAGATCCAGAAATATAGAACAAGTTACTAATCCTTTGTCTATATTGGACAACTGATTGGGGAGTTTATGGTTAGGGTTTAGGATCAGGGTTCATGGTAAAGGTTTAGGGTCAAGTTTTAGGTTTAGGGGTTCAGAGTTTAGATTTAAGGCTTAGCCTACAGTTCACATAATGCAAACAAGAAGCTGCTAACTGCTTGCCAGCCCTGAAACCATGACAACACTAATCCAGGCATTGGATAGAATTGTTACAGATGTCATGGTCAACTATGAACTAAGCAGGACATGCATTCCAAACTTTTCATGTGACTACTTCAACAAGTCGTGTTCAGCTAAAGGTAAAATAACTCCAGCAGTTATTTTGCCTAACACAGCACAAAAAGGTATGTTGTACACCATGATATACTTTCGGATGGTTTTTGGAGATGGATAGTATGATTTCAACCAAAACAGGATTTGGATCGGATACGGATATCATTTTTCAAAAACAGGATAAGATCAGATAGAAAATTTCCACTATCCGATCATCTCTGTTATGCTGAGGATTGTCGTTTTAACTCTTTCTTTGGTTGGCTCAGGGCGACACAGCATCATGGCTGCAAAAAATGGGTCCGAATGTGTCGATGGTAGCAATCCACTCTTGAGGTTGTGAAATGGGGAAGGAATGTGGTGATGTGATTACGCCACATATAGGTCTAACAATCAATTTGTAGCAGCTATAGAAGAGTGAACCTAGACAAATGCGTAAGCTCTATTGCTGTTATGCCGAGGGTCATCAATTTGACTCTCTCTTTAGTTGGCTCAGGGCAGTGGCGTACACAGAAAATATTATTCCTGGGTGGGGTTTCATTCAGTGGCATATGCCATGGTGTCATTTGTATTTGGTGTGCGTTATGTGTGACGTCATAATATGATGTCATGTTCATACTATCCAGAGGTGTACGGCGTCTAAAATTTTTGACTCTAACTGCACTCTTGCTTCAGCTGAATATACTCTGACTCCGAAACATTTTTAAGCTTTTGACTCTGACTCTTGCTTAAACTCCACAGCGAATGCTATAAACTTTTGGCAGTGTCGACACGACCATATCCAGTTATCGCTTTAAAAAGACTAAAAAAGCTTACATATGAAACGAAATTGCTGAGCTTTGTAAAATGTGTGACCTCAGTCTTCTTTACATGTCAGTTGCTTCTCACATTAAAAGAGATCAAGTTGGCTATTAATTTTTTGTTACCCAATCCTCAACCCTAAATCCTAACCGTGAACCTTAACCGTAAACACTAACCCACAACACTAAACACTAACCCTAAGCCCTCACCTTGGACACTAACACTGCACCCTTTACGCTAACCTTAAATAGGTGCCCTGTGAAAGGTGGAGCTCCGTGAATAGCGGAGCTTGGTTGCGGAGGTTTGATGACGTAATCGGAGTCACTAAAACCGATATTTTGCATTGAGCAATGAAAACTGAACGGTAGTAAAAATAATTGTACTGCAAAAGATGATATTACACTACGGTAAAAAAAATACTATTTTGAAGCTTGATAATTTTTGTTTATCTGAGTTTCACAACGGTTCGGGAAAAAAAATATAGGTTTCAGCAATTGTGAATGTATAAAATTTTTAAACATCGCAAACTTCCATGCATTGCATGTTTGAGGGAAACACATAATTAAGCTGCAATGATACGACATTTTTCCTTTACTTTTTTTGCTTTTGCAACGCAACTTTTTTCCACTCCGGTTACGTCATCAAACCCCCGCAACCAAGCTCCACTACTGTATTTACGGAGTTCCGCCTTTTACAAGGCACCCACCGCCACTCCTTATTTTATTGTAGTTTATTCATACAAGCATGAAGAATACCAATAATCTGCAAATAACAACAAACACTGTGCAGTACCAGATCCTTTCTTAAAAGTAACTTAAATACTGTACAGCACAACAGCTAACCTGATTTGCATAGACTTTTATGTTTATTTTCCGAAAACAGCAGTCTACACTGCTTAAGACACTCTGTACAGTAACAATGTGCCTCAGTTTTCGTCTGAAAGTCTCCTGGCCCAAAAAAGTATTACGTCTTCTGCCTGTGACGTCACTAAGACGGCTAAGCCGCTTGTATCTTCGAGAATGAGACCGTGGTAGAAAAGAGAGGATCTTTTTCCTGAGAAAAAGTTCGATAATTCCAAGCCGACAGCTGTAACTGAGCCAGAGGTTTTAAAAATGCCAAACAATGTTTTTCCATGCCAACACCATCAAAAAAGGCCAAAAAATACCAAACTATGAAGAACATGCCAAACACCATGTATTCATGCCAAACCACTTTAAAAAAGGCCAAATTTCTGAAATTTGGCCTTAAAAATGGCAACCCTGGTACTGGTAGGAAAAATTTCTCCAGCTCAGTTTTATTTCTGGCAGAAAACTGGATGCGGGACACCGTCTTTTTGTCCTTCGAAACAGAAAATCGGATATGGTTGATGAGACCAGTGATGCCACTGGGCTCAATCGTTTTAATATCAAATTATTTGGGATTCAACATCAAATGTCAGACATCAACATCAAAAGACACAAGACTGTTATCAAAACTTGCTTTATAGCATGGTTCTTATATTGCACATCCACCACTGCTTCATGACACCATCGGTTTGGCTACTAATTGCCCCTTCAAGCTGTCAGTATCCGATTTGGTGCATTGTTTTATAAGCAGCATTCACAGACCTAAAAATTCTTTCAACCGCAAACCCTTTTATACTGTAAACATTCCGGGAAGTATACGAATGGATTTCACAAGATCAATTAATCAATTTGTAACTGAAAATGCTAGATCATGCTCAGTAATAAGTCCGTTCAACTTCAGCACTGCAGAGGCAACTTATGAAGCATAATTTAACCTCTTATCATCAGAACCTTTAAACCAGGGGTGGGGAATCTATTTACTATCACAGGCCGCATGAATTGTGGAATATCGCTGGTGGGCCGCAAAAACTAATTAAATTTTATCTGAAAATTTCTACCTTTACCTTCCAAAGGAAAATAAAAACTTCTCTTGACTTACTGTGTACGTATCGAAGTGTCATGTAGTTAATTTAGTTAACGAAAATGCTGATGCGAGTCATATTAAATGTTCAAGTGGGCCTCAGGTTCCCCACCCCTGCTTTGAACTAAGTCACTTTCATCAACTGATTCAAAGAGCGCATGACTTTAGCACGTGATTTGATTTCTTTGTGTCATAAACGATTACTCTTTTTGGGAGCTTTGAACGATGTACTGCATTAAATCACCACTCATAATTGTCATCAGCTTTCATCAGCCAGCTTATTGGTTCATGACTTCAACAAGCCGCGACTCGTTAAGTTAAACTAGCCGGCAACTACTTTCACCTTAGAAACTGCAGCTACCTTTAAATTAAAAAAGAACTAAAACTTGCCAATGCAATAATGCCCCAGAGGTCTGCATCTGCAACACAAGCATTTTGTCTAATGCACTTGAAACGAGTAAGGGTCAGCGGCGTCAGTACCACCAGCGTAGGGTTGTACCTCTAACGTAGGGATGTACCACCAGCGCAGGGGTTGAATTAGAAAACAACTGTTTGTCCCTCCAGCGTAGGGAGTTGATTAAGAAACCAACTGTTTGTACCTCCATCGTAGGGAGTTGATTTAGAAAGAAGCTCTGTACATTGTTTGCACCTCCAGTGTAGGATACAAACTCTTTGCACATTGTTTGTACCTCCCGCGTATTCACTGTACCTCCAGCGCAAACAATGTACAAAGAGTCTCTTTGCTTTCTAAATCAACCCGTACCCTAAAGATACAAACAGTTGTTTTCTAAATTAACCCTTTACATTGGAGGTGCAAACAGTTGATTTTTAAATCAACCCCTGCGCTACATCCCTACGCTGGTGTGGTGGTACCGACGCCGCTGACCAGTCTTCCATGAAATTTCTTTCATAGACAAAGTACAAAACTGCATTTGATCCAAGTAAACTAAGCTCGGCATCACTTAATCTAAAATGAGAGAGCATTTGACGTTGACTGTATTAAGAATGGCCTTAACATATTGCAAGCAAAGTTAAGGCGGCCTACGTTCTTGTCGACCTGCGCTAACAAAACAAAGGGTCGAGGTAGTCTGCACTTAGTTGAAGGTTAGAGAATGCAGGCCATCTCGATTTTCCAAATCAGGGGTGACAAGAATGTAGTCTAGGGTGCGTTTGCTGTGGTCATATTGCACTGTCAACAGAATAGGACAACACTAATTGGAGGGCCGGGCGGGCTGAAGGGCCGCGTTTCCAAATCAAAAACGTGAATTTTCCGCGGGCTGGCAGGCTGTCCAGAAGACAGAAGGACGGGCCGGCAGGCTGCACAAAAGGCAACAGGAGTGGAACTCGTTTTTGGCACATTTTGTGCTACTTCGCGAAGTAACTCATTTGGAATGTGCGACTAGCACATTATTTTGAATGTGCTACCAACACATTTGGAAATGTGCTCCTAGCACATTTTTAGATGTGCCGCTGATGGCATAGTAGCGCGTTGTAAATGTGCGAGTAGCACATTTGCGTAGCATAGGCGCACAAAATGTGCTACTGCTGGGCGCTGGCTAAGTGGCTTAGCTTAGTATTATTTTGCGTTGGAATGTGAGAGTTGCACATAACGTAGGCGCACAAATGAAATGTGCTAGGCTAGCTTAGCATAGCCATTAAGGCAACAGGAGTGGAACTCGTTTTTGGCACATTTTGTGCCACTTCGTGAAGTAACTCATTTGGAATGTGCGACCAGCACATTTGGAAATGTGCTCCAAGCACATTTTTAGATGTGCCACTGATGGCATAGTAGCGCGTCTGTAAATGTGCGAGCGTGGCGTAGGCGGACAAAATGTGCTACTGCTGGGCGCTGGCTTAGCTTAGTATTATTTTGCATTGAAATGTGAGAGTTGCACATAGCGTAGGCACACAAATGAAATGTGCTAGGCTACTGCTAGTTTTACTAGCACATTTGGGAATGTGCTCCTAGCACATTTTTAGACGTGCCACTGGGGACATAGTAGCGCATTTTTCATGTGCGAGACTGCGAGTAGCACATCTACGTAGCATAGGCGCACAAAATGTACTACTGCTGGTTGCTGGCTGAGCTTAGTACTTTGCATTGAAATGTGAGAGTTGCACATAGCGTAGGCGCACAAATGAAATGTGCTAGGCTACTGCTAGCTTAGCATTGTAGTTAATGATTTGCATTTTGAATGTGCGAGTAGCGCATGATATCGTAGCGTCGTAGGCACACAAAAAATGAAATGTGCTAGGCTACATTAGTAGGCTACTACTAGTAGTACCACCTAACCTTACTTAGCTTCGTATTTTGCGTTTCAACAAATGTGCGATCAGCACGACATAATGGTAGCGCAGCGTAGGTGCACAAACAAAAAAGGTGCTACTGCTTAGCTTTGTAATTTGCATTTGCCATTTCAAATGTGCGAGTAGTAAGAAATAGTGTCTACGTAGACACAAAAATCAAATGTGCTACTGTTTAGCGTACAGTATAGGTAAGCTTAGCTTTGTAATTTGCAAGATTTCAAATGTGCGAATTGCACATACTAGCGTAGCGCAGGCACACAAATTTTATGTGCACCTGGAAATGGTGAGGACTGAGATACTCATTGTTGTAGCATTATATTTGATTGATGTTCGTTTCATTTTGTGTGTTTTGTCAGAATATGTCTTTTTAAAGGGTTACTGCTTAGTGTTATACAATGTCATCAGTAACAATAATTAACTATTTCACATGGATAAAACATTGAATCATGTGACAAGATTAGTGAAGGGACATCTTTGCTTTTTATGTGCGATGGATGAATGCTTTTTCCCTAACAAAGCTCAAGTGTTTAATCAAAATGAAACATTTTAGAAGAAAGAGTATTCTGTGTTTTACAAGATGACTGGCAAATCAGGTAAAAATTTATAACTTGCATTACCTTCAAACAAAATTAGAGCTTGCATTGTTCAGCAACTCCTAGTTGTCGTTACATTTTCTCAAGCGAAAACTTGTATGCCATTGCAAAAAAAACTCATTTCCATTATCTAAAAGTAACATCTATTTGTTGAAATCAACCACACTTTCACTTTATTATGTCATACTTTGAAGTGTGTGTTAGTTGAGCTTATTGCATGATAAGTTGCAAATTAAAAATTGAATGGCATTGAAGTAAAGTGCGTTACAAAGCAATTTCACTCATTTTATGATGACATGTTGCACAAAAAAGCCGCTACATTTAGAATATGCAAAAATAATTTTGTACTTGCCCAAAATGTAGCCTGTCTATGAAATTTTGGTTATGCTGTACTTTTGTTGGTCTCAGCACGTGAGCTTCTTCTATTGCCTTAATTGAAGGTCTATGTGGTTCAACATGTATAAAAACATTAAGTAAAGTTTTTAAATAGATTTTGAAGTATCTTTTTTGTTTGAATGCAAAGTTTTTAGTCATGTACCACATAATATCAAATGCTTACATGCTGCAAAACAATGCTGACTTTTGCCAAAATAATAAAATAGTATGAAATTAGTACTTAATACATACTGATCTTTTGCCATTCTTCAGTGTTCCATGTAAGTTGGATTGCAAAAAGTTGAAAAACTAGTGGGGACATTTCCATTTTCCTGGATGCTGCCATGTATTCGCAATACCATTTACATTCAAAAGGCAACTTTAAAAGTATGTACATTATATGTCTTAATAGGAAAAGGTTTATATGTCTTGATATACGCTTTGCTGTTGTTTCATATAAGTTATAACTAGGGCAACTAATTTTTTGACATTAAAATGTAAAATTGTGACATAATAATTAATAAATTTTGACTTTATTTTGACCTATAAATTTCCTTCATTTGCAACTGCAAAATAATCCAGCTTTTAGATGTTGTGGTTAACTCAGAAGCATATTCATGCACTGTACTTCAAAATAAAAAACATTGGTTGTTTAACTTTAGGGAATGATATGTTGCCAAGTACATGAATCAGTACAGTAGAGACAGTAGAGTCTAACTTGAAAATATCATACATTTGAAACAATTTATGTATGATAGATTCATTATTTATCAAAACAAGTATGTAAGATCACGTTTCTTGCCTTACCACGCATAGCCTACCTAATATTATTTAATGGTCCTGTAGGTGGCAAAACAACATTACTATGCCAGAAGTTGCAATGAACCCACTATCATTACAGAATTGCAACTAAACTTGCGAAAGCATATCAATATCTGTTGCTGTAGTTTCAGTAAAATATCAACAAAGTGAATGAACTGTGCTGCAAGATACATTTAACCGAAAGATATATTTTGACAGAATGATAAATTTTGACTTGTTTTGACCTAAGAAGTGGGGAGTCGCTTCTGGTATCAACATGGAATTTGGTTTGTGGATGTTTCATAAACTTTGAAAAAGGCAGAAAAATTTTTACTTTAGATATAGACTTTTGTTGGTTACCCTAGTTATATATAACTTGCATAAATGAATATTTTGTGTGCATGCATTTTTGTTTTGAAGAAATATAAGACATTATCACATCATCAGTCAACAATAGCATCACAATATGCATCTTAAAAAATCATCCGAGTCAGTCAAGCTATTTAAATATATTTCAGTAGCATCAACTTACAGTGTAGTTAGAAATGTATGCCATCATTCATGTCTTTGGCTTCATTTATAAGAAATACTATCAATTTGAAAATAACTACACTCAAAATATTTATTTTATTGTAACTCCACAGATTGTCCATAGTCCAAGTATTGTTTTACCTGATTACATTTAATGTAAAATCAGTATGTGGTTGCAATAAAATGACATGTACTGTTTTTGTTATAAAACTCCATGTTTTGGTTTTGCCTTGCAGGCTCATGTGGTAGCTTCTGTGCATGAAAAAAATCTGAAGATGCAAATGAACCATCTATCATAGAATGGGCAGAAACAAGTTAATGGTATGTTTCGTTTTGACAGCTAGCTAGAGTAAACATCTTGTCATTACTTTGCTAGAAATTTGATGGTAACAGATTCTGTATTTCAAACCTTTTGTGTGACATGTGTCATAAGCTCTTCAAGACCTGTCTAATGCTCAAATTTTACAAAAATGCCATGATGGCCTGCAACAATATCTACCAGCAGTTTGTGCATACAAGGAAGGAAGAATTTTCCCAGTTGCCCATCGTAAATCCAGTTTCTTATTTCTTATCCATGTTAGGAACCATAAACAAAAGGAGATTCAGTTCTATAGAAATAACAACTATTGGTCAATCATGATGATGATGAATTCCAACCTGAAAAAACAGCTATTGAGTGCTGTCACCTGAAAGCATCCACAAATGCAATATCAACTGAAATAGTGAATTGCAAGAAAAACACTTTACACTTGGTTAGTGTAAAACTTGTTTCTGAAAAAGCAAAGCAGCAATGTTTGACAATGAGCCTTGCATATCAAGAAAGTATGATCTCCCAGGTTGTGCAGTGTGCATGCTAGCTTTGATGCAAACCTGTACAAAGAAAAAAATAATGGAATTGCTGAATCAGGAGGATTACTTTTGAAGGAACAGACACATGTAACATATGACAGTGAATGTGGTTTGTAGTCATGCAAATGCCCTGAATCAAGTGAAAAGCATGTGTGCCTATGAAATTTGGCAAAATATTACATTGCACAAACCAATCCAAGCAAAATGGTGGTTCGTGGAAGAGGGCATATATTTGATTGCGCATGGATTGCCAGTTCTTCTTTTTAAGTTCCATGTTAGTTAGTTTGCATTCATCTCAGTAATGATTTGTAAGTGAATTTGGATTCGAAAATATTTTGGTAATGCAAAGACTAATTGAATGTATTGGCCAAAATGCTCTGAATATTTACAAGTAGGAAGAGTATATTAAAAGTGCTGTGTAATGTCTCAGATGTGCAACAGGAAATGAGGAAATGAATGACAATCATAAGTTTCAGTTCCTTCACTTGGTGACAATTTGGCAAAATCATTTGCATGTCATTTCACAATTTTTTCAAGACTCCAATGTAAAGGATGTCTGTATGACTTTTACTTCCTTTTTGTAGTCTTTACTTGCTTTTCGGCATTTGTATCTAAGATGAGCAGGTTGAAAGCAGTCTATAATCAGTGGTATAACTGACAGGGAGGCAGAGGGGCAGGTCATATCTCCCTGGCAAGCTAAATGCAAAAACTGAGCCCCCGTGTAGCTTATATTTACGTTTTAGTATTCTTTTGGTTGTCAGTAGGGTGCTGTTTTTTTGGATTTTCAGAGTATTTTCTGGGGATTTAAGGTTTTAGTATAGCCATACACATCTAGGTTCACTATCACTTCTCAAGAAATATTTCTGCGTGTTGCTTAGTGGGCCGCTTTCAGCCAAGTTTTCCCCTTGGTTCAAATGTGTACACACGCCACTGCCTATAATGTGAGCAAGGCACAATGCAATTCATGATGATATGTGATGCCTTGCTAGCTTGTAGATCGTTCAAGTTCTTTGCTTGCAACTTTGGTGCATGATCAAGCATATTTTCTGAAACAGGTTTTAGTGTTATTTGATAAGAATACTGCTGCTTCATTTATTTGTTAAAGTGATATTAACATAAACATTGAAGATGAGCATAAAAAATTTTATCACTAATGGTAAGCAGTGGCGCATGCAGAAAATTTCCAAGGGGAGGGTCCAAGGGGCTATGCCTCCTCCCAAATTTGTAGAAAATATAGTCATTTTGTGCTTTGAGAGGCGTTTTTCTAAACAAAATAGTGTTATTCGCCTAAAATTAAACATTTTGGTAGAGACTGCCGAATACTGACAATATACACTGCCGAAAACTGTTTATACATTTTTTATTTTTAGGGTCTAAGGCAGGGGTTCTCAAACTTTTTTTAACTGCGTACCCTTTCGACTTATCTGCATGTATGGCGTACCCCTTAAAAATAATGTAGCATAAAGTGTATGCAATTGAAAAGACAAAACACAACAAACTATGTATTTACACATTTAATGCGATGGATGAGCTTGACGTTTCTCCACGAGCAAATCTATTCTTGGAAGTTTTAGAAAGGCACACGCGTAAATTATGTTCAACCGAAAGTCTGGCACGAAATTTGTTCTTCATCATGCACATGCTTGAAAAACCTTGCTCACAAC
>JGI24158J21664_10014817_pt1 | contig 10207 bp, 4 predicted proteins | sample Ectturendosymbi3_FD_21664 | JGI IMG/M metagenome (IMG submission 21664) | reverse complement strand
GATTGTGCTTGTTTGTTCCATAGAATATGCGGTTACAATAACAAAGGAGTTTACGTACAGCTCATCAGATCGACAACGAGAGGATATTTCTGAGGACAGTAAAACGGTCCTGCATGAAAATGTATATATCTGAAAAATAAACCTACAAAAAACGCTAGATATCTCGGAAATTTAACGAAGAGAACTTCTGAACTGCACGAAAGGCCCATAAATTCCAAGAAAAGATCGCATTGCCATTTGTTCCAGAGAAGAATGTAGGAATGGCTTTAATGTCTGTTGAAGATCTAAGGCAGACGTAGAACCAAAGTCGGCACCACAAAAGATAGTTCTTTGAGGGGGCATTACACATAAGAGGGCCATACGCTCACGCTTTTCAGACAAATGGCCAAATAGTCCACACCTGCGTGGGATCCCAAAAGCTAAGGTGGCCTAGGGCCCCACGCTCCCTAAATCCGTCCATGTGGACTGTGGTGACTAGCTTGCCGTACAGTATTACTTTTGCAAGTCGTTACAAAAAATTATGATGGCACAGAAGCGTAGATTGCAAATAAATTAGTGTTTTTAGATTTTTATTTTGCGGCTCTTTGTAACTTGGGTTTTACAATTTGCGGCTGATACATGGAGCAGGTTTGGCCGCCCTTGGAATGTACTTTTAAACTACTGTAGCTGAGATTTGATCAGCCCTCTTAATTTTGCTTGATTTGTTGAAAAACGCAGTTTGCATTCCTTGCCCGATTAACAATAATTTTGAATTGGATGCTTCATTGCTCCAGTAGACCCCAGCAGTTATTCATTGACCCCCTGGCCATTCAGTGACCCCCATTCGACCCCGTGACTATTTATCAACCTCTTGAATGGTCCAATTGACCCCTGGGGGTCGATATCGACCACTTTGAGAACCACTGGTGTAGACCAGCGTTTCTTAAACATTTGTGTGTCATGGACCCCAGTTCATCCCAACAAAGCTACGGACCCCTTAAGAAGAAACGTTGCAATAAAAATTCGAAATTATGTTTTAATCATCGTAGCAGTAATCGAAAGATCTGCTAAGTCTATTAACCATTTCAAAATGTCAGAGCAAAACCTATTAACCCTGTAAATAACAGTCAGTGACCCCTTAAATCACACTCACGGGCCCCAGGCTTAAGAATCCGTGGTGTAGACAAGGGTTCTCCAAACATTTTTCCAAGGGGCACATAACAAGCTGTTTCATAACAGTTCGAGGGCCGGACTTCTTACGTAATGTGATTGTTACGGGATAGGTTATATTTCTATCAAATCAACAAATGTTTCGTGAATATATATTTTTTTCATTATTGACAAACTGACTTTGCGTTCGCGGGCCGGGTTTGGCCCGAGGGCCGTAGTTTGGAGACCCTGGTGTAGACAATCAAGCACATTTCACACGCACAACCATCTGCTGAAACGACATTTTTCGGACACTGTTAGTACATTCAAATCAATTTCCAAACATGATCGGGTTTGGAAATGAAACAGCGGCATGTTAAAACAACACAGAATTGATTGTTGCTGAAAGCGTTTATGTTTCTCGGATGATTCAGACTTTTAATGCTCAAAAAAGTCCAACTGCATGATTCAGCAGCGCAAATTACTTGACTTCTTAATAGTAACAGTCGTAAAGTAAAAAAATACCACGGTCTGCTGAACCGAACACAAGAAGTTTGTGATGCTGCTACAATTTATAAAAAATCATGTTGCAGTTGTTTACAAAAAAAAATTTAAGGAAAAATCGGACCACTCCTGCATCCGGAAACTATCCGAAAAACTGCTAACTTCTAAACCAGTGTTTCGCTAGCTTTTTTACTTTTGGTAAAAACTGCGTGGCCCACTACCTTGTTAGCATAGGCTATGCTTTTATATGCATAAAAAAACATATTATTCTAAGTAGCGAATTTATTCCTGTACGTAATTCGGTAAGAATCTTGCTGCTGAACACAATCAATGTGTTCCCATGCTGTAGTGATGAAATGTTTAGATGAATGTATTCTAACATATTTTTGTCCTAACACCATAGCCCACTTGAAAACTGCGCTATGACCCATAGGTTGAGAAAGAGAAACACTTCTAAACGGAATGCAGTAAATCAACGAAGTTACTGCTTTTTAGAAATAATCTTCTGTAGCATTTTCAGCACATTCCTGAATTACGAAAACACCACAAAGCTTGTTGAATGCTGAACATCTGTGCGTTAACAAAGTGATTTACTTCGGAAATATACTTTATAGAGATAGTTGAAGATCTGTTTAATTATGCAAATTACTAAATGAATGAAAAAATAAAAGTTTCAGCTCATGTGAAATTACGAATTGAAGAAAGGACATCTAGGGGTCAGTCTAAAACAGCTATGTCCAACCCGCAGGCCGCATGCGGTCCAGTCGAAGGTTTTGTGCGGCCGAGGTCTTCAGTAGTAAAAGTATCCCACATATATGTAGGTATACTGACAACCTGTATTTTGATAATCCTGAATTTGACATTTTGGATGCAGGTGGTCCTCAGTGCCACTTTATCACGTCTTTTACCATTGCACTTAGGATTCGAACGCATTCAGTACATTAGCTTAATACGCTACGCGAAATGTAGTTTGCTAAGATCAATTAAAGGTATTCAATGTGCGGCCCTCATTAATATGTCATTTAATGTGTGGCCCTGGTCAAGAGTGACATAATTTTTGTCTCAGTAAGCCGTTTGGGTTGGACGTAGCTGGTCTAACACAATTTTCCTACGCTCATCGAAGCAGCCTGCGACACTAGAGCTCAGTCCAACTCCGACAACGAACACACTGCATGCGTTTGATACGTGTGTTCCTGTGGCACTGATTTTCGAACGAAGAAATAAATAATATAGCTACGCTTCAGTTAAACTGCTGTATGGAATGCTGATCATTGTGGTGAGTTGCACAAATCCAAACGTACAGCAGATTTTTCTTGTCTTTATCTCAATAGTCGTAGTCAATAAAAATTTCAACTCAGCGCAGTGAAGGTGTGTGGACCGCTTGGCCTATGCCAGCAGTTGGCTCAATAAACTGCACGCGCAGGCCTGGTCGTGCTTGGTCTCAGGGTTGCTGAGTCGGAGGTTTTTGGGTGGAGTTGGAGTCGGATTCCTAACAACACTGGGAGTCGCAGTCGGATTTTTTGTCCGACTCCGTGTGCCCAGTTGGATCATTTTTTACATCACACTCCTAAATTGGGAAAATCCTGTTGAAATGGTACAATTTCTTTTGTAACTTTTGTTGAATCAGAGATTCCTTGCGATGTACCACGATTTTCATTGATTTCATTGATTTTAACAGTCAAATTTCATTCGCTTTATTTTAAGGAGTCGGGGTCGGAAAATTTGGAAAGGTCGGAGTCGGGAGTCGGAATCAGAAATTTAGGAAACTCGGAGTCGGAATTTTGGAACGTCGGAGTCGGAATCGGGAGTCGGATATTTTACCTCCGACTCCGCAACCTTGCTTGGTCTATATTTATACGTTCGCAAATTGTTGTTGTGATAAGAAAAGGAATGATACAAGACATTGAGATTTCAACAGAAACAATTTTTCTCTCGCGTTGGAAATAAAATAAATGAACAGGTAGTGAAAAAAAGAAATTATAATTTTCTAAATTTACACATTAGCCAAGTCTTTGAGGCAGAAAACGTACTCAGTGGTTTAACTTAATTTCGCAAACCTCACAAGATGTTCTAGTTTATGTAACATGAAAATTGAATACCTTTTTTTAACGCGAGATCACCAATCAATCTTGAACTGAATTGGATAGAAAATTACGAACTTACTGAAAAGCAGTAATAGCATTCCCATATGTGCTAATACACCCAATCAGAAACTACTGCTCAGAGTTTTGCAATTTACACCGCGTTTGCTTACTTTAAAGATGATAGATGATGCCTCCAGTTGATATACAACATATACGTGCTTATTATAACAAGTTGGAAAGATCTTGGGCATCAAGCTTTTTTTTGAAACGCATTTGAACAGATGGTAGTTCGGAAAATCGAAAGGTGATTTTGGGTAAGAAATGACTCGGCAAATTTTTAAAATGTACCAGTTAAAATCTGGTAGGCATTGATTATCCGTAAAAAATCAAAAACCTTTTTTAACTACACGCCATTCGATTAGATGCACTCATGGAAACTGTTAGTGCTATGAAGCGAACAGGCTTCAATACAGTTTTTTGCTCTAGGTTTTGATTCACCGATCTCTTCTCTTCTGAACAAAAACGAAACTTTATGCGAAAATCTTAAGATATGTCTGCAGTACAAAAACTCTTCACGCGGTGGACGATGATGCAAAACTGAGTATTACTTTCTGAACTTCTGGGTGTCATTATCGTGGCCAAGTCCTTGGTCGTCAAAAAGATAAAGGTAGATAGTTACGTGTAGCTATTGCAGTGTGTGGCCAGAGGTTCACAGGCGACACTGTCGCTCCGAAATTAAAAAAAATGATATAGCTACTGTAGTGGTCACACAAGTGCCACTACACGGAATTCGGCTAAGTCAGAGGGACTGCATCAGATGAATGTGCCTGATATGAAAGTCGAAACTCAAAATGCCTCGATCAGAAATGACGAGGGAAGCGCTTCTTTGGTCAATCGGTTAAGGCGCAGATAGCGACCAATTGGTTAAGGCGCAGATAGCGACCAATTGGCTTTGATCACTTCCTCGGCTGGAAGTTCGAACGGCAAGCGGGGCAGACTGGGTGTTCCGCTTCACTGCAAAAAATTCCACTGCAACCTTTTCCCTTCAGTGAGATAGTTTCACTCACTGCTTCACAGTTAGGATTATAAGTATTTTAAGCAACTTTACAGCAGGTTTCCACGGCGAATTATTGGGGCTAAAAATGAACCAACAGTTGCGATTACCGACCTCAGCGCAAAACGTGTTCAATGAAAAGATAAAAATTGTTTCACAATAAGGCAACGAGCCTGCATTTTGCAGGATTACTCACAGTACTGTGTTGGTTCACGTGATAAACAAGCAGCAAATGACTTCCCTCTTTAAAGTCGTTTATTGTTACGACAAGATCGTGCTTTTGTAATCAATCACTCACCACGTAACTCGTACCACAAGGACGAGCAATTCCTGCTCTTCAAGACGCTTGATCACGGCGTGCCTGCGGTCCCTGCACAGTATAAACGCGGTGGAATTTGTTGGTGGTCCGGAAGTTGAATGGATTGTGGCGTGGTGTTCGAAACGTTGATTGTTGCGGCCAGTTCGGTTGTGGCGAAATCGTTTTTTACCCGATCTCTGGAAACTATCTCGAAACAGCGTTATATGCTTTTTTGAGTAAATTAGTTTGAGCGCGAGTGCGCGATAGCTCGACGTTGAGCATTCTTTGTGATAAACTTGATCGCGTTAAAACCTTTGTCTGCAACTTGTGTTACTTGCTGTAACATATATCATACCTCTCATTTTTCCACCTTCTCAGAAAGAAACTTGTTTTAAAAGGTTTAATAAATTTAAGATTCGTATTTTTGCACAGGTGGAGACAAATCAGAAAAGTAACAATTTTTCGCTTAATTAGTTCAAACCAACGACTAGGGCCATTTTTTATGACCTAAACAATCGATTATATGACTTTATTTTTCAGAAAAAAATACTCTATATGACCAAACCAAAAAGGACTGAGCTAGAACATATACAGCTACTGTACAAAGAAGCAATACCAGCGAAAATAGGCAAAATTAAGGATGGTAGTCCCTTGGTTTGTTGAAGCACCACTAAAATAAACAGCTCAAAACATGAGCGAAACATACAGTATGGTTTAAACTTTGAAGCAAATTGAAAGCATGCATGGGCATTGGTTTGTTTCTTTGGGTTAGCAAGAACATGCAGTTTTAGGCAGTGCATTACATTTCACCCAAACAACTTGGTTTACCTACGTCTTTCCCAACATTCTCAGGATGCCCAAGTGCTGGGTTGAATTTGCAGGATGCAGCTTAGACCTAGCAATATATTAGTATCACCTGACATTTTGAGATTGTTTCAATGGTTTCCTGGTTGAATTTGGTTTGACCTAACATAAAAAATATGACTTTTTAATGGCTTTATAACTCTTCTTACAGACATCGTAGGGGTGCGATTTGTTTTAAAATGCGTTTCATAGCTTCCTGAAGCACAGAAAAAAATATGACTTTAAATGGTCCTACCAATGACCTAGGCTTAAACTGACCAGACCAATCCTATACCTGTAAGACTATTAGAAGTCCAAGTGGACTGCGGAGCCTTGGCCCGACGTCATTCCGAATTCACGAATACACGTCCGAAATACAGATCCTGAAGTCACGTCCGCAGTTGGAGTCGGAACCGCTCACCCATGGGCGCAATTTGGTGGGGGACACGGGGGACGTGTCCCCCCCACTTTTTTAGTCGGGGGGGACATAATATGCCATGTCCCCCCACTTTTTTGTCATAGGTTTGTATTTGGAGATGTTTTAAAAATAAATGTGACGTTTGTCACGGTTTGTGTGAAGGGTTTTTCATGTTAGATGTCACATATAGCCATGTTCATGTTCTGATATTTTTATAAATTTTTACTTCAAAATTGATTTTTAGCATTTTGCAAGTTTCTAGAGACCGCAAAAGATTGTTAACTGCCTCTGTTCGACATTTATCCAGTGTGGTTTACTGTAAGAAAGGTCACTGTCTTGAAACAGTGAAGTTTAATGGCTGCACACGTGAGAGACCACAGTACAGCCGTGATTTGTTTCGCGCAAAAACGTTGGGTAACTGGCTTTACTAGGCTATAACGTTGGTTGTCACATATTCAGAAACAGACAGCGTAAAATTTAAAGATGTAAGTGTATAATGTTAGAAAGTTACATTTTCAGGCAAACCTCTGGGAAGTTTTTGCCGAAGACAAGCAGCAGTACTATTGTGGAGACTTAGTTTTAGTATGGGCAGTTTTGCAAAAGACTGATTTCAATAATTAGTAAACAGGATTTCCATCAAAACTTTAGAGAGTATTGACTTAGCTATATATTGTCCTATAGCTAAAAACTTAATGACTTGACTAGGAATAAAAGATAACTAATACATTTAGCCTTATTTCTTGTATGTCACGACAAGGGTGACCAACAAATTCAGAAGGAATTTATGACCCTCAATGCAGCAATGTTTTCATCAAAGTGCGAAACATTTGCTGTACAGGTAGCCTACGCATGAGTGGCGGAACTACTTTCGCAGTGGGGGGAACAAGTGCACGTCAAAAAAACTAGAAAGTTTTTGTAATTTGAATTGACAACTGTGACATCACAAGCACTGAAATATGACGTCAATAACTTTTGTCACCATGTTTAAGCAATTTTATTCACAATTTGATAAGCCCCCAACGACCCCTATTTACACAACACCCTATCTATCATACACTACATGACTTGAGCACATAAATGTAACTAGTTGTACTTAGTCTTACACAAAAACAATTTACCTTAATAATGGACCCAATACGAATTGTGTTACTTAAACTTCTTTAGGCAAAATTAAAAATTTAAAAGTGGGGGTGGGCCGCNCAGAAAAAAAGTGGAGGGGCTTAAACCCATGCCCCCCCACTGGTTCCGCCACTATGAGCCTACGCAACACCTAGTTTTACTGGACATTCTTTTCATGTTATTTCAGGTGCAACGTGGTACTATTTGCCAATTCACCGTTGTTCATTTTGATTTCAGTTTAATCTCAAATATATTTTCGTGTCGCTATGCGTGTACAACTCTAGAATACACCTTTTGACCATAATTTCGCGTATTAAAATTTGATGTTAAACCTGAAAAATTTGATTGTGAAAAGACTGAGCTGAGTGGCATAACTGACAGAAGTCACATGGCAACAGTCACCAGCGGACCCGTAACCAGCTTTGGACACCAGGAGCGGGGGAGAATTTTCTGAGGGAGACCCAACTTTTACATCGATAGCATGTACAAAAACAATGGTTATGCATACAATATGTCCAAGACATTTTTTCAGGGGGGGAGAAATTTTTCCAGTGGGGCGAAGCCCTCCTCTTAGTTACGGACCTGGTCACTATGATTAGGTATGCAGACATCACATTGTAGGCTAGATTGGTATATGGGTGTGTGTTCTGAAAGACTTCTGGTTCGTTTTCTTTTCTGAAGTCTTCTCTAGTTGGCTTGGATAATTCTTCTTGGGAGTTTGATTGATGCTGGGAAAGGCTATTAGACAAACAATGTTTGGACAATTGAAAGGGTATCCAACAGCGTGCAGGGGCTGACAAGGGGAGATTGATAGGATACATCATCCAACCATTAGCAGTAAAAGTAGATTGTAAATCATTTTAATAAGTAGTCTACGCTAATTTTGGTCATACATTTTTTGCTACTGTAAGAGGATATCAATGGAGATTCGGCTAGGGTGGGGCTGCATGCATGATGCCCAGTAACGAAAGATTTGTAGCATTTTTAAAGAGCGGAAATGTTCAAGAAAAAGATTTAGCCACCATACCTTGCAAATATATACTGTATATCGTACCTTGCAATTTATCGTCTTTTCAATGTTAAGCCACTTAAACAAGACATGAAATCGCGTTGTAACCCACACTTCTTATAAAATGCATTAAAATCGATGTGTTCGACTTAAGAGTGATATGCACGTGCGACCAGTGCGATTCACAGTTTTGTGCACTCCAACTGACAGCTCTGATAAAACCCGATTGAGGTGTTCTACTATATTGCTTTGCTTGTTTGTACCACAGTCTGGAAGTAGTGCAACCAAGCTGAATTGCAGTACCATGTCCAACAACAAAATTAGGTTTAATAATTTCTAAATCATTTGTAGGGATAAAGCAAGGCGTGATTCGTGTTGTTTTGAAAACCCTTCTGAACAACAAGGTTGGGAATCTGTATTTACAAAACTTCACTTCCGCATCGGCCCGATGACTATGTTGGTTTTGCATCAAGCTGTCCCCCCACATTTTACAACAAAATTGCGCCCATGCGCTCACCTATATGCAGCTGCGCATTGTTTGGTTTGTCCTTGTAGCCAGCCATTCTACATACTTGTGAGTTATCGTCCGTGTGTAAACCGCCATCGACTTGACAGTCAATTCACAAAGAAACCGAACAAGTCAGTTGTGCAAAAGCAGCAGGTTCGATGAAGGCCGAAACACACTCACTTACGAACGTTTCGTCGACTGTTGGTACCAATCTTTATTTGCAGTGTGCACAGGAAGTTATTGTCTGAGTCGTTCCGCAATCTTTTTCCTGAAGTGCAGCGAATGCTACAATCTTTAAAAGGGCCCGCGAACATGAAGGATAGCAAAGTCTGCTCCTCCGAGTTTTTACAAATCTTTCAACTTTCGACGAAATTGTAAATTTTTTTTTCGTTTTTTACACGTGCCTTCCAGAGGTGTACGGAGTCTGAAATTTTTGACTCCGACTCCGCTCCTGCTTTGGCTTAATATACTCCAGCTCCGCTCCGACACATTTTAAAGTTTTGGACTCCGACTCCTGCTCAAACTCCAAAGTGAATTTTCCAAACTTTTGGCAGTGCCCAAACGACCGTATCCGGTTTTCGCATTAAAAAGACTAAAAAACCGTATCAAATGAATTTGCTGATCACTGCAATACATGTGAGTTGCTTCTCACATAAAGGATTAAGGTGGCCAGAATTGTTTTACCCCATATACTAGCCATTGACCTTAACTGCAACTGCAAACCCTAACCATCAACATTAAACCCTAATCCTAAACCCTAACCTTAGACCAGGGGTCGGGAACCTATGGCTCGCGAGCCAGATGTGGATCTTTTGATGACGGCATCTGGCTCGCTTGATATTTTCTTAACTTGATTGTTATGAATGAAGCTTTTTCTGTAATTTTCCATCTACCAGACTACAAAGCCATCAGCAACACCATGCAGCACCAGAAGTCGCATTAACAATAAGAAGCATGTTATTAAAGAGAAAATTCGGACATTTACCATTGTTTAAAATTGTTGGTTTTGCTTACAAATGCACACGTTAGTTAGTAAGTTAGTTGCATGGAGTGTTGAAAAATATTATATGGCTCTCACGGAAATGCAATTAAAAATATGTAGGTTTCATGGCCCCTTAGCCAAAAAGGTTCCCGACCCCTGCCTCAGACACTAACACTGAACCCTAACCCTAAATGCTTACTATAAACCCTAATTTGAAACACTAACACAAAACCCTAATCCAAAATGCTAAACCTAACCCT
>JGI24158J21664_10014816_pt1 | contig 10207 bp, 3 predicted proteins | sample Ectturendosymbi3_FD_21664 | JGI IMG/M metagenome (IMG submission 21664) | reverse complement strand
GTTTTTTATTTTTTTCTGCCAGTTTTGTTCATAACTCTATAAACTGCACCTTTGGTGAGCCTGTACAGCAGTTGAATTTTTGGTTTTTACGCTTTACCGAAGATATGTGTGTGTGTGTGTCTACGAGATAAGATTATCGCTTTGACAAAATTCCAAAGCGAGCCCGGGTAAGGATTACAGTCAGACTTGGGATCAATAGACCGCACTTCGCATCCCCCACAGAGTCCTATGGAAGGCGTGACCAATACACGATATCCAAGTTCAATTGGCTTCCAGAGTGAAAAATTATTCCACACCTGCCTTACATCGACTCCCATACCAATACTGAATACATTGCATGACTGAAGAACTTAGTCTGCTCCTTCAAAGAAATTGTTTGATCCATAGCTGGAATTCTGTCAGGCGTCAAAAATCCGGGCCAGAATGGACTATGGAATAATGACGAGTAAAGAGTATTCGAACTTCCGAGCTGCAGACCCATCACCGGCAGTGGTGGATTTAGGCTTGGGGGGCCCGAGGCAAGGCTGAAAAGGGGGCCCTCTGATGATGTCATCATACTCAGCCAACCGTGATTTACAGTGGCTGCTGGGGACTCCTTTGAAAGAAGAGCACTTACACACTGCCGATGCTACCGATGGCCCCTTCAAACGCAGAGTACTTACACGTTGCAGTTGCTGTTGGGGACCCCTTTGCAAGCAGAGTACTTAGACATTATAGTTGATGATTGAAGCCCCTTAGAAAGCAGACTACTTGCTTTTGATCTGCTTCGGTGTATATTATACAGCATGTGTGGATGATACGTTTTTTACCAAAAATGAGAAAATTTACACGCGAAACACCTCGAGAGGAGCCCCTAAAATGGGGTCCCAAAGTAAGTGCCTCGCGCGCCTCCCCTTAAATTCACCACTGATCACCGGTTGCAGCTTAGCGTCATGCCCAGCACTTAATAGTTAGGTGACTGAATAGAAACACTTTTAGGCTGCTCTCCTATTTGTTGCATGTCCTTAGACTCAGCGTTTCTAAATACCTCGATACAAACTCAACCTTAAATTTTTACCCCACACAACAGTAGGCTTTGTCTGGGTATTGAAAGCGCCTCGTTTCACAAATGCTAGTTTTTATGTAAGAAATGCTCCCGGTTTGATGACATTCGTCATTTTGTTGCTCAACTGACCAATAACATTGCAAAGAACTTGTACATTCACATCTCATTGATGCATCACTGATTGCTAAGAAGTATTTCTAATGTATGGCGACATAACAGAATATAAAGACAAAATGCCAATATCTTGGTGGTTCTTACCTGCGGGTAGCTACCCATGAAGGGTAATATGACTTTCTGTGGGTAGTTTTGATTGTTCCTTTTTAAAGGTGTTAGTTGAAATCCCTCAAGTTCTCAGGAGTAACCATAATAAAACGGTTCAAAACAACTGTGGTCATTAAAAAGCCTAAAGTGTGACAGGTAAGCTCACGAAAATCACGAAAAACTTTAAAACAGATCAGCTTATATTACTTCTGTTTAACGCAAACACAATTTAATTTTTTTCATATCACATTCAGGGATTTGTATTATCTAAAATTCAGGGCATAAAATTTAATGCAAATTATCAAAGATTTCTTAAAGAAAATCGCTTAATTGCGTGTTCAATCTGCATGTTTCTTCGTTACTAGTGATTCGACAATGTGTGCAACCTAGTTGAAAATGATAAATGAAAGCTTTCTTATCTGAAAACGTGCAATAGTTTAATCAAACCTTCGTTCAGGCAGTTTCACTTCTGCTACAGGCCTTCTCATACTTACCACATGTTTGATCCTCAAACTTATTTTTGGAGTACAGTGGCTGATCAGTCAATCTGTCTACTTTGTTTTTAAAGTTAATCAGCAGTTACAGAAAATTCTTCGAGATTTACCCGCCGAAAAAAGAGAAGAGCCCAAAAACTTCAATGCACAAACCCGCCAAAAGTACCTTTATAGCATGTGGGAATTTCAAGCAAAAAGTGGTATAATTTTTGGTAACTGCTTCATTTTAAATCTAAATACTGTTATGACAAATATCTGGATTTGCTTAAATATCTTGAAACATTGGGCATGACACACGCATTGAACTCTTTTGGGGAAATGCATCATAATGTTGGTAAACTCTTTATCTGGCTATGATAAAGCATCAGTTCAAAAAGTAGCCTAGTCTTTGTTCAGATATCTAGTCTTTGTTCATATATCCAATTAAAATATCAGTAGCTTCTACTTGCATATTTCATGACCTATACCTACCCCATACTTTGCAATCTTTGTGATGATGAGGCTTTGTGATGATTTTGTTTTGCTTACAACTCATCGCCAACTAAACATCATATCGATTGAGGAGTAATTTTTTTCAGGGTTTCATGGAAAAGACGTTGTTGTTTATTGGTTATTACAACGTTATAGACTATGAACAAGCTGGATTTCGCTACGATTTACCTTTGACGTATATTCTCGTGGCATTTGCATACTTTCTATTGAGTTTGCTGCTTATTATCAGAAGGTTAGTGAGATTCTACCTGTACTTATTTGATTACGTTGGAAATATGCTCTGTTCGACTTACGCTTACTTTAACCATTTCTCTCAGTCAACCATTTTTAATGTATCAATTGAGTTTAAAATTTCAAGCAAAAATATTGCTGTTTCTTTAATTTATGATCTTCCATTGGTTGCGGTGTTGTTGCTAAAACATACTGGAGGCGATGCTGTTTTGTGCTTTATCTCCTGCGCTGTTTAGAATGCATGATTCTTTTCCGAAGCAACTTCCAAAGACCAGCGTTTGTGGACGTAAGCTTTGTTGATAAGACTGTATATATCTTTTATCTTCATGTAGCGCTGCCGTTGGCTTCAAAAAAACTTTAGTCAGAGACGAAGACCACTTCTACACTTATTGCAACAAAGTGTTTGCTGGTTGGGATTTCTGTATCACGGACAGTAATGCTGCCAAACTGAAACACAGCAGCCTGAAGTACGAGCTACAGGTAAAAATATAGGAAGATAGTTAGGTGTTGAGCAAAATTAATCCTGTGGTTAATTCCCAAAGTACATTATATTAGAAAAATAACTGTGTGTCGTAAAAATGAAGAGAAGTTTATTGCTAGTGCATTTTTATTGTGAAATCACTACTTTCACTAGGTATATCCAGGGCTACTTGTGTCGATATCCTAGAATATCCACAAGGAAGCCCCGTAGATATCCTGCATTTGGTGATCGTCGCTTCCTCGTCTAAAATCAAAATATTTGCCTCTCACAAATTTTTGTCACCCCCAAAATGTTTAGGCTGGCTACGCCACTAGCATGACGTTCATCAATTGATTGTTTTTGCTGGAAGTACCTTCTTGTCGCGCTTTGCTGTATCGTGGGCAGTTAGCGGCCTGCCACAGCGTTTTCAGTGGCCCGCGGAAGGAATCAGGAAAATTCTTCAAATCTGAAATTTCCTTCAACTTATCACAGTAAGTGTTGGTGCTGAGGCTAACTTGAATCGAGACATGCTTCTATTTCCATTAGAAGATACGGTCCTCCGCTAAAAGCGGGCTTCTCAAAGTGGACTCCGAGCCAAATTAATTGCCCACCCCTGCTCTACACACATCTAACGTAGGGTTCATTTACCTAAGTAGCGGCCATTCTTAACCATCTGTCCCAAGAAAGCATTTTAATTGCTTGGCCCTGCTCAGAATGATGTACACATTGCCGCGGGGATATTTGTAATCCGTTAAGGACCGATCTAAGGATCAGTTGCTTTAAACTTGCGTTTGTGTTTAGACCGACTTGGAGGAAGAACGGATAAAAGAGCGACAAAAAAAACGAACGCGCAACGACAAAATTCGTTTGTACATCAAGAGAGTCTTTGTGAATTGCCTGGTCGTGCTTTCTCTGGCTGGATCTTTTGTCGCTATTTTCTATGCGGCGCAGTATGCCTTGCAGAACAGCTACCGTTTTGACAATTACTTTTTCTTGGACTTGATTGTCACTTACCTGACCTCCATCGTTATTACCATTGTCAATTTCCTGGCTCCCATACTGTTCGGCTTTTTAATTCGTTTTGAAGACTACTCCCCGGGTTTCGCCATTCAGTTCACTCTCATAAGGTGAGTGGTCCCAGTGGTTCCCGAGCTTGTCTGCTTGACACTCCGACGTAGCACTAATTCTTTTTCGTCATCTTTAGATAAACGATTGTTTGTTGTTCGACCAAAGGATCTGCTCCTGTTGTACTCACGTTGGTTTTGATAAAGCATGGTTGCTTAAGCGTCGTGGTTGCTTGGTTGTCAGTCAGCTGCCACGTTTGTGTGTAACAAATCACAATAAAATTTTGAATCCCTACAACTGCCATGACGTTGTGAAATGCTTAAATTTATCGCCACCTAACTTCATTATCACTTCAAAGACAACTACGGATTTACCATCAGCTTCAGACTATGAGAAAAAATGACTAACTGTCGAGAGATACTCTACGAGACAACCTGATCAGTGAATTTTTGTTCTGTATGCCGCCGTGACGGCTTTAACTGAAGTGAAATTAGTTAATATTTGCGGCTATAGACTCAAACTATCCCAAACGTGAAGGCTGGCAAAGCGCTGCCGAACAGGGTTGTGTTGTTCTCATTTTAATGCTATTCACCTTTTAGCAGTGGCGTAAGGTAAAGGGGCGAATCTCCCCCTTGGTAAGCTGAATGTAAAAACCAGGCCCCTACTTAGCTTATATTTCGGTTTTAGTATTCTTTTGGTTTTTAGTAGGTTGTCAATTTTTTGCGTTTTTCGGAGTATTTTCCAGTGATTTTAGAGTTTTAGTATAGCCATCCACATCCGGATTCCCCATCATTTCTCAATTTTTTTCTGAGTGTTGGCTCGTGGCCATATTTCAGCTACGTTTTCCCTCCTACCTCAAACCCCGAGTTACGCCACTGCTTGTTAACATGACCATCACGTCTTCAACGGGATGAAAACGTTTCATCTAACTAAAGGCTCATGAAATCTAAGTGTACACGAAACGTGTCCAGTTTTCTGCAACGAGAGACAGTATAGTATAATAAGACGGCACAGTTTTCTTCGAAATCGTGAGAAGCAAATGTGCTAAGAAAGGTACTAGAATCTTACGAAAATAACTCCAGTAAAAAAATGGCATTTTGCGTTGTAAATGAATGTAACACCCAGGGCTGGATTTAGACATGTAGAGACTCAGGGATGCCATTGTGTGGAGGCCCTCAGTACCTCAAGGAAATGTTATTCAAGGCCAAGGAGATACTATTATCAATAAACTTTTATTTGTTTCCTAATACTGTTGTTAATAACTATTTTTATGATTGTTCACATTAAATATGTTGAACCAGTCTTAACCATGGGCTCACAGTTCATGACTGCCCGATGCCCGTGAACAGGTACTCGCTTTGCTCTTCCCTAAATCCGGCCCTGGTAATACCAGGCAACGTGAGTTTGCAATTATGAACGGTATGCCAGTGCCACTTAATTTCTGTTTACTGTCTGTAAAGAGTGCTACTGTTTTGTGTGTCCCAAGCATTTGGAGAACAGCCACTGAAGTACCAGTGCCAGTGCATCCGTACCATGTACCGTACGTTGCTGTATTAACACATGCTTATTTTGCCAGGGCCGTTTTTTTGCGGCTGGCCTCTGTGGTGTTTCTCTACGTTGTGGTTTACCTCCAAATTTACTGCGAGAGTTTTCCCGAAGTAAACGCTGGGACTTCTTTCGACCAGGAATGTCAGGCCTGTACAGGAATGGAGGTGAAAACTTTGTTGATTCAGCTTCAAAACGCCTAAAATTATCCTTTTGAACTTTGTGAATGTTCACTTGGTTTTGCAAGCGCAATACCAAAACTTGGTTTAACTTTTGTAATCCAGGAAACTCTTTTGGTGTGCAATACACCCAACAAAACGTTTTATCTCACATAAATTTTACTTTTAAGTTTTAGTACAAATGCATTGTTTTTGGATAAGCATTTAAAAAAGTTGTTGTTTGATTTTGTCACTGTTATTTTATCAATCAAGTACATTTTTATGACAGTGCTGGGAAACGTATTTGGGACAGGAAATGTACAAGCTGACTTTGCTCAATTTTTTTCTTGTCATTGCAATGACTATGTTTGTCGAATTTCCAAGAAAGTAAGTTGCATTACACACAACTCTTTTCAAGTGTTTTGTTTGGAATGTTAATAGGTGATAATGCTCCTGTGATTGGAAATATGCTGAAAGTCAAAAACTCATTTTAACATTGGGTCTTACCTGAATGTTGTATTGGCATAAGATAGAAGATATTTACCAAGGGTCCTACATTCCTCACTGCTTTGGTTTTATTGCTGATGGTTTGCCTCTTTTCAAACAAGCACAAGTAACTAAATGCAGTCTAACCTAATGCTCTATCTAGGGTCGCCGGAACAAGGATGGGGCAGAAGGGGTCTGCAAAAAGTTGAGGGCAGTGGAAACTTAGCAAAAAGAATAAGTCGTAACTATCATGTCCGTTTCTTTACAAAATAGTATTCAGATGGCCAAACGTGAGAGTTTTGCTCTACACGACTTATATGCAAATTCCGTAAAACCAGCAAACAAAACGTCCACCTTTGTTGCTAAAAGAAGAAGCAAAATAAACTGATTAAAAGTGCCATGTCATGTAGTGTTTACTGGAGTAATAAACAATCGCTGAAATTGCGTTCAATGCAAAAGCGCACACGTAATAAATATGGACGATTGTCACATTTACATGGTTCGCAACAATTTGACTCCAAAAATAATAATCGAAATTATAGAAAAACATTCAGAATTTTTTGGATGCGCGAAAAGCTGCGGTAAATTTGTTTCATTCAAATCAGCCTTGACAGTCCATGAAAAACCGGGGTCCCAGAATTAATTAAAAACGTTTTTTATCGCAAGCAATATTTTTATTAGATTAAAGGATATGCTTACATGCATTTTTTTTTCGTTTTTTCTTAAGTTTTGAGTAAAAAGAGTAGTCGGGAAACTATTTACTGAACAACGAATGCAAATATGTGACACTTTGTACAACTGATGAATAACTGTGCTTCTTCGAACAAAATAAATGATTGTTTACGCATGGAGAAACCCGGAAAGTCATAAATTTAAGCTTGAAAGGTCTATACAAGAGATAAAAAGCTTTATCAAAGTTTCACTGATGGCATCTTAGAGTCTCATTCTTGGTCTTATTTTGCTTACATGACACTGGGTATCAGTTTATCGTAAAACAAAGTTTAGAAATCGGATTTAAAAGGAGAAATATTTATTCGAAGCAACTGTTTTGCGAGAAGATAAGCAAACTCCGTGGGTTGGGAAAGAGCAAATTATATTGAAATGCATAAGATTCGCCTATGGTTAGATTTGAAACATGCGGAAGGTTATGTATTGATTGCATTGATCCTTTTTTCAAAAACAGCGCTTTTGATGAAAATCGTTCTGCCTTAAAATAAGTTTAAACAACTGACTCTAACTTGTGGCTTTCATTGCAGAAGGTCTAACTTTTCCTCTGATTTTCCAGATTGATTGTCACGCACTGCCATTGTGGTCTGGCAAAATGGTGGGGACAACAAGAGTTCTCGATTCCTGAAAATGTGCTCGATATCGTTTATGTCCAGACTATCTCGTGGTTCGTATAATGACGTTAATTTACATTTGTCTTGCGAAACCTTTTGACTGGAAAAGCTCACAGAAAAACTCGAGCGTAATTGACAGTTCGCAGACTGTGTAGAAACCGTGTGAACGGCTATTTATCGTTTGATGTTTGAAACACTGAAACAAAGTATGAGAACAAGCACCATATCTTTTGCTGGCACGTGACTATAGTGTTCGTGTGTACTTTTAATTAACGTCATCGTTGAAACTATGGTACTGAGTACTGACACAAGATTTATTTTAGGATTGGAGGTTTCTACGCTCCCTTTCTTCCAGCAATCGTCTGCATCAAATTTTTTGCATTTTTTTATTTGAAAAAACTCACTCTGTTCTACAATTGCCGACCGGCCACTCGACCGTATCGCGCGTCGAAGTCTGGATCGTTCTTCTTCATCATTTTGCTGTTTGGCTTCATCGTAGCAGCAGTACCCGTCGTTGTTGGAATGGCTGTGTAAGTATGAGTTGAAAGCACCAACTTTTCAAACAACGAATTTGAAGGTGTATATATATACAAAAGTACGTCGTAAGTATAAAACTTATAATAAGAGTGTTTTTTGAGAAGTCATGAAAGCGTCTACCCTTTTTCAACTTGAGCAGTAAGATGTGAGTCAAATCGGCACGTGCACCACTGTAGGTGCAAGGAAAGTTACGCAGGAGTAATGCTTCACTGTTTCTGGTTTGTGTGATGTTCGCCAACACGTTTAGCTTGACTATCGAAACCCAATCTCCTTGGCACTCTTCTGTGTAGCTGTAGCCGGTATTCCGGACTGTGCTGAAGTGCTGAGTGCCAAATGGAAAATATCAAAAAGTTGAGATCTACTTGAATGATATTACCTAGTGCTAAGCCACTCATAAAACGATTTGTTGTTTGACTAGTTGCCTCACTATGGACGATAGAAGGCTCAATTTCATTCAGATGGCTGTTCAAATTATTCAAAAAATAAGCAAATCATTTAGGCTGCTCCTTATCCGTTAGCACAAAACAAACCGGTAGACAACTTCGGGCCGGATTAAACAGTTCGCAAATATGTCAGGAAGAAACATAGAGCTACCCATGCGCTTTTGCAGGACGTTGCGTCATGAACAGGGTCAAGAAAAGTATTACGTAAATGTCTAAATAGCAATACCATAAAGCAATAGGAAAATTTGCCCTCTGAATGTCAACCCGTAGAAAAACTAAGCAACTGGAATGCTGAAAAACTCATCTTGTTATTTGGTCTCCTGCGAATGAAAGTAAGCTGTACAATCTTCTAAATATGAATACAAGGAAATACAGGGTTTTTTGTTGCAGATTACGTCTCCCAAGGTTTGAATTTAGAACACTGCACTGCAGACCTAAAGGATGTTTTAAAACATTTGATCAGTGACATTTCTGACGCAGTAATAAAATTTTGCTGAAATCAAGCGTTGTTTGCGTGTTAGAAAAAAGTTATCGAACATAAACTCTCCCGTGTTGCTTTGCCGCTAAGGTTGAGAAAAGGGAAGCAAACGTGAGCTTGATTATTTTAAAAAAAGTTCCTAAATCGCATTGATATAACCAGCTTTCTCATTATTTTCTTCACATGAGGAGTACATAAAACCTTATCTGCCACACATGTCGAGCATTCATGCTATGTGGGCCTGGTAAACATCTTATTCTAGAATCAGAACTTTAAAAATATATTTTAGAATCAAGCCAAGTTTGGACTGTGGACCTTGTCGTGGATGGGACACCATGTTCTACGCTGTCACAAGACATGTTGCTAAGCTGCCTGTGTGGCTTCGTGACATTTTCTGGTTTATCGGATCGTCAGTCTTTGCTGCGATTGTGGCTATCTTACTTTGGTAATTCTTATATTTTAAAGCAGTGTTTTTTAAGCCGTTTTTGGGTGTTAGAATGACACCCTAAAATTTTGCAATGACACCATAAATTCTGAAAACCTAGATATGGTTTTGCCATGTATTGAAGTAAAACGATTTCAGATAAGCATGTTTTCTTGCACGTAGCTATTACAACAGGCGGCTGCAATGTTTTAGGCCGACGCAATTTTTGGCGCAGAAGTTGGAGAAGTCTGGCGCAGAACTTTTACTGTCCAAGACGTTTGATACAAGATAAACGGTTCACACGAAGCAGCGCGACCCTCGTCGCCCAAGCTGCTACACACAATACAGTGGTACAACCCTCGTTGTCAACCAGAAACAGGCCACAGCTATGAATGGCAAAAACATAAATTACTTCGTCGTTGTCGTCGGTTAACTGACTGACCATCACAGACGGCCAGAACACAGACGAAGCGTAGCAATCAAGTCAAGCGCCGTGCGCTTAGGGTTGAAACAACGGCGACACTGAATGCACGAACAGAGCGGAGTAATTAGAAATTAAAGGGAAACTTGCCGTAACACTTTCCTTTTTTTAACATTGGCACCTCACCTGACAGAACTGAGAAAAGTTTTTCAGGCGAAAGCTTCCATAAACTGTGCATCAATAACTCTCTGATGCCGCTGTTAAATCCGAGCTTAATGCTGGTTGCGAAAAGTTTGATAGTGAACTGATCATCCCCACAAACAAAAA
>JGI24158J21664_10014815_pt1 | contig 10207 bp, 4 predicted proteins | sample Ectturendosymbi3_FD_21664 | JGI IMG/M metagenome (IMG submission 21664) | reverse complement strand
TTACTACGGTGCGATGACCATCTCATGGAAAATTTGTTCTTGGTTTGCCCGACATATTGTTCGTGGCAAATAACACAAGTCGCTACATAAATACCATAGTTTGCGCATGTCAATTTTTGGTTGAGTGGGAAGGTTTTATTTGTGCCCATTATTTGTGAAACACATGGCATCATTGATTTGTGCTTTCCATGGTTACCATAAAGTGCACAGTGGCCACAAGGACCCGACATCCCTTTGGCATGCTCTCTCGTCTTGCTTAAAGCAAGGTGCTTGTAGTTAGTGAGTAATTGTCCAATTGTAGTTGATCTTTTGGAGGTTATCATTGCTTTCGGGTTTAAGTTTTTCTCTTTGTGAGAGTTATCAGGTGGGGGAAAAGATGTAGCCCAAACTTGTGCGTCATCTTTCTTTTCGCATTTTGGGGCCCGTAGTCTTTCTTCCCAATTTGATGCCATTGCTATCATGAAATGTCATTAGTCATGTCCAAAGGGAAGCTTGAGCGGATCGCTTTTTCTTTGAGTCGGTTTAAGCTGCAGAGGTAGTCTTCTTTCCTTTGGTTCAGACGTCTCAATCTCATTGCTTCTCCAAATAAGATGACTTGAAGGTTGACTGTGGGTGGTGTGATTTTCCGTTTATGAACTGCCTCCCTTCTGCTGTGGGTTTAACGAAGTCTTTAGTGACAAAGCCGAAATCATCGTCAGCAGTTATGCAATGATTAACATCTAGGCATTCAACTTCACCCTTTTGATCGGCTGTGCAAGCTTGGCGAAACGTTAGTTCCAAACCACTGTTGGCAAATGCTGAAGTTAGTGCTTGTCGGATGTTTTCATTTGATAATTTTGATGTCATAGCGTCCTGCTCAAATTATACTGCACTCTGGAACTCAACGTTGATAGCCTGGTCTGAAAAGATGTATGGTTCCTCGTTTGAAAATACTGACGCGTGGATAAGTATAGTAGTTAAGATACTTGGAAGTCTTGTGGGGAAAGAAATGCAAAGAAAATTTGAGCTTATGTTGAGAAACCGTTTTGAAAAACGGATGGCCTGGCTCGTGATTTCTGCAATGGTTTCTATCGGAAAGCAAGGTGCTGACTCGATTGGGTCGCAGTACTTGATGCATGGTACTAAGCGTTCAGTCACAACCCCTAAGCAGGTCTAGAAACGCCACAGTAAGTTACAACTAAGCTTACAGAAGCACCGACTGTCACCGGCCGACCCTAGCAAAGTCACAAGAGTACTCATGACACTTGCACATACTGCAAGACATCCGGCAATTCCAGAGACAATGAATTACTGTTTTTCCTACTTGACATCAAATTAATTCAATATCAAACCATGTTAACAACGCCCAAAAATACACTGTTGGTGCTATGCCTGTAATCACATGTGAATCCTTGCTTTTCATACGCCAAGCACTGACAGACGTCGAAGCATGTCGCCTGGTCTAAATAATTGTCCTTCGGGTAGTGATAATAAATCATTGTGAAGTACAATGGACAAGCATGGCTTTTTGGTAGTCACAGGAGCTCTTCAGAAATCTTTCCGAACAAACATTTATCGAACTGAAATTATCGAACTGAAGTACAATCAACCACAAATATCACTCATCTGCCAAACCAAAGCAAAAGCTGCTTTTCGAAACTTGGAGCTTATAGAAGCACATTCTGTAAACTAAGAATGATAATACAAGATATTAACTTCAGTGATATGTTTTAAAACTTTGTATAACCTGCCTTAAACACGACTTTACAACTCAACACTCACCAAACTCGATTCCCTCTTGATCGCATACCTGAGGGAGCAAAACCTTCAGTTAATGAACGGCCAACGTCATGAGGATCTACACTGTACTAGTTGTAATCTCATGTTCTATTCTCACTAGCCGTGCAACAACCATAAAACATCTGCGCCTCTCTGAAAACTCAAACGAATATTTTGAACTGGTAAACATAGTCTAACAGTTTCCAGACGGTCTCCGTTTTGACCTTTGCGGTCTCATCAGTGAATCATAGATCCACAGCCGCGGCCATCTGCCATTGTGGTTTCGAAAACAACTCCGTTGAAAAAAAAAGACCGATTCGATGACTAACACTCTCAACATCGTGCGTTTTGTTCATGCACCGAACTAATTTTCTCCAGATGCCAGCATCAGGCAAGTGAGAAAACCTTGCAGCAAATTGTTGACTCATGGTAATGAAAATCTATAACGTTTGAAACGAATGTTTCGTGCAAATCACTAACTTCAGAAAGGTTTCAATTCCATATAACTTCCTGCTACTTTAGGCAAATCATTATAAAACGTTTATACACACAGCATCGAACATAACTCACGAGCACGAAAACATGCTTATATCGATTGCAGCAGTTTCACGGATTTGATAAATTTTTACACAAATAGCCGACTGTTTCAAAACTTCTCAATGCGGTGAACCACATCAGAGGCTTCCAGATCATGAAAAATTCGTTTCTATTACGGTTCTTTTTGTCAGACAAAAAAAGCAAGACTCGGTGTTATTTACCGAACCAATGTTCCGAGAATAAAACTCACCGAAAACAGAAAAAGAAGCAGTTGCAGGGCAAACGTCGGGATATCCGATAAGTCATCACGCTGTAGCACCCAATCAACCAAAACATCTTCCAATTTTTCCGCTGAACAGCAGCTGCGTAAAATTTATTTACCAGATTTTGTTTGGTGTTTTACATACGGAGCAGAGTAACTTTCAGTTGTATACTTCTACAACAGCAGACGCGATGGTGATCTAACTGTTCCCCTAAATCCTAAAACGACCACTGCGGTCCCACCCCTTGTCTTGGTTTTCCGCAATGTATTACAGTCACAAATAACTGAAGGCGATGTTTGTTAAGTTTTGAGGTAAGGGAAGAAAAAAATCACGGCATACAGGGCAAACGGTGCAGACGTTTTTGATGACATCTCGGTTCGGAAAAAGTGAAACTCCTGGTTTGTTTTTCTTCAGATTTTTTATGGAAAAATTACGGCAATTTTTGCATCTTTGAATGATTGCCTTTGGAGAATGGCTAAGTGTTTCTATTATACTGCACAAAATTTTTGCAATAGATACACTGGTGTTAACTCCACTTTATCAGTAGCTGTTCAGACGTTCATACACTTTTTTACGTTGTCTTTGCGATAGATTTATTTGCTTATGGCTTGTATTGGCTGAGTATGCGGGCAAGGTGTTATGTAGCAGCATTTACTGTATGTCAGGGATGATTTATTCACTATCGCGAACGGCACGCATGAATTGTGGTATTTCATGGGCGGACCCACAAAATGTGATGAAAAATACAACAAAATACACAGTCATTTTTTCCTTTTAAGACAATAAGAAAACTATGAGCGAGAGAGACTTTTCTTGATTGTATCTGCTTATCTTGGAGCTTCGTGTTGAGGTGACTGTGTATTCTAACTTGGGAAACGAATATTCTGACGTGAGCCGTCACTTCCTTACCCCAGGTTTATGTTGTACAGCGAGATGGACCGATAATTCCAGTTATTGCACAGAAAATCAAAAATACGATCCAGGATCACCGATTTCTCACAAATTTCGCCCGAAACGTCTATTCACGAACGTTCATTATTCATATTTATTATACTAAATCCTTGCAAAGTTAGATATAATCGGATTGAATAAAAATTTCAGAAACAAACCCCACAATAGCTTACCAACAACCAAACCAAGCTGTGACTGATGCAACTGTTACCACCGAAACACACACAGACAAATTGTTGTCATCCGTCGTGCAAGGTTGTGGCACGATGAACTCGCGAAGGAGATGCAGAATATCTCCAGGCAAAGCTGCAATTAAAGAGCAACAGTTAACGGCAAAAAGAGTACCGCGAGCAAATAACGGTCAATCGGTACCTTTCACTAGAGCAACGCCTTTGCTGATTAGCTGGTCGGTTGTAGGGTGGTGCAAGCCGGTCAGTTGCAAGAAGCAGGTGCATATAAGACGCAGGAAAACTGTAATGCTAATCACAAGAAATAGCGTTTACGAACGCATCACGAAAAGAGTAAGATGAGGATATTTGCAACAGAAGCATACTCACAACCGAGAAAAAGCTAATTCGAACCTTGTGTGAAACAAACCTAACGATCCTTAGATGTTTACTAAGCAGTTCCTCACCAGAAAGACCAGAAAATTCACGCCACGCGTTATGCGATTAGAAGTGATTACACTGGACCGACTGTGCTTGCATTCCTGTGAGCAGTGATCAGCTCCTTGCGTGCGGCAAAAAACTTAAAGAAAATCACCCAAGCGGTGGGTGATGCAAAAACCAACCAAACAGTTTGCTCGTTGCACATCAAACAGCTCGTGGCACGTGACTGTTTACGTATAATTTTTTTTACTTTGAAGCCCAGGCAGACAATTGACAAACGACATTCACTACCGAGTCCTCCAGTAAAAAAGGTAAACCATGCAAAAGCAAGAACCGTTTGACTCACATTAGGCGATTACGTCTTGTTGAATGCACCCATTGCTAAAAGGAGTATTGCTACCGCGCACGATTTCCACCGGTAATGTACTTGCAATGCGATTGCAGTTGGTTTGATGCTAGCTTTGTAAATTCTGACAGGAACTACAATAAATATGGCAACCAGGGTTGCGGAGCCGGAGGTTTTTGGGTGCAGTCGGAGTCGGATTTTTTGGTCCGACTCAGACTCTGGAGGTTCAATTGGATAGATTTTTTACATCACACTCCTAAGTTGGGAATTCCTGTTGAAATTGTGCAATTACTTATGTAACTTTAGTTTAAACTGTTGCTGTGTACCACGATTTCCATTGAGTGTTGGTTGCTACAAAATTCTTGACAGCCAACTTCATTCACTTTAATGTTAAGGATTCAGAGTCGGGAGTCGGAAATTTTACCTCCGACTCCGCAACCCTGAATTCGCAACAACAGGATAAAAACTACCTCCAAATCGAACTTCAAATGTGATAAACTTGCCGCTGTCACATAGCTGCAGTACAGGCACTAACTCTGATTTTTAACGACCACATTCGACATTTGCATTCAACACCTCAAGTAAATTTACAATCACCTTTCTGCTTCAGAAAACTTGGCTTTGAGTGTCACTGCGTGTTCCACGAAGCGCTGAGTAACTAAAAAAGAAGATCCCTGTATTCGTTGACCACATCACACTTTGGATCAAGTTGAGTTCGCTATTTCTCATTATTGCCGGGCATTACTTAAGTCGAGTTAATCCCCTCACAAGTTACAACTAACTACGCCTAAAATTGAGGAAAAACTCACACAAACTAATAAATACAAGATTCTCGACGCCAGACGTAAGAAAAAGAAAACTTCATTATACTCGCTTTATACTCCCTTTGGAGTGTCACGCGGCTACTTTCGCATTAAATGCTGCATTGGTGGCATGCCAATGGCAGGCAGCACCGCGCGTGAAGCTTTTCTCACATCCCGAGCACGAGACTGGACAGGTCGTAAGCACCGTTTTTTTTTATATCTTCGGTGTGACCCCGCCGGGATTCGAACCAAGTCTAGCAGCATCAGTGGCGGGCTCTATCTCCTAGGCCACTTTCACTAAAAATATTTCTGCAGAGCAAAATACCTCGGAATGATTGTGCAAAATGAAGAACAAGCGTTCCTGTGCTTCACGGTTAAGGTGTGATATAAAATAGTCCATGCGGGAAAGCAGCGTACAAGAGTTATTAGCACGTCAATTGTTTTGATACTTCAAACAAAGTTTCGTTTGGATGCGTGACTTCACCTTTTACAGCAAGATGCAACCTAAGATAACGCCCGTCAGAAACATTTTCACTTTACTCTTCCAGTGTGTGTTACCCACCAACAAGGAATGACTTAGAAGGGCAAGGGGGGGTACTCGGTTTGTGAACAATTTTTCTCTAAGAACAAAGGTATCGGCGTTTCTCAACTTACCTCAGATCGCAGCGATTGTAATGAACTTTTTTGGTCTTTTACTAGGCCTGCGCGTCTTGTCACTTTCCTACTTTTTAAAACTAACATGGTGGAGATGCCATATCGAATTATAACTTCAAGCTCAAGTAAAACATGGTAGTCTTGATGGTGAATTATATAACTTCACAACTCACCTAGATATTCAAGTAACCCCTCAACATCGCGTTTAATTTCCAATGCAGAGACCAGGCAGCTGAAAAATGTCTGAGATAAAAACGGAAATGAGAGAATGGACAAGTTCACCTGCGAAAGCAAAACCAACATGTATTTACAAATCACAAAATGTGCAAACAGCTGGTGCACGGTCAATTCAGCCTAACCTGCACACACGGAATCCACTGGTTAAACAAGCAGCTCACTAGCATGTCTGCAAAGTTTGCTTCATCGTGGTTAAATTCTGTTTCTCGTTGAATTAACCTGAAATAATGTTGTTACCAAAACGTACGAGTCTTTCATCAGGGAGTTGAGGTCAACAACAATCATCCTATAGTTAAATAAAGCGCTTTCCACTGTGTCAACTGTAGAGCATTGCTAGATTGAAAAGGTAGCAATAAATCATTAATAACTTATTCGCAACGTCACTGAGCAAATGCTTTACCCGAAACAGTGATTAACAAAACAGAAAATGTGTGAGATTATATCTGCTTCATCATCAACTTCGGAACTTTGAGATGCTGGGTCCAATCTGCAGCTATTTCGCTTCTGAAACACTCAAACATTGAAAACGTGGGATTTTAGGTCAATCTCTTACATTATTTCAACATCATCAAACCGTAAAGGAACTCAAAAAACACACCATCGCATCTATGGTAGGCTTGACACTTTTCTCTATTTTCATCAGCAGTGTCTCTATCTCTTGAAATGGAATTGGATGTAGGAAGTGATGTCTCCTGGAAAAGTTTCTTATATGCGATTTGAATAAGAGCTGGAAATACTTACCCAGTAGGCAAAATACTTACTCTAAAAAACACAAATAGTATCTGATTCTTGGCTGTGAAAGGATTCCTTTCGATAGAACAAGTAAAGGTTTTGAAGTCGTCTTCGTTACACCACATAACCGTCACGCCCAAGATTTACTGCGCTAACACATTCACCGTCTGTGATACCGTTTTGATCAAACAACAAGCTAGCACCAGGAAAACCCGAAACTGCACCAGCCCAAAAGTGTGTCAACAAAGACAACACGGAATTTCCGGGTTATACTGTAACTTAGCAAGCTGCATGATGGTAACTGTGGCACACAATTTCCCAAGAAAAATACACGCTTCAAACTTTACTTGGAAAAAGAGCAAGCAGTTTCAAGAGCGTGACTTTGCACTTTAGCGTTCTTCTTCACAACACCATTCGTGATGACATGCAAGGTTTGATCGAAAGCTGACAAGCTTTGCACAAGCGGGACTTCAGGAGAGGAGCTGAAAAACACAGCTTCAGCTTAGAAGGCAGAGCAAAGAGGCCGTTTTGGCGCGAGAGGAAAGAAGAAATGCATCCTAAGCTTACTTGTCCAAAAGGCTTTGAAGCACCACGTACCTGAAACAGAATAGCAAAGCATCAGCGATAAAACAGTTGAAAAGTTTGCAACAAACTCACTACTCACCCGGCGCATGTCCTGTCTGGTGAATCAACAGCCAGTAAATGTATTAAACTCTTGCAAACTGCATTGAGACCTAAATCAATGAAACGCACTGTGTGAATATATCATGCGCTACCAAAAATGATGCTTGAAGAAAAACCGCTCCTAGTTGCTCACAACCATTAAAAAGTGATCAACTTGCAGCATTGCCTAATCACAGCGTGCTTAAGTTTAGGTACATAATTCAAATAAAACAGAACACATAGCGAAAACATATTCCTACTTATTACCTGCCTCGTCGCTACTTTAAAATGACAATTTTGCAGACCTGCGGTTGTGTGTATGCCATGAATTTAAATTCAAATAAACGTAAATGCACTTCAGAAAAGGCAAGAGACGAAAAACAGCAGATTAACTTTAAAAGTACACACGGAAATTTTTTGAAAATGCTTTCAAGCACACAACGTTTAGTGAAAACTTGGCTTTGTGATGTAAACTTTAGTGCTTGTGCTTTCAGCGTCACGATTTATACTAAGTCGAAATAGTTTCAGAAAAAATAACTATGCACAAGCAAAGCAAATGAAAAAAGCAGTACCGGAAACTGCATGACAGCTTGAAAAAAACAGCTCTTGATCTGACAAAAGTAATATCCCATCGTATATCAAACTGTAAAACAAAATTACAGGATTTGTATGAACAACAGAGTTTATCGTAAGCACAAACTATTACGAACTTTTTCTGTCTGGAGGTGATACATCTTCGTTATTTAACAGAGCAGAGACCATGCTACTCATGTCACAACCTGTCTTTAGGCTTTAAGCACACCACGGCTACCCTTTTCCACAAACATGAAAATGTCTCCATCTCTAGCATCGCGTTGCCGAGCCCTCGCTCGAAACTATACTAAAAGTGGTTTCGTTAAAATTTTAGTCTTGACACCCTAGGTGAACGTTTTATGTAGAGATCGGCCGATATGGCTTTTTTGAGGCCGATACCGATATTTCCAAAATTTTTAAATCTTGTTTTCTGCTTCATTATCAAAAGTATGGTGTATTTTATGCCTTACCTTTTTTTCAAAAACTTCAAAAATCAGGATCTATGAGCTAAAATTTTTGAAATTGCAGCAATTTTAATATTTGATTAACTTGTTAGCACTGTTTACAATGAATAAACACAGTGCCATGAATAAAAAAAGGATGTCAAAATAACAAACCAATAAGAAGAGCACTGAATGTAAGAGAACTGCCTACGGTGCTTAAACCAAAAAAAGCAAAAACAGTGCTTGAAAGTTCAAAGATGTTGAACAATGAAAAGGAAGAAGGAAGTACAAATGAAGTATCAAGTTAAAAAGGTTAAAATAAGTACAGCACTGTACTCAATTGCCCATTGCCAAAAATGAACATTTTTCCAAAACAGCAGTAGCTTTTTTGGTCTATGACAATACGTTTGTTAACAGTTACTATACTACATTATAACTCATGTGAAATTTTGATTATGTATATATTTCACGAATCAACCTTTCAGATTCTTCTGCAACTCAGTGGGTTTTCAATTTGAAAAGTCAATCCAAGTCTTAAAGAATCAAGTTTGGAATTTTGATGTAATTTAACATTAAATAACTGCATGTCCTTAAAAAAGCAAACTACGGTACTTGCATTAGTTACTGCAACTGAGGTAATGGCATTGGTATGAAATGAAACACTTCAACTGATTTGACAATACTCAGTAGTTCAATATCAACAGTTTAAGATTGTCATGCAGAAAGCACGATTTTTCTGCATTTTCACCAAGTAGCCCGCAGTAAGTTAGGCGGTTATGTGCAACCTAGCCTAAACAAAAGCAGCATTAGGCTATAACCGATTACCGCCCCTCCGCCAGAAGTAAAGTCGATAAGACAAAGTCGCCATGGCAGTAGCTACGATGCACATGTGCGCATTACGCATCCGATGATTGTGGAATAATGCCACGGTAGTTCTGATCCAATCATAAACACTGCGCTTTTAATTTGCATTGTTGCGAACACTGCATTTGCTGATCGTGTTTACTAAACAGACAACAACAATTGTGATGCAACAGTGAAAACTGACTACCGCGCTGCTATCCGCCCACACGACAAATCACCACTTCAAAGTATTTGTGAAATGTTGGAGTAGCGCTTCCGTAACTTGTGTACCATATGCACAAACTAGCACGTTGCAACAGCTTGGATTGTGAGATCACAATCATCACTATCATGCCTCGAGGAAAATGTCAAGTAAGTTAACCCATGAACATGATATTTTAGCTTGCGTACAGTATAAACCAGAGCGCTAGTATGGGGCGCCGTTCGTAAAAATATTATATCTGACAGATTTAGCACAAAAGCTGCTATCTCTGGTATATTTAGCTATCACTGCGCAGAGATAGCTGTCTCTGCGCGCATTTAGCTATCTCTGTGCACATTTTGCTATCTCTGTGCAGAGATAGCTGTCTCTGTGCGCATTTAGCTCTCAGCACAGAGATAGCCATCTATCTCTGCACGCATTTAGCTATCTCTGCGCGTATTTAGCTACCTCTGTGCACATTTAGCTATCTCTGCACGCATTTAGCTATCTCTGCACATGTATAGCTAAATCTGCATACATATATAGTGCTGAAGCATGTCGGAGGAAAACATGGTATCCTGTCTGAAGAAAAAC
>JGI24158J21664_10014814_pt1 | contig 10208 bp, 7 predicted proteins | sample Ectturendosymbi3_FD_21664 | JGI IMG/M metagenome (IMG submission 21664) | reverse complement strand
ACAGTAAAAGTATTGCAACTGAGGCGGGGCCCCTAGACATGGCTGGGGCCCCCCCCGGCCGGGGGGTGCGGGGGGCGGTTCCCACGGCCCTGCACTCGGTTGTTGACTTTCTGTTGTTTATTTTCAAATCAATCGATCGCTTCCTGCATTTCAATGTTTTTCAACCTTTCGCAGGAATCCTCGTCACAGAGGAAGGCAGGAAGCTGATCTTTCCCAAGGGTTCCCAGTTCCCGCTGACCGTGGTGAAGTCGGATGGAGGATTCACCTACGACACTAGTGACCTCGCGTGTATCAAGCAACGGATTTATGTGAGCAGAAAGTTGCTGTGTGGGCAGCACTGACACATTGATGAAAGTTTTTGTTGATCGGAAATAGTTTTTTTAGACATAACATGATTGGATGCTAACATAACCTCGTACCTCTCTGTGTGGAACTTTTGGGGACAAGTAACTGTTTGTTTTGACAGCTTGTGTTTGTTTTCGTGTTTTTTCATTATCCATCAAACTCTTCCCAGTACTTCTGGTCGTAAAATGAATTTCAGGAAGAAAAAGGTGAAGTCCTAATCTACGTGACAGACATGGGTCAGTCAACCCACTTCGAGTGCATCTACTCGGTTGCCAGAGAAGTGGGTTGGTACGTTCCTTCTGACGTCAGAGTAGAACATGTCGGGTTCGGAGTCGTGTTGGGCGAAGACAGGTGAGTTTGTCAGGACTTTAAAGCAATTTAAGAGGTTTACGAAGGAATTCTTTTAAATGAATAGAAATAATTTTTGTTTTCCTGAAGTGTCACTGCTTGTTTCCGGAATACTTCCTCGTCACCATTCACAGCGAAATTTCTCCGCCAATTACATCTGTGCACCTGTTTGAAGATTTACATAAATACCGCGAGGTGTAGTGGTGGGAATGCTTGACCGGGAATATGTGGTGACTTTCATGAAATTATTTGGCTTTAACAGGACTACCTTGAGTAGACTCATGTTTTCCAATCTCTTCTGTCCATTGTCGGAACTCGGTAGTTCGTTTCGGATTCAAGTATATTGAGTTCGGATTCAAGTATATTGAGTTTGGATTCAAGTATATTGAGTTCGGATTCAAGTATATTGAGTTCGAGTCATTGGAGTGTTCATGTTCAGGAAGAAGTTCAAGACAAGGTCGGGCGACACCGTGCGGTTGGTTGATCTGCTGGACGAAGGTTTGAAGCGTTGTGGAGATAAGCTTGTGGAGAAGGGAAGAGATAAAGAATTAACACCAGAGGAACTCAGAGACGCCCAGGTGCATATCATGACGTATATAGTTGCTGAACCGTGTCCACGGGTCAAGTATCTTTCGCTGTTTGACGTCTCTGCGTTGCAAGACCTGCAGAGATTAGTTGGCGAGCGGCAGAGTTGACTGCCTTAGGTTGGGTTTGTACAAACAAGATAGAATAAAAAGTAGACTTCTTGTGTTTGTGGGAACATGGTTAGTTTTTGTGACTTTCAGGAAGCGGTGGCTTATGGATGCATAAAGTATGCGGACTTGTCTCACAACCGGATCAATGATTATGTCTTCTCGTTTGATAAGATGCTCGATGACAGGGGAAACACTGCAGCATATCTGCTCTACGCTTACACTAGGATCAAGTAAGGAAGGCTTTGTACTTCGACCAATGTGTCAATAAAACTTTCTTTGTAAATATTTGTTTGAAGCAAGCGACGGCGTTAATGTTGCATCGAAAGCTTTCAGAAAATTCTTTGCTCTCAGTCATTTTTTATTGTCATTGCAACAAATTACATTTTTTTTACTTTATGTCGGCAACGTTGCTTCATCAAATTTTGAAATGGGAAACACTGCGTTACAACTTCTTTTTGGCAGAATTAAATTTTTCGCGAAATCTTTGAACTCTTTCCATCACGAGTGTTGTTGACGACAGTTACGGAATGATTACCCCTCTGCATGCAAAGATTACCCCCTGCATACAATGACTACCCCTACACGTAAGACTGCATGCAATGACTTCCCCGTGTGTATTGTTACCGGCCTTCACAGACGCCATGATCACCGCTGAAACTCAATGTGCAACCTCGTGGAGGAAGGTTCTTTCAGTAATAAAAAAATAAACATTTTTGTAACTGTTCGCCCACGGGAATATTTTGATACGAGAAGATGGCGTTGTTTTGATATTTTTGCATATGGCACTTATTTCATGTAAGAAAACTCACACATGCGTGCGATGTTCTTTGTCACACGCGACCACACAGTGGTAGTCTGGTAGGCAGGTATCATTCATGGCAAACGTGCTTTCTTCCTACTTCTTGTTAAAAAGCTATTGCTTGTCAAACGTGACCCTACATTTGCTTTCATTACGAAAATCAGCAATTATGCGACTTTTCACTCCACCGTAATATTTTATTTTGACAGTGGATTTGCTGAGCGGATAAAATTGAACTAATCTTCCCAAAAATAGTTTTTTGTCGTGTTTAGAATAGAAATGCGCCTCCTCAAAAATGCTACAAAATCACCGAAAAGCCCAAAAGTTGAGGCATGCCCAACACTCTGAAGCTTCAATTTTGCAAAACTACCCAAGCATTTGAGCTTGTAAGGTCCAGCGGCACTACACAACATTTTTGCATAATTTGAGCAAAGTGGGGGTGTGGGGTGAAGTGCGTGTGGTTGAGATGTGGGTGGTGGGGTGAAGTGGGGGTGTGGGGTAAAGTGCGTGTGGTTGAGATGTGGGGGGTGGGATGAAGTGGGGGTGTGGGGTGAAGTGCGTGTGGTTGAGATGTGGGCATCATCTGCTAAAGTTAAACTAACCTGTCTCTAGACGTCGTTGTGTGTGGTCATGTGTGTTGTTGATACGTTCTAGAGTTTACACTGTGTTTGTATTCGACAAGTTCGAACATGATGTTTTTATCAACCTTTTCAGTGATGTCACAATGAGTGTTGTTTCAGATCGATCGCTCGCCTGGCGCAAGTCACCGCCGAAGAATTGAGGAGGGTCGTGACGTCATACCAAGGTACAGCTGATTGGTGCGGGCAGCATGAAAGTAAAGTATTTGGGAGGAAGTGACCGCTAACATAGGCTTCTTACTTCAGGTTATGTTCTTCAAATGAAGCAAGATGCAATAAACAATTATAGCGGTTGGGGAATATTTTCCTGTGAACTTCGAACAGTCGAATCAAAGTTTATAACGCATAAGTATTTTCTGTAATCATCTTCTTTAAGAACTTGATCTCTGTAAATCGGACAAATTTGAAACACCCCATAAGATTAAAAATGTAGGCAGTTTGGATCACACAGAACTCATCAAATTGATACATTGCAAACAGTGTGATAACGTTACAAGAAAGTGATGGTGTAATCAAAGATGTCCACATCTCGAAAGTTGATTCGAATCTGTTTTGAACAGTTTATTACAAATCCTCATTAACGCTTTAAACTTGAGCTCATTTCGTTCTTCTCATGTAAACTGAGGTTAGAGTTAATGTGAATGGCAGCGGCGATTTCAAAGCTTATATGTTGACTCCCTACTCGCCTTTGCGAACTGTTGTGGATCATTTAACTGCGCGAGTTATTGAGTGACATTTTGATCAGTCTTCATCAGATGGAAATTATGTGGATTGCAAAATATATGCTTCAGATGAAGCTCAACTTACTTATGATAATGATGATGATGTTGATGCATGTAACAAATAATGTTGTTGTATCAGACACAGGCCTTCCACTAGAACATCCTAACGAACTGAAAGTCGCCAAATATCTTCTCCGTTTTCCTGAGACCCTGAACAGAGTCCGACAGGACCTCACCCCCCATGTTCTTTGCGATTATCTCTACGGGTTGTCGTCTGTATTCACCGAGTTCTACGATTCGTGTTACTGCGTCGAGAAAGACAGGAAGTCTGGTGAGTTTATGTGTGAACGGGATCATGTCTGTTTGTGGCAGAGGTGGACGGAGTCTATTTTTTTTATTCCGCGTCCGCTCCTCCTCCGCAAATCATGGAAATATTCAAATCCGCCTCCGCCTGGACTCCGCAAAATTGCAAATACTACCTGCTTAGTTGACCGCGACATCTGCAGTGGCTCAGTTGGGGATGCGTGGATGAATGTTGTCATGGTTTCAGTGCTGGCAAACTTTTAGCGGCTTCTTATCTGCATTGTGTGAACTGTAGGCTAAATCCTAACCACAAACCTTGTGCCCTTAAACCAGTGGTTCCCAACCAGTAGGACATGTACCCCAGGGGTACATTTGCCTATCTGAAACGGTACATTTATTGTACAGCTGCAGAAAATTAACTTTAAGACATAAAAACGGATTGTATCTTTGTAGTTCTAAAAATCCAAAAGTTCTAATGAAAATTCAGGGAGAATTTTTATTAGTTTACTCAGCCTTTTTATTATAAGAAATTACAGGGGTACATGCTCATCCGTCGAAATGCTGAAGGGGTAGATGGTCAGAAAAAGGTCGGCAACCCCTGCACTAAACCTTTGTATCAGCGTATTCTACTTACCACGTAACCACTTCAACTAATCGTGTTCGACTAAAGCCAAAATAGCCCCAGCATTGCTTTTACCTCATGGGGCAAAAGAGGCACTGCCAGATATATATATATATATATATCGCATAACGTTTTTCTGTCGAAAGACAACGCCTTACATGGTTGGAACAAACAATTTCAGGTGGACTGCAGTAACATAAAACTGATTTATCGTAGTTGATGTAACTGCAGCTCACTCACTAACAGCTAGGCACCTTAATGCTAAAAGTGCACTGACAAATATATATCTGAACTGCTATGACTTCATATGTTATTAGCAGTGCATATTTAACCACCACTCCTCTCATACCTCAACACTGGGTAAACAGTAGATAACTCTGCTGTTGCACAACAACGCTCATGCCAATGACACAATTCTAAGCAAAGCACAATCGATGGCTGCCAAGAACTTCCTTGTGTTGGTACTGCATAGCGTTACTGTAAAACACTATATAATATTATATGTAGGCCTATATTAGCGCAGGTAAAACGTCGTAGGTAGCTTACGCCTAGGCTACATTACAGAATGCTAGCAATAGCCATCAGTAACACGCAAACCACGACCAAACAACGAAACATGGGTTTGGGTAAAATGGCAAGTTAACTACAAACGGGCATATCATTCAGCTGTAGCCTACAGACTAGGCCTAGCTAGACGTTTGATTTTAAATGTCCAAATAGTATTAGACTTTGCAGATTGCACACATTGCAACACATAAGAGATGCAAAAACAGACCTTTGAGCATAGAAAAGCTCAGTGATGCTGTGTCAGCAAAGCGCATGTAACTCCAAAATGTTTCAAGAAAATTTGAAAACATTAATTAGTGTGAAAATAAAAAAATCGATCTCCGCTCCGCCTCGGCCAACAAACAGGGTTCTTAGACTCCACCTCCGCAGAAAATCCGCGGAGTCCGCCTCCGCGGACTCCAAACTCTGCTTTTTGTCCACCTCTGGTTTGTGGGGGGAATCTTAGTTAAAGTTTTCCATTTGAACTTTCACTGATTACTTTGAACCATGTCGTTGATGCGTTGAAACGTGGGGGGGGGGCGTCGAAAGTCAGGTTGCTATGCAAAGGTTGCTATGCAAATGCAGACTACATTCCAGATTAATGTCGATAGACGTAACTACGCTTTCGATGGGGGTGGGCTTCCCATGGGATGGGATTGTAGACTTGAAACTTGTCCCATTTCCCATTGTAAGTAACGGGAAAAAGTATTAGATGTACAGAACCACTGCCCTGGCCTGGTGTTGGTAGGCCTCAAAAAATAGATTCTCTTGGGACCATTTTAAAGCCTGGTGATGATAGGCTTCAGAAAATAAGTTTTTGGGCCCATTTTAAGGTGCAGCTGAAAGGTCACCAAATTTTAATTGCTCCCTCACATCTGTGGCCGCCTTATTGGTAGTTTTGGGGGTCTGTTAGTGGCTCTTTAGAGACTAAACATTCGCCATGCATATGATATAATGTACTTCGTGTTGAATCCCATGAGGTGGGACAGACAAAGTGTCCCATTACAAGCTTTCGTCCAATTTGCCGCATGAGTGTAACATACTGGGGGTGCTGTGTAACATACTGGGGGTGCTGTGTCGGCTCTAGTTCCGACAAAAATAGACCGCATGCGTGCGTTGACTTCAGGAAATCGTTGAAACTTTCGGAAAGTAGTCCGCAGTTTGAGGAAGAGAATGAAAAAGAGAATCAAGCATTGTGTCAACTCATGAAAGTTCGTGGTCTGCGAAGGCGATGGTACCTGGTTTCGATTATTAATAAATGCGCTGTTTGTAAATAGCCCCACAATTTTGTCAAGATTTTATGGAGGCCTGTGACACNTGAAAGTTAAGAAACACTGTTGTAAATCAACGGTTGTTGGATCGATCACTGACTATGGCTGCGTCGGGATTGTGTTGTTTTGAAAAAGACGGAAGGAATGTTAACATTTTTGTAGCAAATAAACCGGGGAGTGAAGTTCTGGTGAAGCAGGAATGCCACAGTATTTTCGGATGCATATCACGACCTGGCCCGTAACCAGCTTGGGACACCTGGCGGGGTACAAGTTTTCTGAGAGGTGCCCAATTTTTTTAAACTATGTCCAATAGTTTTAAAGTATGTCCAACAGATCTTTCCATGGGGGGCGAAAATTTTTGCGCCCCCCTGGTTGCCCTGGTTACGGGCCTGATCACGACGAAGGTTTGGTCCTGTAATATTTTCAGTAACAGCAAAGTTAGAAACGAAGATAAAAATCCATTGTTATCCAAATAGGTTTGGTACAAAACACAGCAGGGCTTTTTGCATGGCGTTTTAAGTGAGCTCATCAGCTCACTTTCCTGGTCACGTGACACGATTACTGCTGAATCACCAACTGCTTGAGTGATCGAATGACCTTTCGGGAAAGTGAGCACAGCACGCTCGCAGTTGCTTTGTTCGTAAGTGAGCTCCCTGGCAAAAGTGTGTTCGCGAAGCAGTCGCCTTAGGTTTGGCAGTCGCTATAATGCCTGCGTTGGTTGGATGATGCAAGGGTGGATTTAATCACATCTGCTGTTTTGAACAACGTGTTGGTTTTAACTTACTTTTGCAATCCATATTGCGGTAATAACGACATCAAACCGCTGTGTGACTGTGCTGTGCTGTGCAGTGAAATTCTGTAGGTTACGTAACATGGCCTGGCTGTACTGTTTGTAGTAGACAAGATTACTGTTTCACGGTAATATTTGAATGTCAGTATTGTCCACTTGAAAATACTGTTGCAATTTACATACAAAATTAACGGCCTAGTCGCCTATATAGGTTAGCTGCTGATGGTGGTTTGCCTCCAAACAGTACTGTTGGCCCCCATGGTTGCTGGAATGCAATCTAATCGTATTTCAACTGCAGAAAATTGGTTATTGTAGTGGGTATTTGCAGGATTGTGATAATCCCTTTGTTTTGTCTGATGCATGCTGAAACGTTGCAGTAACCTCTGCAAAGAAATGATTTGTAATCCTGGTCTAATGTGCTTGCCTTTCATCCTTAAACAAGCTGGGTTTTGTGAAAATTAATGACTACTGTTTGTCTTAATTGCTGTCGTAGAAAACTTGTTCATCGTTTGTAATTTGTAACTGGGAAACCTACAGCTCTGCAGTGAACAGCTGCCGACACGTGTGAATGACTTCCTTGCATTGATCAGAACCTCACAACCAACTACTTCCTACTTTGAAGCGCCCGACTTTGATCGCCGACCATCAGGGCCGAAGGGTTGGGGAGTTGACGGGTTCAGTGATAGTGTCGCGTGCTTGAGGCTTGCCCGACTGCACTTCATAAAACACGGATTTTCTGAACTCAATCCCGAATGAATTCGACTCAATTTATTAATAGGAATAGTGCGAAGATTGAAACGTCAATAACGTGCACTGTGATGTCACAATAAAAACAACACAAGCACGAAACTATTGGACCAAGAATGTGTGAATGTTTGCGTCACTGTTGATCTAGATCTTCAGGTTGTAGAAATTAATTGCATTTTCTCCAAAGACTTTTCGTTTCTCTTCACTTGGTAGCTGATCTATGAGTCCATCGAGAAGTTCAAATACCGCGCCGAGATCGGCTCCCGCTAATTTGCACACTGGCCAATCGGAACCGAACATAACCCTGTCCACTCCAAATGATTGGATGACGTGGTCTACATGAGCTTTGAAGTCGCTCGGTTTCCAGTTATTGAGATCTGCTTCAGTGACCATGCCTGTGACGAAACAAAGGATCGTTTGAAATACGTGATTTGCGTCAGCACCTCTGAGTTTGAATTATGATCTAAGGCAGTGATATTCAACGTGGGCGAAATCGCCCTCCACGGGCGATTTTGTGATTTACCCAATTTGGGGGCGATTTCTGCAGGCTAGAATATACAAATTTTGTGAATAGACTCCAAAAATAAAAACTAGATTTGCCGCTTTGAAACCACTTTATTTGATGCATTTTCGACTCCATGTTTTGTAAAAAAGGTTATAAAACACACGATATAGGACTGATGATGTAACAATGAAACTAGCATAGTCCTGTGTAACGCATCACTGCACTAACTATGCAAGGCCACAGAGAGTGTTACTGGTTGGGAGCCAAGCACTGCGGTTCTGATGAATTTTCAGTTAAACCTGTTGTTTAAAAAAAGATAAAATAGTGGAGAAACCGTTGCAATAAGTAGTTTGTTGACCTAGTCGTTGAAGAGGCAGCGTCAAAAAGCGACATCAAGCAGTAACATTTGCAAGTCTTTCGGCATGTCCAAACGCGCCGATTTTTGGACTTTTCTCGTATGCAATATACATTATTTCGTTTTATTATATTTATGTTGGTTGAAAGCAACTGACACTGGTAGAGTTATCGGAAAATACCTAATCGACCGAACTCCATTTCTTAAAGACGAAAAACTTACAGTTTTTTTGAAGAAACTAAAAATGGTCCAAAGGTCATAACATTGCTACCACTGAATCATCGCATCAACTTTCCCTGCGATTAAGAATATCAACAAAAAGTTGTGATTATGTTTAGCCTAATTATTTCTCCCCGTGAACTGACACAAATCCCCCCAACTGTATGTATTATTACAGGGTTGGCCAAACCTGCTCTATGTATGAGCCGCATATCGTAAAACCCAAGTTACAAATAACCGCAACATAAAAATCTAAAAGCAAGAATTTATTTGCAATCTACGCTTCTGTGACATCATATTTCTTTTTGGAACATCTTGCAAAAGTATAGTACTGTACAGCACGCTAGGTAGTAGCTATCACAGCACAACCATTTTACAAAATCTTTACTCCTTGCAATAGAAATAAACAATAAAAAACAAATTTATAATTTTTCGGAAAGCTCAAAAGAGCCTCATGCAAATGTTCAAAGAACCGCACGCGGCTCGCGAGCCTTTGCAGTTTGGCCATCCTTTATTATTATTAGCAATATTGTCTTGAAACAAAACTTCATTTAGTTTTCGTTAGAGCGTTGCCAAAACATTTTTTCGTGGGCAAAACACGTCAAAGTCCGTTGTCATGTGTTTTATAAACTTCTGTTCGTAACTTCGAGTAAAATAGTGGAACCAAGTGTCTTCTACAAACAAATTCGTGAAAACCGTCTGTTATGGGACTATTTCGGTAGCAATTATGGGCCAGCAAAATTAATTAGTTAGCCATAAGTTGTAAAACGTGCTTATCATGCTTTTCAATCAGTTCGAGTGTTTAACTGTGCTTGTCGATATAGCTGCACTGTGTTCATCTGACTAATGACGCAGTATATCAGTAAAGTAGGGAATAGGAAAGGGATAACTTATACTGGCAATAAAGTCCAACCATCCCCATCTTAGCTAAACTAAAAATTCCAAAAAATCGTTTTCGCCACCTGTAGTTTGAGGTTTGCTAAAAAGTCTTTCTATTGTGGAAATAGCGCCAATAGCTGGATTGTGTAGAAAGTGACTGGGTGAAGTGTTTTGCCAGTTAACAAACATAAGCGAATGCGATTCCACATCCAGGAATTTATTATCGACTACCAAAGCGATTATGAAGCCTGCACCATATTTATTAACACGGATGGTCAGATGTTTTGATCCAGTGCAGTGAGCGTTTTCCGGAATTTTTGGGGAACGTTAAGCTGATATCACTATTGAGGTTTCCCACGAAACATGTTGCTGGGCAAGTTTCAACCACCTACTGCTGATTAGAGGCCTGCGCGGGTTGAAATTT
>JGI24158J21664_10014813_pt1 | contig 10208 bp, 9 predicted proteins | sample Ectturendosymbi3_FD_21664 | JGI IMG/M metagenome (IMG submission 21664) | reverse complement strand
CTGTCATTGGACAAATTTGGAAAGTGTTTCAACTCTGTTATTGATGGGAATCAACTACCGTCTCTAATCAAGCAATACAAGTTTTATCTGGCGTTTGAAAATAGTCTGCATTGTCGCGACTACATCACAGAAAAATTCATGATAAATTCATTGCGTTACGGAGCTGTTCCCGTAGTTTTTGGTGCAACTAAGTCTGACTACGAAGCGATCGCACCGCCGCATTCATTCATTTTCGCCGAAGATTTTTCGCCAAGAACGCTCGTGGAATATCTCAATTATCTTGACAAGAACGAGTCGGCCTACCGCGAATATTTGCAGTGGCGGACAATCTTGCCCTTCAACATCGATGCTCCACCATCACCATTCTGTTAATTATGTCGTGTAGTACACGGTATAAATATCGACAACCTGAGAAATTCGGAATATAACAAATCTTATTCGAGAATTCCTTTGTTTGGATTTCCAGAAAACCCAAGGCGTGTTTCACTTGTGAAATGGTGGCTTGGAACGGAGAATAGAGAATGTCTGAAGTATGCAAACAAGCCGAAAAACACAGAGCGGTAATGCGAGTTGAATTGACAAAACTTGGCTTTCATGCGTTTCCATCGTGGTAATGTTGCGGCTGTGTGAGCAGAAGACATTTTGACAAAGTTCAATTCCTAAGCTTTTTCCATTCGCTTCCAAGTGTGTCTGTACTGCGCAGTTAGCCCTCGCTATATTATCCTATAGCCTTAAAATGAATTTCTTCCATGTTATTCTACTTATTTTGATGGATCTTCTTCATCGCTCAAATTTGTTGTATAATGCGTGGCAACAAATAGGAAAAATGGTACAAATGAAGTGAAATTACATTGAGTTTTGAAAGCTGATTCATGCTAACTTCTACTGTATTTTGAAGATGTTCTATTCTATACTCTACTCCAGTGGATGCTTTTTAAAAGTTTAAGCGTTTGTTTCACATAGACAAATGTTAGAACGATTATCACATATGCACTGTTTATTTCTCAGACCACTGCATACAAGTTCCATATTTATGCTTGTCCGTGGGAAACTTTTTTCTGTCCCATCCTAGAGAAACTATTAACTGTCACGTCCGGTGTTGTAACTGACGGATGCGAATTTCCCCCTTAGCAAGGTTACTTCATATTTAGGTTTTAGTAGCCTATTCTCTGGTTTTCAGTAATTTTTTTATTTTTTTGCGTTAATCGGAATCATTTCCGGTGATTTAGAGTTTTAGTATAACCATCCACATCCGGATTCACTGTTATTTCTCAAGCATTTTCTGAGTGTTGACTAGTGGGCTCTCTACAGTGGCAAGTGGGCCTCTTTCAGCTAAGTTTCTCCCTGTCTCAAACCTCTAGTTAGGCCATTGGTCCCGACCCATTGGATTCCGACGAAGCTGCTAATGAGAAGTACATGTGCATGTCTTGTCTAAAGTCTAGCTTTCGTTTATCAAAAAAAATTTCGTTTATCAAAAATGCTTGGAGCAGCTTCGCCTTTATGGAAACACCTGAAAACATCCAAATCAACATGTACGCAGTGAAATTTCAGCCGCGGAGGAGACAAATCGTCGTAGAGCAAGGGGTGGCCAAACATTTTGACCCGAGGGCCTAATTCGCAACTGCCTGGGCACTGGAGGGCCAAAAACTACTAAGCAGCTAAACAGCTCTCAACAGCGTTACCTATGCTTACATCATGGCGGGAAGCCCCCTTTTCTGAAAATAGCACTGCTTGCAGCTAAGTGCTGCTCTGGCAGTCAAGTCAACAAGAGACAGGCAGCAGCCAATGCTATTGCATTGCTGTCCAGTCAGAAACGCGGTCCTTGAAAAAAATGTGCACGGTATTTGGCGAGCTGGATTAAACTGGTCGGCGGGCCGGATGCGGCCCGCGGACCGTAGTTTGGCCACCCCTGTCGTAGAGCCTGTTCTAACGGTCTGTAATGAACGATATTGAATTCCTGTACAAGGTTCTACTGTAATCGTTGTTGCTTTTTCTTTATGCTTACTGTGGTTTTCTTATGTTTTTGTATTTTTTGAAAGCTCGACGTGACACGACAAAATTGCACCAGTCAGCTTACCGCTGCGATCAACGTGCAATACTCACTGTCTCCTTTCGGAAACATTGTATATGAAAAGACTCATTTTCATTGTTGTGCTGTTGGTCTAGCTAGTTAAAAAAAAACAGCAAAACAAGTTGTTCTTAGCAATGCGTCTTCATATATCTAATGTTTTGGGTTCGAATAAGCTTATCCCAACAGTTCGTCGAGGTCCATTGACCTGTTTTGCTGTATTACTCCTTAATTATTCCAGTCGTTACGATTGTTTTTCATCATTCGCACAAACGCCACTTTCCATGCTTTTAACATGTAGTACCGCTGGCATTTCGTCGTTTTCAACATTTTTGTATCTGTGTCCTACTTATTACGTCGTCGATTTACGTCGGTACCTTTAGTGACATCTAATTTAACTGTGTCATTTGCTTTGACAAATGCNTGGTGTCTNGTTGGCTGAAATGTCGACGTCATTTTCAATCACAACGATTGAGCAAAAGTTGTTNAGTTANTTAATTATTCCTTGTTGGCTGCTTCTGCAATGTATGTTCAACGAAAACCAAACACTATGCAGTGCAATTTGTGTCACTGCANAAAATAAAACCCTGAATGATCCAGACGTCTTAGTAGGAATCATCCTTTTTATAAAACCAAGAGAGAGTTGNTTATAAGAGTCTAAGGCGATGGTTCTCAACCTTTTCGCTGAAGGGGGCCAAATCCAGACTTACGACTTTGTTAGAGGGACGCNCTGAAGAAATTTTAACACAAGTCAAATGACACGTTTTGATTTGTAGCAGAACGAAGCCGATTACACAAAATATTAGAGGTTTTATTGAAAGACTGCTAAGGGCCGCGCAAAGGGTGCTTGGAGGCCGCATACGGCTCTCAAAACAGTGGTTGAGAACCACTGGTCGAAGGCGTTTTCTGAAAACGTGGCGTTGGAGTAATGAGCCACAAAAGCAAACTCAAGTCCAGGATATATTTTCGAGTAAAGTGCTGCTTCGTTGCAGGGATTCTTTCCAACAGGGCAGCATTGCAGGTTTGCGCCACATAGTTTGTTAACTATTGCAATCATTTCGAATCATAATGAAATTTTATTAAAGTGCCCCTTGCGTTCTTATATAGGAACACTTTTAGTATCTTCCTGCTGATCCGCGGGAGTGGGGTAACATTTCCGTCATCGTAAAAATTTCAATCCATGCAGATTCAGTGCAAACACCTCAGTGATAAAGCCAATAAAATGTGTGGGGTGCTATTCAAACCTGGCTNTACTTTATGTTTAGTGGTGCAGTAGCATACCTGCAACTTCATCAAATTTTTCTNGACCTTATTGATAATTTCAGAGTGACTAACGAATAACGTCATCGACATTTCCAAGCTANATTTTTGCCACATTTTTTATTTTACTTTTNTACACGATGAAGCCAACAGCAAAATGGTTTTACTGCTGGCGATTTACTAAGCAGTGTCGAGACAACGGGGCTCATGACCGAGACGAGACCAATACTCACAAAATCGGGTTTGACTTGAGACTCTATCACAGTGCAGGGTTGTGAGAATGGCCTTTTTTGGCCTAATTTTAGAAATTGGGCCTCGTTTCAAGTCAATTGGCCTAAAAAAGTTTAGTTGGCCTTTTGGCCTTTTTTGGCCTCATCTCAAATTGGCTAGCTTTAAAGAATGTGTTTGGCCGTTTGGCTCCTTTTTGGCCTTTTTTACGCTGAAATAGGTTCTTATGAAGGAAAATATTGCTGTTCCATATTTTTTGGCAACACATTTGCAATATTGTTGGGATAAATGCTATAGCAGAAGCCCGCATTCTGATATTGGTAACATACTGTATATTTGATGGATGTTAGATTTGAATTTAAGCTTTTGCGTAATCACTGGAAATGTGTTCACTCACTGCCATAGGTGTGGGAGCAAGCATATTTTTGGGGGTGCACAGGTTTTTGCCCAAATTTTCCCAAACTTGCCCAAAACGTTCTCGTGCAACTTGTGCCCACCGTTTTTGGTATGACCTCCAAAAATGGTCTTCACTTATATTTCTGCAAACGTTGGGCGCCATTTTTTGAGGTCAAACACCGTTGGATACCATTTTTGCCCAGATTTTCAGGGATTTTGCATAGACGGTTAGGTATTTTGTTCAGATTTTCAGGCATTTTGCCCAGATTTCAACAAATCAAAACTTTAGCGGGTGCGCTTGCACCCCATACACCCCCGCCTCCTACACCACTGCTCACTGCACTGTGTTGTGTATATTGTGTTGTAAGCACTAAACCGTCTCAGCGCTTGCAGACAGGTCTGCGTCTTCGCGATAGAAATGCGATAATTTTTTATTCTGTTTGTAAGTACAGGAGTGAATGGGAGAGACTTTCGTGCAGAAAGCTGCCGATGGATCAGTATGCAAACTGTGGTACCATCGTAACCAAACTGTGTAATTTTACAAAGCATGAAAAATCGGAAAAGCATCAGTGCTCCAGTACAATGCCAAGCAAGATTTAATCTTAATTTTTAAGAAAATTTGTTAATATTCTTGTAATTTAGATGTCTTTTGGTGACAAAGGAATAGCAATACCGCAATTAAAGTTTGGCTTTTTGCTGGCCTTTAAACAGTCGATTCGACCTTTTGCTGGCCTCTTTTTAGCATTGTTTGGCTTTTTATTGAAATTTTCATCTGGCAACCCTGTCAGAGCGTGGTCGAATTGCTTATAACCTACGGGCCATTTTACAAAAATGTGACTACCTGCGGGCCACTTCAACAAATGATGTATAAAACAACAGGTTCACAAGATTTAAAACTATAAAACGAAAGATAAGTGAGTGCGTCAGTGAAATCATTACACAATAGCAAATAGTAATTTATTACAAATCCCTGTCAGTGTGATGCCTGTGGCGAGGCTTCTCTGACAGAGTCGTTCCTTTATCAATACCAGTATTAGCAAGTCGGCGACTATCACTCAGTCTTCGGCCTGCCATTCGATTTCTGTTTTTGGATTTGACTTACGTCATCGTAGAAAATGCACATGTACATATTTTCAAACATCGAGTGCATTTTTAGTGCGAACTCTTTCAGTTTGTGAAACTTATCTTTGTTGAAAAATTTGCAGAAGCTCTCTGCAGTCTAATCCAGAGGCTCCCAACCTGGGATACATATACCCCCAGGGGTACATTTGCCTATCTGAAGGGGTACATTTAAGGTTATCAACAGACGATAAATATATGTTTGCATATGATTTATTTCCAAATATTTATACATGCATCAGTTAATATTATTATCAAATGTCATCATATGCTTATTGTTAAATATATCTGTTGAATAATCATGATAAAATATTTTGTGATAAGAAATTTTAGGGGCACATGTTCATCTGTCGAAATTTTGAAGGGGTACATGCTCATCTGCTGGTATGCTGAAGGGGTATATGGTAAGAGAAAGGCTGGGAACTCCTGGTCTAGTCTAATTCCGTTAATAGTGTACATTTTTATTAAAAGGTGTTATGCTTGTTCTAAATAAAACTACCACTGTAACACAAATGCAGCATTACATAGAAAGCTCGCAAACCTTAAAAATTTGGTCCGCGGGTCACATGTAGCCCGCGGGCCTGTAGTTTGACCACATCTTCTCTACCAAATGGAAGAGATGAGAAAGGTCAAGGAGGACTTCTACAATACAAAGGAAGATTGGAAAAACAAACGTACACAGCGACCTTATTCAACGGTGATATATACTACCTGAATATTTAGGGATCTTTTATACGCGTGCTGCCACTGCTATATGATTAGTACAAATACCGTAGGCTACTATCATATAAAAATTAAAGACTCGAAATTAATTGAAAGGAAAGAGTTCTCCGACCGACTTGGCTCGAAGTTTATGACAAATGGTTTGATTTGTCATGGACTCGAGCTTTTTAGGCTTATACTCGAATTATACATTCGTTGCTCTTGTCTCCTCAACAAAGATCCTGCCTTCATTACTGTGAAGTTGATTGATAAATAGAAGTTGTTTTACTCGGTGTTGAGTCAGTAATGACTGCCGGACCCTAGGCTGAGTTTGACGGACTCATAACTTGTCTTCTGTCAAGTGTGCTGAGAAATGGATCCAAACAAGAGGAAGGGTGTACAGGTTGAGTTTCAAACTGATTTTATTTTTTGTTTAGCTCAGCGTCATGACACACATAACACGGATTGGAAGTAGTACACAAAAACTATCAAAAATATTTACAAAGTAAACAGCGGAGGTATTAGTTAGTGACTGCGTTACTCGTGTCATTGCATCGACTCGAATTATGAATTTCATTAACTCGACGTGACTTCGCTCACATTTTAAAGAGAATGCAGTGACTCGATTCGAGTTATGTGTTTTTGAGGAAATTCTTGGCTCGACTTACATTAGATTGATTTCTGAGAATTCGACTACGTTCAGAATTGTTTGACCACTGATTCAAGTCCCGAGCTATAAAAGTCTGTTTGCGTTTGATTTAATATTAACCTCAGCTGACATTCTTTTGATTAGATGTGGTTATAAATTTGTGACAAGGTTCGTATTTGGCTTGAGCAAAATCAGGTGATATAGTGGATACCACTCGAAGGAAATTCGAATGATTTAGACTCGATTTAGATTCGAAAAGCCTGTGACTCAATCCGCTAGCCAAAGAATGTAACTCGAATAGATCATCGGTGTAATTTATACGCGCAAACAGAGCTGGACGAGACCAAACGCTGAAAAACGCACCAGCGTCTATACAGTCTTCTTATCAAGTTAAAAAGTTTTTATATATTAGGTAAAAAGTGTAGATTTGTATGAAGCATCAGACGTTTGAAGTGAGCGGAAAAAGGTGTAAGATGATGTTGCACACCGCTGAACAAATGGGCACAAGGTTTTTCTAATTAAAGCATAAAAGTGTTTTTCAAAGTGAGTAAACCGGCGGTGATGAATGCACACAGTTCTGAAAACGTCACGGAAAATTCAATATGCCTCATGACAAGCCATGCGCAGTCGTTTGCGGTCCAAAGTTGGTTGGATTACATCAGCATTGCCTTGAACACTAAGCAAAGTGATTGTTGTTTCACACGAACATTCCAAATAGAAACCTGTCAGCCCGTGTGCAATTCAGTAAAGTGATTCCACATGTCTATGCATGTCACTGTCTTCTTTCAATGAGATGTGAAGCACTAAACTACGATACTTAGTTTGCTCAAACAACTTGACATGTGCCACATTTAAATCAACGTTTGGTGCTGCGGGTCGATCGTGCTTATTCCAGAAGATAACTTCACGAATTATTTTTTGCAGTTAAAAAAATTCATGTTAAAAATACACGTGTTATTAGCAACCAACTGTTGGTTTACTAACAACTTTCCAACATTGCGTCATGCTCTGGTTGAACCCAGCGGAACAAGTTCATCAAGATACACAGCAAATCTGTTAGACTTCGCCGGCACCCTTAGCTTGATCGAAGTGGGTCTGAAAAGCAGCAAGATCTCTAGTTCACTTGTGTGGTCTGGTTCCTGTACCGTCTCACCAAAATATCCGCCATGCACATAGGTACAATAACATGGTTAGTTTTTTTAATAACAGGCTGTACCTGTAGTCAGAAATAAATTTTGCACAGAGCAAATTTTGTCTTACAAAGTCGTATGAAAATCAACAAAGCAAAACTAACGCTATAATATAAATGAAGCCACAACCACGTGCGCGAAATAACTTGAGACAGTTTCTGCTCTCGCTTCAATCAAAAGCGTTCACGTTGGCACGTGCGCAATTACAGCTCCAGCGGCAATCATAAAAGTTGAAACCACACTTATGTGTACGCAAAAAATAACAGCTCCGCGGCGATCTTGAAATCTAAAGACAAACATCATCTTTCATCACCAAGTTCTTTGTGTAAGCTCAACTTCCTGTGAAAGCGCTGACCACAACCGTTATCAACATTCTGCTTCTTGTCACAATAGTCAAAAAAATGGAAGAACGTAGGAATAGACTAGTCTGATATCGAGATTTGTCTGATACCGTCGTTTTCAGCAGGAACTAGGAAGCAATGCAATGCAGGTCTTTGTGAAATGTTTTCGTGCAAAAAAATGTTTGAAACACCTAGCACAGTTGAATGCCAGCAACTGAAACTAGAATCCTGTCGGAACTGCAAAAACGCAAGAACGATATAGAGCAACGGAGGCAGTTGGAAGTATGGGCAATGAATTTTAAGCAAGTGTGGGCAAAAAATATTCAGCAAACTGCTTCATGGAAACTAAAACGAAGCCCGTGATTAAGGTGCATTTGGCGTTGATTAGCTTGGATTCGCTAAATTTGAGCAATGCCCACTAGCCAGAAGGTATTTACAGGATGTTTTTTTGTACGTTTTCACGTCTGTGGCTATACAGTACATGCAGTCCAAGCTTTCATTAACCCTTGGAACTTCAGTCCCTGTTTGTACCTTCCCAGCCAATTATTTACAAATTTAATTTTCAGCAGCACAGCCAAAACATACATCCATATGGCGTTGATGATTACTTATTCCGGGCACAGAAACACACTTATCTTCAGCAAACCACAGGTGATTCACAAACTTGTTCACTTGTTCCCAACAATGCTCCCGCTCTGGGTGAACCCATTTGAACTGAGAGTTTATCAAAGTAGGCTACATATGTCAAGCTGTGAATTAGAAAACAACCTTGCCTCACACCACCGGTTACAGTGAAGGGTTCCGAGTCTACGAAGCAAGATCTCCAGTTCACTTGCGTGTTCTGGTTCCTGTATGATCTCACCGAAATATACGCCATGCGCAAGGTATAATAACACGGTTAGTTTTTTGAATAACATACTGTGGTTAGCAGTAAAAAATGTAATAGGTCTTGCAAAGTCGTATGACAGTAATACGTGCGAACATAACGCAAAAGCCAAAGGTATCAATGGAATGACATCGGAAGCTTCGAAAAACAAGTGCTTGCATCTGAATGAAACGTAAAGCGATGCACGAGACATCACGAAAGTGGCCCGTGTAAAACAGACTAAGATGACAGAGTCAATAAGATATTCATGAATATCGGTAAACTTTGCTACTACTAAGCCTAAGTTCCTGGTTTATGTCTGATAAGCTGTTTGATGTTTTGTTGATTTGTTGTTATGTTTGATAGAATAAAAAACGGGGATTTACGCCTGATGCTGGTGGTTTTTCTCTGTGTCATTGTTGGGGTATAAATGGAGATTGCATTACCGATATCGTGTCCACGAGACAGCAATACTGGGATGGGTAGTGGGAAGGATGACTTGATGAATAGCTTTCGTCATTCTAAAGCGCAGGTGCTGATTCGCATTTGTTTTTGACTATCTGCTTGTTTAGTATAGTGCTTTTTCTAATATAGCACGAATTTGCAAAGTTGCTACTTTGTCTTCGCAAAATTTCAGGATACAGTTCCCAAATCTTCACGTTGTCTTCATTCATTTTCCTGTAAGTAATTTCGAAAAAAATTCGCTATTTCCGTTAGGAAGCAACTCAAAGCGAAAAGTTTTATTCCCTGATTTTTGAGTTCCCGCGCTTCAGGTTTTTTTTCGGGAAACACCTGCAGCCAAGCGACTAAATGGCTCAGCAACCACAGAGCACAACTTAACATTTTCGCCAAGTCATTTCCGTGTAAAATTTCAAGTGCTCTACCAAAGATTTGAAACCTTGCTGTCTGAATCGCACGAATGCAAAAGAATATGGGTGCCAATTCGCAGCGCATCCGCGAAGTAAAAGAGCAAACGCCACTCGATCTGTGCAAATCTTCTTAAATGTCGCCTGGTCACATTCCTGCAGAGTTTTAGGAAAATCTTGTGGCAAACGTACGAAAAAAGGTGAGGCAAAATACAAGCCCTCTTTAATTGAAAGCATTTACACTGGTTTACAAGTCCGTAACTACAGCTCCAGGGCAAGTACAAAAATTGAAGGCTAAAGAAGCGACTCATAAGTTTATTTCACATGAAGAATGTTTTTCTAAGAAAGCAGAAGCTTTGGCCGGAGTGACGATTGCAGCTATTTCAGCACTCTTAGCTGTTCCATAGGCACGCAGGATGCAGTTTTCGGGTGTTCACAACGAATTTCATGAAATTTTTGACATTTGACGAAATTTTTTTAACAACCATTATCCTAACCAAACACTTGGTGTCTATAAAGAGCTA
>JGI24158J21664_10014811_pt1 | contig 10209 bp, 10 predicted proteins | sample Ectturendosymbi3_FD_21664 | JGI IMG/M metagenome (IMG submission 21664) | reverse complement strand
GTAAATCAAGTACTTCAAAAAAAGTGTTGGACCAAATGAAACTCACTGAGATGTATTCGTGCAGGTTATGCTGTAGTTGCAATCTAACATCTTGTTGGATTACAATTACAACTGCGACCTAACCTCTCGGAGAGAATCATGAATCTTCTACTGAATTTAAGGAAGATTGTTAGAATAAATAAAGTCTCACTGTATTCGTAATATCCGCACAGTGTGTCGGGCGCCATACAGCAACAGCAACCAATAAGTACAACATGGATGAGACGAAATTCGGGAAGACTTACCTGGTCCAGCATTTTCCACGAGCTTGTCTTCAGGAACGTATTCGAAAGGGCAAACGTACGCTTTGGAGCAATCGTAGGTGGCAGAGCTTATGAAAAGTACCACGAAAGGAAAGAACCAGTTCAAGGCAATGTAAATTTCGGCGTGTTCCTTTAACCCCTTTTGAAAAATCCTAAAGAACAGATTTACCGTAAATCGAACGCAAAAAGCGCACAATGGCGGGAATTGAGCAGGTTTGTGTGCGGGAAGAAACTCACAGTAAAATGTTTTTCGTCTCAAATATATTAATCGTCCGTAATGTTTGAATTAAGCAGCCCTTCCCTCGTAATCCAGTATCGAGTCACCTCAGGGGAGAATTTGTCATGCAAGAAATCTGTCTGCAGCGTAAGTTCCATCCGAGTTTCGAACTTTCGACTTATCCGGTGGCAGCAACAGTCCTATTCGGCTTATTTAAACGCATGTTACTTGGAAGACTAGCCGAGGTAACAAAACTATGATTTAATGCATCTGCAATTAATTGTGAAGATGAGTAAAAACCTCCATCAACATTTGAACTTTGGGGAAAGCTGGATGGTTTGCTTTGCCAAAAATATCATTGCTTGGCGTCCAAGTTAGTTTTGAGTTTGTGCTGTTTTGATCAAATTGGTCTTCGTAGTATTTGCGTTTAGCTACAGTAATTTTTTTACAAGAGTAAAGTGGTTTCAGAAGGCTTTATAGCGTTCGAAATCTGGTAGTAGTTTTGATGTTTTTAAATGCGAAATAAGTTGCCTCTATGTTTGATAGAAGAAATGATCCCTTATGCTATCTATGGCTTTAGTTTAAGTTTATATTCCCTTCTAGCATATTTTCTAACAGGCATGTGTATATTCGTAACATTTTTCATTAACCTTACAATAAAATCAAATTTTTCATTAACATTCCATTCTGGGCTTTATTCCGGTGAATACATTATTTGTATATACTGTATATGGTCGATACATGACTCTGTTTCGTTTACCACTCTGATTGGTTTATATATAACAGGATATCACCCAAGGCTGAGTATCTGTATGCTGTTGTATTCTGCTACAGTATCATTTGTTTCATTAAGTAGGTTTATGTTAATATCGCCTAGTAGTACATAACACGCACAGTTATTTTTTGCGATTTTTCTTATTGTTTCAGAAAATGATTGAGAGAACTCATCTACGTTGCATTGAAGATGTCAACCAACGTTTTCCCAAATATTAGCCATGCAACCAAATTGAAACGCTGGTACAGATTTTCAACCTACTTGCAGCATAAGGAGAGTTGGTGACTCACATCTTCCTTGTCTTCCTCGTCTCTTCTAGCTACCCCTGCGACTGTAGCGCTTTCCCCAAGTAAGTTCTCACGCAAGGCCAGCGTCACCAAAAGGAAAGTTCCAAACAGCACTGCGAAAAACATTGCAAACACATTTTGAGTGCGAGTTCGCCTACACTAAAGGGATGATCAAATAGGAAAGTGTCATTTTTTGAGTGAAACTTGTGGAGACCTGATCCCAGGCGTTAAAACGCGAGTTTCGTAAAACTTTTACGGTCTAGTGAGCATTTTCATTTCTCGGTTGCAGATACGCTACCACTAGTTTCACAAATCGCGGACCGATCCCGCTAGAGTATCAATGAAGACATAAAAAGATGCGGGTTTCGTCTACTTTCGTTGAAAAAAGTGTGTGTTTGAAATTTTGTGGGGCAGCGTGACGTCACTTATAGGTTCCAGCGACGTTACTGGGACCTGCTGAAATTTTTCAAATGACAATTTACTCGTTTTATTAAAGAAAGAACCCAAAAACGCGCCATGTTGATGACGACTCGATTGACTCTCGAGGGCGATCAGTCGACGAGTCATGGCAGCAAATTGCCTCAAAAGCCATTTAAGTCACTCTCTCGGTTCTTTAAAAGGGTTTAAACGTTGCCAAAATCCATTCGTGCTTATGCAACTTCGGAATAAACTTATTTCATGCCTAAAACCCCAAGCAAGCAGGACTAGCTGTTTGCTGAAAAGTTTAACGATGTCAGGCCTGGTGAGTGGTGAAGACCAACCGGCTCAGAAAAACATAGCGAAACGACTGCTTATCGTAGTTTTGTTTGCCCCCTGTGTTTCATTCGAGTTACCTTGGTTACTTGCTCACGTTGTTGCCGGATTCGAAGAAATCGATTTTCGGCAAAGGCTCAAGCTAACTGTGGCTTCGTTGTTAAACCGAAAAGTGAAAGGGGCGGGCGATTATGTCTCATAAATATGTCAAGCTCTGGTAAATATGGATACCAGATTGATTTTCGACAAGTAGTTCTACTTCTTCGAACTAAAACAAATCCACTACTCTTTCTGAGTGTTTTCTTTTGATTTTTCTAAAGATGCAGTATGGCTCATCGCAGAGTCAATGTGTCCAAGCAGGGTGTGAATTCACTACAATTTATAGAACAATGGCAGCTGCTCAAGAGAAATGCGTCAAGCTTTAATTGCGCTTTGGTGAGTTGTCTGTACTGTAATATCTGACATTGAGTTGGTTGCAATGCTTAGTTTTCATTTTTAACATGTTTGACACTTTTGAGCGATTCCTTCCAGGCTCTCAGCCAGGTTTTAAGGTTTGGGAGGGCAAAATACATTTTGGAGTGGGCAAGATTTTTACTTTTGCTAGATGTCAGAAACAAATTTTTTATTAGGCACAAAATTTAAGAGGGCACAAAAAATCGGAGTCACTGCCCACGAATGCCCTCCCCCCCACGTTGCAGAACACGAGCCATTGCTGTTATTGCTCTCCGTGTGACAAAATGCCCTGTTGGTTAATCCTGATGTCTGGAAGTGCGGTCAAAGAAAGCAATCACCAAACTAGGCTACAAAGTTTCCAGTAATTTATGTGATAGAGTATGAAAACCCAAAAGGGAAGCGTTTCGGTGGAAGACACGTATGACCAGAAACGTCACATAATCACTGAGAAATTATAAAGTCACCACAAACAGAAACCACTTTCTAGGTCTCCCTTGCATAACACCAAGATGAACAAGCAGTAATACAGTGGTCTCGGTAGGTGGTTGAAACGTCAAGTCTGCTTAATTTCGAAACTCTCAGCGTGGTTGTCTGCAGCCCACGCCATTTCAGGGCATACATTTGGAAAGGAAGATCTGGCGGAAAGATTTTTCAGGACCAAACATCAATGAATTGCAAAAGCATTGCTACCAAAATTGGAAAGACTAATTACCTAAAAACATGTAGACAATTGCCGTTTTCTCGATGAGCCGAAAGTAATAAAGTCCAACTCCGAACTCTTGATTAGACGGAAAACTTCGGGGCATCCACGGATTGCTGTTGAGACGAGTAAGTGTGTCCACTGACCGAGCAACTGATGCAACAAACGCAGCAAGAACCACGTTGAAACAATACTTGCTGACCAGCCTCACTTTCAGTTTATTCCTGCGAAGAAGTACGAGAGAAAATCGATTTGTGGAACATCGAAGAAGTTGTTTTATTTGATATAGGTTGAACAAACTTGTTTTCCGCCCCAACCCCAAAAAAGAGCTGAACTTCAGAGAATGAGTAGACCACGAAATTACCCTCCACATCACGTTTGAGTGGACCTTTGTTTGTGTTTTCAGCTTTCAGTTGGCTTCTAATGCGTTGTTCTTCTTCTGGTTGAATGTTTTTTGTCGGACCTCGCCGACTGTTGTCGCACTTGTTTGACAACGCTGCGGCACAGACCAATAGAAGCACACTGCTGCTTAGAGTTTACCTTGTTTCCTTCGATTTTAATAAAAGCTTCTTAGATAAGAAATACAAAAGGTTGATTATCCAAATAGGATTGCTTTAATTGTTGGTATGAAAACTAGAAAACTTTGCAAGTACTTATTATGATTTTTGCTGATGCTCACATGAAGAAAACATACAGAAACATTATTTTCCAGATTAACATTATCATTTCCGATCTGGTTTCAGCCAAGATACCTTTGGACCCCTTTCGGGTTGGGTGAGAGTCGAATATAAAGATTAAAGGTTACAAAATATCATCAAACTCATTTCTACTTTTGATAGATCGGGGTAGTGAGCAGTGGCGTAACTGGAGGTTTAAGCCAGGGGGGGGCAAACTTTGCTGAAGGGGGCCCATTGGCCACCATTTCAGAATGCAATAGTTAGTTCTTAAAAGTCACATATTTTACATATATATGGGCATGGGCGTCGGAAGGGGGACAGGGGGCCAAGACCCCTCTGGATTTTCAAAATTTCAGCAACAAAAGGTTGTTTTCTTCGTTTCGAGTGGGAAAAATCAAATTTCAACACTTTTTACCCCCTAGAAAAATTTTGGAAATATCCCCTAATGGCCCTCACTGGAAAAAATCCTCCATACGAACTTCTATCTAAGTCATTGTCTAAGCGCGCACCCCTGCCCCCCCCGTCAGTTGCGTCACCGGTAGTGAGTCTTGACGCCGAGGATTAGATCTCTGATCTCTTTGTTAGCAATGGGCGTGTATGCATCACATTCACTCCCCCATCGACCTGGCATTCTGCCTCGTGAAAACCTCAATGTCAAAGTCAGGCACCCGCACCTGTTGATCACTTGTTTATTGCATTGCGCTGAAAAAGTAAGAGAAAAGGGGTCCATTGGTCTGCGTTTTACTCCCACAGTTACATTGGAACGAGTAGCATGCGTTCTTTCGTTAGTGAACACTGTAGTGGTGCTCATTGGCGTAGAAAAGATTTTTCCAGGGGGAGCACTAGGGCATTTTTCAGAAATATTTGTAGAGGGAGAGCAAAAGTGGTGAAATTTGTTTTTTTCCACCTCGAAACTACGAAAACAACTTTTTTTTGCTGAATTTTTCAAAATCCAGGGGGTAAATCCCCCTTACCTCCCCTTCCGACAACCATGATGGTGGCAAGTCATTAGCGGACCTACGCATTAAAGTTTAATTTGCACTCATTCATTAAAACTGACCGAGACGCTCGAAAAGGTTTCAAGTGCTGTTTTTCATGATTCCAGTGTCACCCAACGGAGAATCGAACCTTATCCGCCAACGTATTAAATCGATTTGCTGACAATATCAACTGAGGCCTTTTAAGGCTCTTCCTGTTTTGTTATTTCTATTAACCTATTAGTAATAAAAATGGAAGCAACCGAAATCGACTTTTACTGGCAGTCGGCAAGTACTATAGTTAACAGATCGCCTTACAGCGGAATTCCAAGGGCCACACGCATTGGGATACGTTCCAGACAGCGAAATAACAAAATATATATCGGTAGTGACACCACAATATCCTTGGCATGCGATTGGACGACACTGCGCGTATTGAAGCTCTGAATGAAATCACTGTTGCGTGTGTGCAACAGTGTGTTTGGAGTATGGAGTGTTTCGGAGCGATGATGCAACTTTTCTGTTCACTTGACGTGGTGTGAACAGGTTGCCGTGGCGTGAAAAGGTGCGTGACTACGGCACTGCCTGTATACGGCACACTCACGATCAAGGCTCTGCAAGGCTTCTGTTACCAACATGTAAACCAACATATGAAAGAAATGTATTGAAATCCTGTGCTGGAGCGCGAGGAAAGTCGCTGAGCCTTTTTCCTGTTCAAAAACTATTCTCTATAGATGTTCTTTGTGTTTAGAAGCTGTCGAAATTTGTGTATTGCTGCCTCGCCGCCTTAACTGCTCGATCGTTGAAACGCTGATTGCTGCCACGACAGCTAGGGGCAGTTGGCTTGCGCATATCGCAGCAAGGTTAGAACGTATTGCTACTGCTCTAGTATCTGCAGAGGTGGCTGTGCTTTTTGTTGATCAAAGCCTAGCGCACGAGAGTGACCTCGCAGGTTCCTTGTGTCACAGAAGCATCACGTCAGTTTCCAAACGCCGTGAAAAGATTTGTTTAAACCGTCGGGTTACATGGATAGCAATATAGTCGCTTTGATGTTCTTCTTTATTCGTTTCACGATTTGCGCTGTTTGAGGCGCAGAGGCGTACAAGTTTGAATATCTGCAGACGAACCACCACTCAATGTTGCCTGCAACCATCGATCGTCTTATTGACTGTAAATAGTGTGCAAGAAACGGAAATTAGTTCATTTGATAAGCTCAGAAGAAGTCCGCATTACGTTTTTTAACAACTCTACGTGGTGTTACTCATATTTTCTACGTGATTCAACAAACAACCCTACTTTGTGTTACTCGTGCATTCTACGAGCTTCAACAACTTACAACGTGGCACTTACTTGACTGTAGCCTACTCTTGCTGCCCCTGTGGCAACCGCCAATCGTACTAAAAGAATTTGAATTTACAATGTTTGTAGTACAGAGCATTCCATAGAATACATAAGTTTGTTCAAGGATGCATCTTTTCCAAACAGGGGATCTTGTACAATCCAGACTACGAATTTCTGCGATATTTGATTACAAGTACTTTAAGTGGTTAACAGGAGTTTTTAAAACCTGCTTCCAACGCAGTGTTTGTAGAATACAAATTCGACAGAACAGGTTCACAAATCTCCACGTTGCGCCCGCTACGCATCTGCGGAGGTGAATGGGACAGCGTGGACTGTTTCTGCTCGGGAAGACCAGAACGCCACGCGTAAACGTCAATCGTGACCTAAGCTAGTGATTGAAAACTGGGACATATACTTTGCTCACAGAGGAAATCACAAAGTGGTTGAAGAAACCAAAAAATATTCCCTAGGTGTTGTTGGCAGCTCGTCGACTAAGCGCCGTTGTTCTAACGTTGTAAAGTTGGATGATGCGTGGATACTTATACTTGGCGTTGTGCCAACAAGTTGGGGGTGGGCATGATCGTTTGCCCTCAGCGTGCAGGCTATGTTGATGAATGGGTCCGACTGGAGGAAGAGTGTGCATGTTGATGCTGAAGTTGTGACACCGCTCCCTGTGCTTCATACAAGTATGCGCGGCAAACTCAAACGCATTGTACCTTGAAATTGTGGAAGAAGCTAGTGATGCCCTGAGAAGAGTTCAAGCTAACAAATTCACGATCCTTTTGGGAGACTTCAGTGCATACGTTGGAAACGACGCTGGGTGTGGGAGCGTGTGATTGGTCAAAGTTGTGATGCTGACCTAAATGGCAACGAGGGGCTCCTGCTGCAACTGGGTTGTAACAACGGAATGTTCATCATGAACGCTTATTTCCAGCACAGACAAATATACAACTACACCTGGTAAAGAGATACGTTGAGTCAACTGCCATTCGTTGATTTTTGTATTGTGGCCGCAGACTTTTTCCAATCAGTGTTGAACGTTCGGGGCATACAGGGTGCAGAACTGTCGACAAACCACAACTTGTTTGTCTGCAANTTACGTCTGGAAAATACAANAGGATTTACAGTTACACGCAGGGGCGGATCCAGGGTGGGTACGTGGGGCGAATGCCCCCCCCCCAGCCTACGAAAGTAACTTTAATCACCATGATTTTGTATAATTCGGAAAACAGCATTCGTGATATAAAGACATTTTGCCGTCCACATTGTTGTCATAGCAGTGTTGTGAAGTATACTTCATCTTTCTTACAGTAGTGAACCCGTAATGAGACTTTACTACCAAATATTACTGAAATAGGCCCTCCTAACCTTGTTGGTTGGATCCACCCCTAGTTATACGAATGTGCAAAACTACGAGATCCTACTGAATAAAGTGGGAGGCCCGGCAAACCAAGACGTAAGAAGGACCTTTATAGACATCGTATCGTCCTTGTTTTTAGAGCTCCCAGAATGCACAGCATACATATTACACAGAAGAGGCGACTATTCAATGCTGTTGTAGGTGCATCAGTTGTTCTGGTATCTGCGCAGAAACGACTCGGTCTGGCGAAAGATGTCAAAGAGTAACCCCTTGCACCAGGAGATGAAACGTGATGTTCAAGCAACGAAAATAGCTTGCAATCCCTGGTTTCAGAACATAGATTCTTGGTACACTGAGGCACGAAAGTACTCAGCATAACTGGCAAAAAGTCCAAAATGTGTTCTTGGGAGAATTTCGGACATAAACGAGACAAGGAATTCTGATATATCATCCGACGTCTTCGCGGTCAAAGATCTAATACTGCTAGATGTGGCAAAGACCAAAACAAATTTTACTCAGCAGTGACCAGTGACGAGGAGATATCCTTGGCAGATAGAAAGTATTTCAAACATCGTTTGCACCAAGTCACCATCATAACATCAGATATATCTTGGGGGGAAGACCCCCAAGATATCTTGGGGGGTGCCTTCAAGCGGCCTTCCACATTGCCGCATTACTGAAGTGCTTACTAAACCTGTCGATACGAGCAGGGGCGTATCGACCGGGGGGAAAGGGGAAGACAATTCCCTGGGCGCCAAAGCACTACGGGGCGCCGAACCACTGCAGAAGGCGCCGAATCCCTGCAGGGGCGCCGAAAAGTCCCAACAATCTCACAAGTTTTTTCTTCATTACAGTACATATGCTTCCCAAACCAAAGACCTCGGATTCGAAAATGCGGGTGTCAAACTAGCTTCTTGCACTGGGCGCTATCTAACCTCGTTACGCCTCTGGATATGAGAGGAACCACTGCTACACGTGTGATGGAGATGTTTGGTGCGGGCTGGGTAGGAAAACTTCATTTTCAAGGCGCCGCAGCATCCATGCGGCTGCGGCTTTAGATGACCAAAGACCCAGCATACTCCAGCTGAACACCGAAGGGCTCACCGCAAGCAAGATCAGCGTTATCGAGCCACGTGCTTACAAGAACAAGGTACTCGTCAACGTCCTTCAGGAGACCCACTTAAAAGTACCGCAGACAAGCTAATGATTCACAACTTCTCACTAGCTGGGTCGTTCTTGAGCAGAAAGCACGGCCTTCCCACTTTCGTCCACGAGCAGTTGGAATGGACACTGTTTGATCAGTCTCCAGAGCAATCAGAGATGTTATACTGCAAAATCGTGTGCGTAGACGCTGCAGGATATTCTGTAAAATCATTATCATCACCAAACCTCCACCCTCGAGACACACACCTGCGGCAATCCCGACGTTCCTACACCCCGGACTGAGTACACAACGATTCGGTCTGGCCGATTCGGTCACGGGACATTTCGGTCACGACATTTTTGTACATAAGGAACTGATGAACTTTGTTGTCCCTGTTCAGGTAACCTCCTCCCAGTTTGGGCAAACGGTTCTTCTACTTAAATTCAAACTTAGTCAACGATCATGTAGAAAGCTGGTTGTTTCAGTAGCTGCATTTTTAGACGCACTTTCGGGCAGTCCTATTGAAATCTGCACAAGTTTTGTAGTTTTCGATGGGGAACAAAAATTTGCCCAAATTGACCCGTGGTTACCTGAAGTGTAACAAAATTGCTTCATAAATGAAAAATAAAACGTGTTTGGTACTTTTTGCCGCAGAGTATAAGTTTATTATTGCCGACTGATCGATCGCGAGTTATCAAGAAATTTTCTAGTCGATCTCAGTCGAAGGCAAGTTGGCCAGCCCTTCACCATGCAATCGCAGGTGAAATGTCACGCTACAGGTGTTATACCAACTCCCTTTCAAATCCTTTTGATGTTGCGACCCTCTGTATATAAGCCTGAACAGCACATCCTCGAGCCAGTTCGCCAGATTTGAGTCATGGAGAGCACAGAAACTTCCCGAGGCAAGACGAAACTCATAGATGCTGGATTCATGTTCACTTTTCACGCCTTTTCAGCTGATAGTACGAAGAAGTTTTGGAGATGTGTGATACGCAATTGTCGGTGCCAACACCATACGGGTGTGAACGACGTCATCGTAAACCGACTCGGTCACTACACCCGCGGGAGCGACTCAAGCCGGTGTGGAAGTTGCCTAAATTAAAGCAAAAGTGAAACGTCGAGTCATGGATACAATGGAATTGCCATCGCAGATTCGCAATCAAGCCGTCAGATTCACTGGTCAGTCCGTTCAAGGACAAATGCCAAGCATATCAGCAACCAAA
>JGI24158J21664_10014806_pt1 | contig 10211 bp, 6 predicted proteins | sample Ectturendosymbi3_FD_21664 | JGI IMG/M metagenome (IMG submission 21664) | reverse complement strand
AAAAAAAAAAAAAAAAAAAAGAAATAAGAAAACAAAATCGAGTACGACCAAGTCCAGCATGGATAACCTCAGCGTGGGGCAAGATCGAGAAAAAATGTTTCAGCGAAAAACACGAATGGCAGCTCGCATTCCAAAAACGGTCGCGCTTTTTGCATTAGCCTGTCGCATATGGCTCTTCCGGTATAGCCAGACCTTCCCACCTGGTGAGCGTCTGATATGCGACAAGAGCGCGTTGGGAACATTGCAATTTTACGATTTCCGTTATTAAAGATGAGCAGCTAACGACGGCCATCTTCGTTATAAACTGCGAAGCGAACGTGCAAGGTCAACTAAAGGTAATCTTCTAAAAACAAAGACAACTTGATGATGTAATCGATGGGAAGCGGTGAGGATCCAAACAATTGCCATTGTCACATTAATCATACCAATGGAGGAACACTGCATATGCATCATGGCAATGGATAAATGGTAACCACATGTGACCATTTGCGGCAAATGCAAGTTTATCGATTTTTGAGGCTGGTTCAGCACAAACAAGACGAAGGTTAGAATGGGACTTGTAGAAGCCTGCAGTACCAAACGGGGCTCAAACTTGCTTTTGTTTTCATGGCTTCTTTGGGTCGGTAAGGTTGCGCTAATAGCCGTTCTCAATGCTTCCAGCATTCACGTAACGCGACCCCATACAAGAAACAAAGGGAGTATGTGGAATCAGTGACCGCAGTCGGCGCATGCGCAAAGATAGAATAAAGGGTAGAACGGGGCCGTTCACGGTTCAAGCGGAGCCGAAGAGTCGACGACCTGCTGTGTATCCGGTGTGTCCTGCTGGTTCTGTGTCCCGGGCGCAGATTTGTTGTCATTGTCATCACTTGTGCTGGACACGGCTGGCGCTGATTTGGCCTCGAGTTTCGCCGCAGCGGCCTCTGTTTCGTGCGACGCATCCGGCGCTGACGTCGACTGCGCCTCGGAAGTGGAGACCTCGTTCGCCGGGGGGGCCAGGTCAGACGCGGCGTCTTTTTCGCTCGAACTGGACGCCTCGGGCTGGTTTACCGGTTTAGTCTCTTCCTCCATTTTCTGGAAAAGCTTCCGCTTTTCTTCCAGCTGCTTCTGGTGGCGTACCCTGTATTCCAGGGCGCGGAAAACTTGCTCGGCGTCGTTGATTGCCGCCTGTAAAACAAAGCTGTTTGAAGCTGAACAGCGCATTACTGACTGCGAGTCATTTTCATATAACTCTACTGAACAGTGGTCCGACCACTTTTATCACGACCAGGGGCGTGTGAGGGGGGAACGGGGCCACGGTCCCGGGCATCCAAAGAGTGAAATCGAAAGATTAAAATGCTATAACTAAGCGCTTCTTGATATTGTGAGGCTACTAACACATGTTAACATGGGTTAAGTTTTTACGTAAATTAAACGCCGGAATTTCTCACAGTCCTTAATACTAGCATTTGTTAGGGTGTATGTAATCAAGTGGTTGCCACGGGCATCACCAGACGTCTGCAAGCCCTGAACACGTCACGTTGTTTCTTTAACGCGTTTCGAGAGAACGAAACGGTATGAGAACCTCGCTTCACGACCACCACCAAAATCAACTAAAACCTTGCTTTATGACCAGTGGTGTAGGAGCACCCCCAAAAGTTTTGGTTCGTCAAAAATTTCGGCAAAGTAGTTTCGACATTTCAATACTTCTTATGAAATTGTATTACATTGTTATTGAATGCATAGATAAAAGTGTATTCTGTCATAAAAAACACATTAAATGCACATGTAAAATCAAAATCAAAAAATTGTTTCTAGTAACTTCGTGTTTCAGTATGTGAGTTGATGAGTAACTGATTCACTTGGACGTTTGAGCATAAAAGGCATATAATTTCAAGTGCTTTACTAATTCCACACTATGGGAATCGAACATACTGCAGGGCACCTTCATATTAGTNGAGTCCATGCCAGGCAACTACATAAAAGCTGTGTTTGTAAGTTTAAGTACGGTGTTTGAATGAACACATTTCGCCATACATTTTTTGTTGCATGTTGCATACATGTCCTTAGCTAGGTGTCAAGCGTTTTGCTGACAGCAACAGCTGGAATGTAAATAGAACGCCAAACCTCAGAACTATGAGGTTGATGTCCAGTGTACTGAGCCAGCTGGCTTCTGACAATGTTCTTGCTCAAATGAAAAGGAAGACTGTACCAAATAGTTTGAACAAAGCGAGCATTCGCATACAAGAATTTCTACACTGGAACATTCTGTTTCAGTGGACTTTCAATTAGCATAAGTGCGCATCTGCGTGTCACTAGCACATCTGTGAGATCGCAGCAACGTGTTAATGTGATCTAGTGCAAGAAGGTGTGGGAACGCCGTTCCCGCCCCACTACACCCCTGCTGTTCCTACACCTATGTTCATGACCATCTCGGTATTTAGATAATAGCTGCGATCCCTTAAAATGGCATAGCGGTCACCAAGGTCAAACCTTTAAAAAAAAACCTGATCACGACCATTAAGTTTCAAATCACGTAATGCTACTTCAGCCGTTAATGAATTTCATTGTGACGGCGTAACGTATTCGCAAGAGATTGAGACAATAACATGGGACCTAAAAAACAATTTTACGACTTGATCGGCTCACCAAAGCGAAATTATTCTATGCATTAGCTCAACTGTAACAAAATCAAAATCTTCCAATGCGTCATCAACAGTTATTTTCAGTAAATCACAACTTCAAAAATTAAACACGCCTATTTTCAAACTTAAGGTAGAAAATATTTCCATCTTTGACAACTTATTTTTTCGTCAAAAAATGAGAAAGATTGGAACAATTTTTTTGTAAAAACGTTTTTTTGAAATATGGTTGCTGCATTTAAAATTGTACCTTCGCAGCAACAGGTCGATTATTATAATCCCGAGGGCACCAGGTAGCCCGTACGGACCACGTGGGCCGCCCGCGGGCCTGTTCTAAAAACAGTAGTAACAATATAAGCGCCTCCACACAGATGAATGTCATTAATTTCAGTAACATAATTACAGATAAATTGAACATATTTTTTATTTCAAAAGTGTGCATCAAACTGGTAGCCCTTCGCATTAATCGGTATCCGAGAAGTAGCCCTCAGTTTCAAAAAGGTTGGTGATACCTGATATAATCGAACCAATAAAATAAAGTTCCAGTGTTTTTACAACCGAACTGTTGTATAAAAACTTCAAATGCACTTCAGCTCAGGTGAGACTTCAAATCTTTGCAGTGGGAACGGGAAGCCACAAAGGGAACATTTTTATTTCTTGAAGTTGCTTTTCAGCAAACAAAAGTTGTTTTGTCTTTCTTTTGTTTTCAGCAACAAACAATTTTTGTTTTGTTAAAAATTTTTTGCTTTTTCTATTTTTTTCAGAATTCCCTTCAACTATCAATTAAGAACATAAATTTAGTATAAAAAACATTTCGAGATTTTCTGAAGGAAAAAATTTCGAGTTTTTTCGAAGTTGTTTTTGATTCAATAGGTTTCAAACCATTATTACACAGGTTTTACAAATGAGGATATCACATTTTCGTTATCAGCAACTGCATGCACTGCTACCTTTCAGCAATTACAAAGTTTGTTTTGATAATCGAACATTGCATAACATGTTTCATGGGACAAACACGTCCAGTTGAATAGATTGGTCGGTTTTAAAGCAATACAAGGCGCTGCGGGGAATGGCACAAACGCAATCAGCAAAATGCATCAGAAACTGGTCTGAAGTGAACAACTGTCTTGAGATCAAGGTAGCGTTGGGTGTCATTTGTCATTCAGGCTAGGATACGAATGCTTTGACATTTAATAACATTTTGAACGATTAGTAGCTTTAGCCTTTCCAAAATTCGACGCTATGGCCTGCAAGGTTTCGAGTATTCAGACAAAAACTGTAAACATTTTACTGCTTAATTTTCCTGCAGATAAAATCAAAACATTTTCCTTCATTGATACAAGTCAAGGCAAACTGCTCTTCGACAGTAAAATACTTTGATGCTGCCACAGATGCTTGAACTGTGGTGGTTCACTTCTGTATGCATTATGCCAAACCTTAAGTTTTCTATACTCACGAAGAGATCTTTCCGCCACAATTAAGGTTCCTTCCTAAGCCTTATACAGCCGCTATACACTGATCCTTCCGTAACTGCACGAAAAATCAAGGTGCTAAACGTTTGCCTTGATTTGTATTTTTGAAATGAAGCAACAATCATTTTCAGTCGAATCTGAAAGTTTATTACCACAATGACGGTTGTTATACTTGGTTCTAGTACGGTAATGATATTCTGTATGCAACTGGCTCACCGTTAACAGGAAGACTCCGATTGTCCCGTCCCCGGTTTGGGCCGAAACCCGGACAGACTTTTTGCTGGCCTTCTCCACAGTCATCTGCGCCCATATTTTTGTGTTCAAGACGAGTCTGAGACTTCCGTGAGTTCTCATAACTGCAAAAGAATGTTGCGTTAAGACCATTCACCACAACAGGATGTCATTACAGCGCTGTAAGTTTGACAGATACGGACCATTCAGACGAAACAAGTTGCGTACTGTAATTCCAACAACATGCTCGTCAAAGCGTACCCGCCGAAACCCATGACTCAATTGCCGGCAGTGACGTCAGTTCCGCAATGACACGTTTCAATCACACTGCTTTTTGTCAACCCTACACTTTTTTTCACTGGAAGCTGGCAAAATTCCGCGACCTACCAAGCCTGGACTGAAAGTGCAGGTCGTCGTCCGAACACTTGCCGTCGTTCAAGTGCAAGATTCCGACGCCTCGTTCCAACCAATTCTGCGATGTCGCGTCGAACTGGTACAGCTTGCACTGGATCTGAACATAGCGCACACCCGACCATGAGACCGGCCTAGTCTACACACTTCTCGCTCCAACGCCAAAAAATCAAGATCACAATCGTGAACGTAAAGAAATTTAAAAGCATTCTGCTCAGATCTTGCGGTCGTTCAAACGCCACCTGGAGCACGTTTTTTTCATCTTCCTCGCCAGTAACGACTTCCACTTCCGGAATGATTGGGCGAGTTTGGGAAGCGGCGAAATGCACGGCGGCGCTGTGTTCGAGACCTCCGGGATGATTCTTTTCGCTGTCGGCTTGATTGTCGTTTGCAGAGGTAGAAGAATCGGCTGAAAACAACGGAAATTTGCCAGTGCTAGGACAGGATTTCTAAACCCCACCGTGCGGAGTTCTCAATCGAAGCGTCAGAAAAAAACTGTCTGTTATTGCGGCCTATGATCAAAGGCCACGTGGTTCAAAAGAAAGCTTTCTTGCTGGGAATGTACTGCTGTAGATGAAGCTTCAACTTGTCAGCTTACGCTGCAGTCACGCGTTTTCGCCAAGACACGCAACCACAGTGATCACCACCGAAGTGCAGCAACGAAAAGCAAGGTCGCTTGAGGTAATAGGAAAGGGTGCAAGAGTGACGGATTAAAGCCCGGTAAATGTAAAGCTCTGCTTATCTTTCCACATATGTGCAAGCTGCGTTTCTCTTTTCTGCTATAGCAGTAACTTCAGCTAAATGGAACGTGCCTCGTGGTTTTAGGACACAAATCCAACACTGATAAGCCCACGACTGCAATTTGTTTTAGCAAGAACAACAGGTAACAACGGAATTTTTAGCAAAATTAGCTAATTTGGCCCAAATCTACTTATTTGCCACCTCGCCCACTCACAACGCACATGTCTGATGCAAGCTACTGAGGACAGTTCAACCCCCAAACAAAGTTATCAGGGCATTTGAGCGGAGCTACATTATAACATCTCATAGAATCACCGAAAAAAAACAAACATAAGGAACGACGTGAGGAATGCTACAATTTAGGCTACGGCGCAGGTATGGCAGGTCATTGAATTAATTGGCTGTGCCTTTAAGAAGCACCAAAGTTAAGGCAAGCTGCATCAAACAGGCATTATTTCACTGCCCAATATCATCTGAACACGTGTGCAAAGTTGTGGATTTCATCAGAGTGTGACTTGCCAGAAATGGGCCAGTTTCTTAGTCTGAGATATATCAATTAAACAACCTGCTTCGGAAAGCAGTAAAAGATCTCATGCGTGCCTCTATCACATCACTGGTGTGTTCAGATCCGCTGTCTAGCCAGTGAAGACCTTTTCATCTACCTGCACTAACTAATGCATTTTAGTAACATAGCATTTGCACCACAAACAGACATGCACTGCAATAAAAATTTTAATGTTTGATAGGGGTCAGCCTTAAAATCCACATCCAGTTCCTTTAGATGTGGTAACATATAAGCTAATTGTAAGCGATTCAACTTTGGTAGGGACGCTTGAGCTGGCGACAAAAATTAATCTATTAAGAGTCAGGTTATTTTCACTACATCACAATGTACTTACGTATATCAACATAACTGCTTAATTAGGAGCCAGAAAAATTGAAAAACTTAACTCTCGCACCAAAAGGAAGGTAAAATAAGCTAAAGGTAAAAAGCCAGAGAATCTGTTTTTGACAATGAAGCTGAAAACAAACATGGCGAAGTTGCAAACCCATGTTTACAAAGTTAGATTTTAAGAAGTTAATCAAAATTACTGTAGCACAATATATTTTCAAAACGTAAAGTGTTTAGTAACCTTTCCAATGGAAGTAGCCAATAGGAAAAAAATCTTGGGAAATCATCCTCCCACTTACTACGCTATGTGACCCCTAAATTCCACACACGGTCCTAACAGCTTCGTCGCAAAAACAGAAAAAGTTGCGACGAGCACTTTACGCACACACCTTCTAAACTTGGTCTCGCGGCAAATAAGGAGCTGGAAGACGTGACCGATGACGCAACCTGTGGCAAAAATATACCCGAAAGTTTAAATCGGCTAAAGCGAAAAAAAAATTCTATCTTGAACCGCATTAAAAACGTTTAAAAGTAAAAATGGCCAACTTGCACAGATCATCAACCATTGGTAGAGAAAAAAACGCGACAGAAACGTACAGATGGCCAGAACCTCTTCACGACGAAAAACGCCACCTGATCCCGTAACAAACATGCTCGCACTGCTGCCACAAACCTTAGCTCTATCGGCGAGATTTTCGCCAAAAACGAAACTGGTTGACGTGATGCTGTGCGCGTTGTCACCACTGTCGGGTTCACTGTGCTTCACGGCCGAATCAGCAACCTGCGAACACTAAATTACTATCGGCAAACTGAAACTGTGAGAGATGGTCGAGCACGGAAGCACCCGCTGCGACTCTTTGAAGAAAAACAACATCTTAGGAACTACGCAACAAGAGGAAATTGTGCAAGGTTAACGTGAAGTTACACGCGAAAAATCCTGCCTAAACGGTTAATTGACGACGTACTTTGACTGTGACGCGGTCTTCCATCTTTTTGCCGAAAAGGAATCCTTCTGGAATGCTTTCGCTGGGCGACGTGCTACTCGAAGGCTGAAGGAAAAGATTTCCCGTTGTCCCGGAAACCGGTTCCTAAGAATAGTGAGAAAAATGCCACAGTTAGTCGACAGAGGTGGTGTAATAGTAAGCTTTATTGGAAGAATTGTACTTTTGCGGCTGCTACTTTTATGAGTATTGACTTTGATCAAATAAAGTCCTTCGCAACGCAATTTCAGCAATTAAAATATGTCGTTTTGTGCTTAACATTGCGTGCGCCACGTGGCATCTTCAAACAATTGGAGATATCCCCCACACTGCAGGAAAAACCTTTCCCGTGACGTTATTAAAATTTTAACTTCCGTTAAACCGACGTTTTTCCACTGATTTAATGAGTAACGAAGAATTTCTCTGCGAAAGCAATATTTGCTGAAGCAATTAGTTGAACCGTGTTAGTACACTTTGCGCAAAAGCCACAACTGCAGGTACTGATTAAGGAATGTCTGGAAAACCCACCCTGATCAAAATTCCTTCCAGGAATATCTCCTGGTAAACGAAGAACACATATACCGCAATAGGTATTACAAACCTGGCAGTTGTTTTCACTCTCGGAGGTGCTGTCCGGTTGCGAGTCGTCCTTGTTTGAATCCGTTCCGTTGACTTTGACACGTTGCTGCAGATTGGTGCCGAAAACGAAGGACGGCTGAGTGTTGCTGGTCTGAAAATAGCAACTGATGTTTAAACGCAGTCAAAAAAAATTAAACCATCGCGAGTAGAAGGTCACGACTGATTGGCATGCAGCGGTGTGTTCCATTCAAAAAAACGGATTACTAGGAAGTACACGGATTACAGATTTTGACTGACCAGATATAAACCTCGCATGACTAGAAGCACATGGCTTATAGATTTTGACAGACCACATATGATATAAACCTTTGAAAGCATTAAGCGACGCATTACCGATTGAACATCTTCGTTGTTTTCTGTGGAATCTTTATCAGCCATAAACAAAAACGGGTTGCTTGAAGAGATTAAAGAGCCTGAGCTCATCCCGGAAGGCCGAATAGCCGATGAATTCTCCATTCCTACAGAAAAAAGTTTGCTGCAAATTAGCGTGTATTTCTATAACGGTTCTCAAAATTACACTCTTAGTATGGGCCCGACATTAGCGTAGACACTTCAGGTGCTATATACTGCAATAGTGGTGGAATAGATCGTGAATACATGCCGCCTAATGATAAACAATTCACTGCTATTTGGCTGCACAACATAGGATTTTTATTGGGCGGTGCATGAACATAGGAGGCCAAAACGCAAAGAAAATGCAAGAGAAATTTTGCACAATTTCAAAATAAAAACCGAAGAATATGGACTCAAAGCACACACTACAAGGATTACTTCTGATCCAAAACTACGTTCAGTCCCTTTGTCAGCACCAAGTACAAACAAAAGCAAACTGTCTCAGTCAAATACCATGAAATAACTTACTATGACCGCCTTTCCTAGTACATTGTTTACTGTCTAGCTCCAGCTGCGGATTTGGAAACGACCTAGCGGAAGAAAATGACACGACCCTGAAGAAATGCGAATGCTATCTCCAGGATTTGGCTAAACACTCATCAAATTCATGGTCATTTGTGTCAAGTTCAAGCGATTTGCACGATTTATCGACTGAGCGTGTATTAGGCACCACAGCCTAACAACGTTTTGTGGTAAGTAGACACTTATGGTTATGACTAGTACTTCCCTTATATTGCATTGACCAGAAGCACAACCACAGGAATACCGAATGTCACAGTCCACAAGTTTTGCCCCAAATTGTTCGACGGATATCATGGCTTAAAACCATTTGACTGCAATTGTTTTTACCAGGTCAGTAATGAAAAATCAAAGAAGACTTAAAATATCCACTACTTGCACAAACTAAATTATTTGCTGATTTAAAATGAAGTGCCTGCAATGCCTTTTCAAATAACTACTCGGGGAACCTCAATTACACATACGGAACTATGCGAATAAAATATGAAAGGTTACCAAACCTTATCGACTTTACGAACTACTGCAATACCTCGTAAGGCCGTCCACGTCTTTCAGTAACGAATCTTCTCTATATAAAAATTTGATAGTAAATTGCTATTCTTCGGGTCTGTATTAACATCTGAACAGGGAGCATCAAATAACTACCAGGAAATACGGCATTTCAGAGTACATCAGACGTCGATATCTTGGTGCAAAATCCTTCATGATTTCATTAACAAAATAGTTTAGCAACCAGCAACATTTTAAAGCAATTAAAATATCTATGAAATCCTTTTCTTATAGAAGGGGATTGCATGAATGCGCAGCATACCGCTTCTAATATAGTATACTTTGTAGTAAAAGTGAAGTGTGATTTTTTTCATTGAATTATGAATTACTCACCGGGTGTATTAGTCAGCAAAAATATTTACGTGGTTTAAATATGGGGATACCGCATTTCTCCTGTTGCCAATGTCAGTGCTTTTCAAACGGCACTGACTGTACTACTACGTCCCTTATACGTAAATATCGCTAAAACAATGGCGTAATTGCACTATACATGAGCCAATCAAATGAAACTGGTTTTAGCGACGTGTTTTTTTGCATTACTTATGTTACAAGACGTCGACACCAACAACAGAATAATCACAATAAAGTCATTTTTTATGCAGGTTTCGTTAATATTGGGAAAAGCGCGGATACTATTCTAAACTCAGTTGTTGCTTATTCAGCTTTTCACAGCTTTTCACTCGATTGCAATTCCTCCCATTTCCTCACTCCATTAAAACCAGCAGACATGCGACATATTTGCTTCCGACGTTTCTAACAAAATGCT
>JGI24158J21664_10014802_pt1 | contig 10213 bp, 9 predicted proteins | sample Ectturendosymbi3_FD_21664 | JGI IMG/M metagenome (IMG submission 21664) | reverse complement strand
CAGTCCCGAGAGCCGCATGCGGCTCCCAAGCACCCTTTGTGCGGCTCTCGGAAGTTTTTCAACAGCACCTCTAATATTTTGTGTAACTGGCTTCGTTATGCAACAAACAGAAAGTGTCAATCAACTTGTGTCATAATTTTTTTAGTGCAGCTCTCTAACCATGTCGCAGGTCTGGATTTGTCTCCCTTCAGCGAAACGTTTGAGAATCACTGCAGAAGGCTTACCCGTCCGCTATTCGCACCTCACCATTTGCTGTTGTGCAGGAATCGTGAAAGGAACAACGTGGGGGAGAATACAAATGAAAACCCGTTTTTACCGCGACAAACGTATGTACGTTCTGTAAGTCTACCGTGTGCAACAGCACAGTGGTGAATGTCCCAAAAATGAACCTTTACTTTTGGGAAAAAATAAACCAAAGCCAGTCGCAGTGCACCTATCGTGGGAGTCTAAAGCGTGATTCTACCAGGGCAGAGGAACAACTCAGCAGCGGGAAGGTGTTAAGAGGTAAGCGCGAAGAGCGAACGAGGGCATAATCATTAATTTTCTATTTTGGCAAAGGATGCAGGAGCAGCCGCTGACTGGGAAACGTAGAAATTATGGTCAGGTGACGTCAGCTCAAACTGTGAAACTTCCCATCATCCGTTGCGCTAACTAACACAAACGCCTGCAGTGTCTTCCCTCAGTCACTGTACACATTCGTCACGTGTTTATACCGAGGTTTCTATAAGCAGTGAACTGCTCGAATTCATAAGCCCGGGCGTAAGATTCGCGTGACAGTTGACGGCTTTAAAATACAAGCACGACGCTCTTTTTGACCTTCTTGCGTTGCGTAGCTGGACGCGCCAGAGTTAATTAACACGTATAAGTTGATGAAAATGGTTCGCATCGAAATGCGGTCAAGTCTACCGACAAACAACATCATAACAGACAGCATTCGGGAACTGTAAATTGACATTTCCCGTTGCGATTTGTATCTGGCCCTAGAGGGTTAGGGCAGAGCCTGAAATATGATACGCAGTATGTTCGGCGTTGCTGCATCTATTGCACTCTTCCTCAAAAACTGACGTGTGTTTCTTCATAGCCGTTAGCGTGAGGCCACGAACAAGCATGTACCCACGTCTGGTNAAGTCATATTTTTCGAAATATACAAAATACTGGGTTTGCGGGAACTACATTTGGTGCACGTGCATCCCTGGCATAGCAGTTAAGTAAATCTCGCAATCAATCTCCTCAACAGTAACTGAATTTTTCAACAGTTTCTAAACACCTTCAGTTAGTTTTAGACCGAACAGAGTTGGAAAATTTCCGTAAACCGTGCTTGACACACTGCATTTGCATGCCTTTCACAAAGGTGATGGATTATTGATCACAAGGACAGCCGACGCAGTCATAATTTGTAATGTGAACAGTAGTGGCAAAACATTCAAAATGCGGGTTTGCTCCGGGTGTGTACATGGGTGTAGCCTGGGGCCCATGCACCCTCCCCCGCAAATTTTTAGCATATCTAGTCATTTTGTGCTTTGTGAAGCGGCGTCCCAAACAAAATACTTTTGCTCGCCTAAAGCCAAACATTTCCCAAAAAAAAATTTTGGCCTGGTTACGCCACTGGGTGTGCAGCTGCGAGCGTCCGTTTTGCATGCAAGCCTTCGTGTGCGCGCGTTTGTGAAAAGTTTCACAACAACCCAGGTCCTTAGCACAAACCGGGGCAGTTGCACAAAGCACCCTGCTTGTAGTTCACAAAACATCTTCTCTGACATCCAAGAGTATACACACAACTCCCCATGTGGCGCTGAAACGTTTTATTTGCAAAATGTCGACTTTTTGTGACCTTCCCAATGTCGGNTCATGGTCAGGATTTAGCCTGTGCCTAAAATATCAAGGTTGCAAGAGAAGTTATCGCGATGTATACCTGGAACGCATGCATTTCAGACTCATACAAGTTTGGAGCATGGCATTAGCAGTCGGTCTCTTCTCTTCATCAACCTTCATTCAGACTGTGCTTGTGTAGATTTGTGCCTCAATCATGTGGACTTCAGGAAGCTTAAAAGTTTTTTGCGATGTGGGCCCGATCACATTAGAATCAAACTAACACAAGCAAAATCGCGGTGAAAAGCTAATGTTTTGCAGTAGATAACCCATTGCTCTGTCACTCCTTGAAAAAATAATTTTGAATCGCCATGAGTTCATAGATCTCATTAAAAACTTTTATAGGTCCATGCAGATAAACGGCAAAGTTAGTTCCATGTCAGCCACCTTTTTTCTTGGAAATTTTGTGCGTTCCGGGAGTAGTGGTTTTCAACAAGGTTGAATGCAAAGTTTAACCCAGAGGTTCCAGTACGCCTGCTTCACTAATGTAAGTTTAGCTTAATCAGGATGCCTTCAAGATTTCCGGTTATTCTATTGCACAGACAGGGCGATTGTTTTCCTAGGAGTGAGAAATGGCGGCATGCTTGATTACCAAGTGCGCGTTCCTTTGTCAGGTGCAATGCCCGACCTGCTTGTGCACGAAATGTTCGTATGCTTATCAAAGAACTCCTTTGCACAATAGCCTTGTGTTTGCCGCGATTTGGTTGTTTTTTCCTCTGGGGAAATTTCAAAGCCGTGNGGATCAACGCACTGGTGCTGCAGCAATAATGCTTATTTTGAAGGGGTCAAACATTTGCAACAGAGTAAAGTTCCTACAATTTTTGCTTGATTTGCAGTAAAATAGGAATAAGACACCGTTAAAATTGCTACTGCAATGTTTAGAGCTGTTAAACTGTTTGTTCTGTTTTCATTCTTCTGCCTGCCCCTATCAGCATAACTGATAATACCAAGACAAGTTTTAAATAACCAGGTCAACATTTGCACAGCCTTTCACAAGCGCCCGTAACAAAACATATACTGAAACTACAGTAGAAAGGTAGTGACCAGACAGATTTCCGCGATTAACAGTAAAGGTGCGGGAGCCGTCGTGGAAAAATCGGAAAACGAGTTGCAAAATAGTTTAAGCTTCCTCCGAAAAGTTCAGTTTTTTAAGCAGTCGTTTGGAACTNAGCACGCACGAAAAAGCCCAAAGTTCGTAACGTGCGTNGTTCCAAATGTCAGTCGCAAAACCACGAGAACGAAAAAAACGTAATTGCTGAAANTTCCTGCGTNGTCGGGTTGTTGTGCTCGCCAAATCATATGACGCATACGCTGTGGCACTCATTTTCAAACAGCACGTCAACGAAAAGGTGGAAAAACACTCTTGGGCATGTTGAACTTACTTGCGACAACGTGTATTCAAACTTCGGGTGCTCCGACCTTCGCAGCAAGTATGTTCCGGCGGGTTCGGTTGACAGCAGTTCGGTGGCACTTCTCGCGTTCAGCCTCTTCCAGAACATGCTCGACCCCTCCGCACACACGCAGAAACGCTTTTCGCAGGTGGCGACGTCAGACACTTCGTCATCAGCGCACGGTTGGTCGCCCTCAGTCAGTCTCATTTTGACTTTTAACAAACCAAGCACAGTTTCGTGGGCGGCTAAAATAGTAAATATTGATCCTGTTGAAAAGGAAAAAAAAGTTTGGTTCGCGTAAAATTTTAATGCTCTGTGCGAGGGATGAACGTCACGTTTGGAAATTTAGTTGCTCTACCTTCAATCGTTTATTTGGCAGTGTTCGTAGAACAAGCTATTCTTTCAAACCAATCAAAAAATTCTCTCTTTCGTTTAAGAAAAATCCAAGTTTGAAAGACTATAAGCGGGATTGTATCGAAATCTTAACATTTTCTTATTTTTGTAGTTGCAACATATCCTTAGCATTGTGCTCTGCATATGTATGCGGATTTCGTGGNGCTTGCGATTACTTCGNNTTTCCTGGTGTTTGCTGATATTTTGTTGCTGTGAAGAAAATTTGATTTTGCTCGCTTTGGAGTGTCACGAGTGGTCTGCAGACCCCATCTCCGCTTGCTCTGCGCCACGGGCCACGAATACTGAACTGGTGACAGGCCAATGACAGCGCCGCGCGTGAAGCTTTTGCTTGCACCCATCCGTTACCGAGTATGAGGCTGGGCAGGCTGAAAGTACCGTATCTCAAGTTTATGCTGTGAACCGATCGGGATTCAAACTTGACCTACCAGCATCTGTGGCGCATGCTCTGTTCCCTAGGCTTGCCCTGATTTACTAAACTGTTCAACCAGGTAAAACACATTTAAACACAGACAGTTTGTTAACGCTGTTGCTACATTTCTCAAAAGCTGCAAAATATCATCAGTATCGAAGCAGTACAGCACAAGCTGCACGAAATCGTACCTACAAGTTTCGGAAGCAGCACATCTTCGTTTAGATTTTAGAATATCACAAACAGTGAAATCTTTCGCTATCTAATCTGTATCAACACCAAAAACTTCTGATAATAAATCTCCTGAGGCTTGCCGCTACGATCTGAGAGAAAACAAAACGTCATAATCATGTTTACCTAGCCAGTCTCGCAAAATCACCAGGTAAGCAAAGGGCATACTCCTTCCAAGCCACCGCTCAGACAAACGTGGGCTGCTGTAGCGATGGCCGGCATCCGCTACGGACTAGGTTCGGTGGAAGTTGCTCAAAGCCGGCATTTGCTGTCATACCAATTCCGCGAACTACTGTGAAGTTCGCGCTCCTGTCGCAACCGCGCCCCACCTGGGGAAGCACCGCCTTCGTCACCCAGAACGCTGATTCAGCACCAAAGTAATAGTAGCGGCAATAGCGAGGCCTTCACAAGAAAACTTCGATAGGCGTATTTTTAAGCTTGGGAGTGATTTTACCTTGCGTTTTGACGACAGTGAAACTTCGCTTCGATTCGAAGAACCGCCCTCGTTGCGAGCTGTAGCTAGTTTAGCGCGAAAGTTACTGATGTTAGTTAGCACTCAAGACGGAGTCGACTTGGGTTGAAACCGATTTTTTGAAAAAATTGGGCTCAGAGGCCCCTACACCATATCAAGACTAGAGCTCGACAGATGCATCGACATGCCGATATACTGTACATCGGCCAATATGGTGATGTTGCCGATGTATGACACCGGCAACATTCCGCCAATATATCGGCAATATTTGCTAACAACAGCCATTAGCTGTTGTTCTGCACGGAGTCTTGTGACGAAACATTCGCTATATGACGTAACATTCATTCTATGAAGTAACATTCGCTCTATGACGTACATAATATTAACTCGAGGGTTTTTGCGTGATAAGCAGATGACTGCCTGCGAATAAGTCAAGGGTACTTCGTACTTGGTGTGGTGATTGACTGTTTTAGTGACCCAGTTTTGCGCAGAATTCCATGTTGTGCGGTTTTTCATCGCAGTGAAGTAATACTTTCAACTATGGTTTGAGCAATGCAAAAATGTCGATATCGGCATCGGTTGGCGGCTATGAAAAATGAAAAACATCGGCATCGCCCCAAAAAAAACTTATCGGTCGAGCTCTAATCACGATAGTGCAGGGTTGTTTTGCTGAATGAAAGCATTTGAAGAAGAGCACCACTGCATCACAACCTACGTACAGGGGCGGGCTGTTTAATTTTACCTGCTCGCCGTAAACTAATTTCCAATCGGGTCACGCCCAAGACATCTGCTTGTCTCCCTTGAAAAGCAGCGCCTATCTGTCTTGTCCAGTATTCTTCGCATCGCAAGAAAGCCTTGACATTTGGAACTAGCACGCAAGAAAAAGCTCAAAGTTCAAAACGTGCTTCGTTCCAAATGTCAAGGCTGTGCCTCAGGGGAGGTGCAGGTGTGGTAAATAATGAGCGGACCTACCTAAGATGCGCAAAAGCAGATTTTAAAGGAAGGCTGACTCACGGAAATTCACGCAGCCTCGAATGGTTACGGAATTAATCGACGTATCCGAAGCTTATGCAACGCACAGATTTTTTCGAAATTCAAAGCACTGCGGAACTGGATGTTGCGTAAAGCATAATTTGCAGGCGGTGTCAGCATCAAGCTGCAAAATTTCATCCAGAACATGACACAAAAACCCATGTTACCCAAAATGTTTGAAGCACAACGGCTGTTATTAGTTAAAATGGTAAAGGTTTGGTGGCTTGTAGTGATGTACTCACAAACAACCGAATTGAGACACTCCAATTGCTAAGTATTTTAAAGTATTCTACAAAGAACGTTTACAAAACTGTTTTTTTCGTAATAGATTTGGCAGATTTTTCGTCACTAAGGCCAGTTTGTGGTGTTGTTTTTGAAACAACAACAGTTCTTATTAGAGCAAAAAGGAAAAACTTGCAGTGCAAGCACAACTGCTGGGCTGTTTGAGCAAAAAATCCAGAACAGGGGAAGTGTGAGCATTTTTGTTTCAATTAACATGGAGCAAGCTCTGCGTTTTTCTTCAAACATTTCTTGGAACTAATAAAGAGCATCGAAAACATTGTCATGGTGGCAAGTTAATTCACGATCCCAGCAACTCCATCCAAAACCATTGCCAGAAAGTCGTCAGTACGGAGATTTTACGTTTGTGCAGGCGTCTTGACATTCTAAAATTTGACCAAACACCACTGATTTATAGTGTTTCATATTTCAATTTGGGGGGCTTGGAGCTTTGTTTGTGGGGGATAAGCCCACCAAAGTCCCCTCCCCCGTGCTGATGGACTGACCCCATCACTTCTCAAAACCCTCTAGGCCGCAGACTGCCACCATTTCAAAAAGATCTGAGCGGGCCCCGTGGCCGGTTTGGGGCTCGGCTCGCCGACGCTTCCTGGGCACGAAACGCGTGGCGACCGACGGGGATGTCGCGCGTTTGACAGCAAGCAACAGCACAACGTACGCCGAGCGTCTGCACCAGATATTTTCGTGTAGGTCTCTCGGTACACCGTTTGCGGTGGGAAATCGCCAGAATGCCGGCGTGCAGCTAAAAACCACAATTTTTCCTTGTGAAGCTATAATGAATTCTTCATCGCATGTAAATTGCACACGTTTTGCCATTTCGTTTATATAAACAACATACTGCAGCGCAGTACCATCGCTACGGGGGGGGCTTTTGGGGGCTTATCCCCCCCAAACAAAGCTCCAAGCCCCCCAAGTTGAAACATGAATCACGATAAATCGGTTGAGTTTTGTCAATTTTTGAAGTGTCAAGCCCCCCACACAAACCCAAAACCCCCCGCAGAAAGGCAAAGCCCCCCTATTGAAAACTTTCTGGCGACGGTTCTGCTGCAGCGTCGATAATAAACGTTTATTCATTTAATTACGTGCTCGCCTCAGATTCGTGGTCCATACAACAGGTGTTAGTAAGAAAACACAAGAACCCCCAAAACAGTGATCCATAACACACGGTTGAGAATCGTTACAGTTGTGTAGTTTTGAGGCAAATACAACAGATACGACCATTCAAACAATGTCATAAAATAAAGCAGGCTAGCTCATGCGCCAACGAGAAAGACATTCCAACTAATTATATTGGAAACCACAATGCTAGAAATTAAGTGATAAATGGTGACGGGTGTTATTACCAAACACACAAAAATTTGGAAAACCAAGAAAATTTGATGATTTTTGGAAAAAAAATGCTCTATCGTTTTTGCTCAAGATGATGGATACGTTACGACGTGGCAATGGTTTATTTTCTGGCATCGTGAACGATAACCGCATGTTCGTTGTATTTTGTGGTTAACTGAGCAAAACTTTGTCGTTTAGCGATTTAAAATAAATAATTCCTGGTGAAAATGCAACTGTATTGTTTTTGGTCATTTTGCAAAATTTTCATATGTAAAAGACGTTTTGTATTCCTAGTTACTTCCATGCCCTCAACTACGCGTCTTGATCAATGCGGGAGGACCGCACTTATCTTTCTTTTCAGGTTGAGGCTCGTTGGACGATCAGTGGGGTTTGCAATCCATCGTTTGGCTACGTCGGCGAGTTTCATTATTAACGTTAGAGCGTTAACAGGCGAATGCCTGCTTACACGTAATTGTATAGACGACGACGAGGAGTTGCTGAAACGACAAAGACTTTCTGTTTTGAGGGGGAACCGGTCGAAATTTCGCTCAAGCAACAAAGGCAACGAGCTAACATGACAAAAACACGCTTTGTGTATTTGACGTCATTCATTCAGGAATTCGAAATGAGTGCTTGAAAAGGTTGCCTGTGGTTCCGCTGAACATATAAACAGTATCGCTCTGGCTACATGGCTTCCCCCATGTCGATGCGTACCTCATCAATACTTACAGTAAATTTCAGTTTGAGGATGTACAAAATATAATAAGGAATCGCTGTCCAACCGCGATACAATATAATGTCAAGTGAAATCAAGCTGTAGTTGCGTTCTGAAACATGCGAAAAATTTTGCAAACAAAGACCAGTCACACGTCATAATTACACCTTTGCCCAACTGGACATTATCAAGAGCGTTTGCCGTGTTTTGAAAATAGCATTGAAGTTTTCTTAAACCGCAGTCACCCGAAACATTTCCTCCCCCCAATACAACCGAACCATAAAACCTTTCAGTGGCGATGCCGACCAGTTTTACCATGGTACAATTTGCACAGTTACGCAGAAAACAATTTCAGTTAATTAGTAGTGCTTATTTGTGTTACCTACGCCATGACTATTGTGACGTGAACGACTACTTTGACCACTTAATAACAACTACGAAGAACGTAATTAGCCAACAAACGGCACAGAGCAAACGACAGTATTCCAACGTAATGACCGAATGGAGACAGGCTGCTCCTTGTTCAGTGCATCTTCGTATGTTTACATTTCCAAATGCGCAATACTGTACATGCAAAACACCTCTTCAAAATATGCAACTCGGATAACTTTGGAGTAGGTAAAACCCTTCTCGTGGGCCATGTGCAGCTCTATACCGATGCACGCTGCGCCACTACCACATGACTATTGCCATCAAAAAAACATACCTGCTAGTTTATTGTCGTTGAAACGAAGCACGATTTTGAGAGAGTAATCCTAGTGTTTGAGCCCAAAATAATGAATGTGTTTCTCCAAACAGACCTCCTACTTGCCCTGACCTTTCTAATTCGATGCTTCCCATGTTTCCCGAACGAAATCACAATCTTGAACAATACTGACTACAAGCAAGTGTCCGTGAAGACTTAAACTTAAGGTGTTGAGATACCAAACAACGTTCTCTACTTTATACTGTATATGAATTTACCGCCGCAATTGTCGAAGTATTTGGGCCAGAAGTCCGAGAACAGACAGACACTTGAACGTCTTTCAAAGTTACGCAACGAGCAACACATTGGCTGTTATTTCAATTAGGTCGGGAATTCTCCAGAAACACTTCATTTGGAACGCTGTTGACACAAACACGACAATGCCCGTAATCAGACTTTCAATTTCTAAACTGACATACATTATATATACTTTTATCTACTGACGTATTCCTTTGCCTGTCCGTAATGTTCGATCCTTCCCACTGACTGCAACCGCACTAACAGCTCGGTGTGATGGCGTGTCGGGAAACTCGTCATTTAATACTGCGAGAGAATCAGCCTTTTTCCTTTTTGAGGCGACGGCTGCGACTGCAAAACTGCTTCTGCGAAGGCGTCACACAACAGGTTTTAAGCTGGCGTTGAGTAGGTGAAGAAGGGTCGGCACAGACTGGCGTTCTGAAACTTTTTCGTACGCCGTGCGGATGCGATCGGGTTACACCTTTTTGTAGTTCTTCGAGGAACAACTCCAGGTTTCAGCTCACTGGAAAAGCATTGACTTTTCGTGGAATGACTATTATAACACACTTAGCCGTTGTTCACTTTGAATAAAAGTGCCGAAAACTGGCACTTTCATAAATCAGCCACTTCGAATGACGCTTTTGCGGTGGTTTCAGTTCTTCGAAAAGTTTTTCCTGTCTCATATGACTTTTTCGGCGAACCGCTGAGATGTCGAAGTCAACAGATTTCAAATGAAGTATATTACTCAAAGCTAATCAGTTCAGTACTTCTCAGTAATAGACTGGCGGCGACTGTCGAGGATGAATGGCTCGAAACGCTAAATTTAAGATGAAATTTAAAAGTTTTATCTGTTCTTCAGCGTGTTTGGATTGATTCTCAAGCGTGCTCAGTCACAGCGCACCTTCTCACAAGGTTTATTTTGCACTTTTTGTGCCCATCACTTTTTGTCTTGTTGGGTGATGGCACGCCGGCTCTTTTACGCCTACATGCTTAGAAAACGTGTTGTTCAACATTGATTGTCCTTGTTGTATGTACTTAAAATGATTATTAGCGTAATTATCAGCATGCGCTGACG
>JGI24158J21664_10014798_pt1 | contig 10216 bp, 5 predicted proteins | sample Ectturendosymbi3_FD_21664 | JGI IMG/M metagenome (IMG submission 21664) | reverse complement strand
CGATTTTGCTTTTAGTCTATTTCTTTGGCATTTTTCCTTATTGAACTTTTTTGGCCTCTTTTGACATGCGAACTTGTTGTGTTGTTGTTTGTTGAAAGGTTTTCTTTTGAACAGCCTTGATCGTGCCTTTTTGAACTCTATACAGATCATTGCTGCACAAACACGCACCAGCACACTGGACACATTACTGTGCTACGTTGAAGACATTTTCAATTCAAGGCCTTACTTAGGTTATGAAGTAGAAAATCAATTCAGAGAACTAAGCTGTGCTGAGTCCGAAAGACCTTAAAAAACTGTCATCATTGTCTGAGCGCAGTACGCTAAAGTAAATGCTGTCAAAGAACCAATAGTTGATTTATTTCAAGGATTACAAACAGAACCAGACACCACTGGCATAATTGAAATGTATTGGAAAAATTTGCTTATTGTGCAATGGCAAAACATAAATATTACTATCGCGTTTTTGAATGAAGCATCACAAAATCCAGCAGAACTGGCTGATTTTGCGAATTGCATTTTAAGTACTGTATACCCCACACCAATGCGCATAATGTAGAGCGCATTTTTGGTCTGATGAACATTGTGCAAAGTTAAGAAATCGAATGAAGCTTGGCCTTTTGAAGTCTATTTTAACAGTTCGAACAGGGCTGAAGAGAGAAAATCCCACTTACTTCAATTATGATATCCCAGACCCAGTAATAATGTTACATGATCAACAGGCTAATACAATACTAATACTGAAGAAAATGAAGCAGGTAATTTTGACTGCTTGATTTTGGAGTAGGAGTATCAATCATCAGCAACACTTTCTGTACCATACAGTAGTAAACCTGCGCTCTGCGGTTGTGGTACCATTGCCTGGCAATTCAAGAAGTGATTGCATAGTGTTCTTGTTTTTAACAAGTATTTTTTATGTCTAGTTGTTTTGTATTTCTGCATGAAGTGTTCGTTGCTCTTGACATGCCAATTGTCGACTTTTAATCACATCCTTTTGAAGATAGCTTATTTTTTGGATTATTTTTAAAATATGTCCTTTCAGCTTGTTGTTAACTTACGTTTAACTTAATTTGAATGAATTGAGATAGCAACGCTGATCTGAATAAACCGTTTTACGGTCGACAATATGATTCGGGATTCCAGGTCCTCTGGTTTGTGGAAAATATAGGTTCCGAACCGATGCCATAAACCCACGCACACACTTATACCGAGTCACAAAAGATGATAACGGAAAGCAGTCATCCCGTTATTTCGACATAAGCAACAGCGATACGCAACGCAGATTCGCTGTAGCTGCACGAAAATGAATGTGCACCACTGTATTTTCTGGCCAATAACACGTTTTGTGAAAAGTACGGTGCATGAACGTTACCTAACTCATGAAACATGGAAGTAACATGTCAGCAAAGGTTCGGTCATTTTGTCTGTCGAGTCTAAAATCATTGCGTTTTTTATCCACAGCCATTCTTTTTGCTGCACCGCATAGCAGAAAATTCTTTTCACTTGAGGATTGGCTTATTTTCTTGTCTTTATTTACAACTAATTCGTCGCCTTGACTTCCAAACTCATTTTTGCGTATGGTTGTCTGTACCAGTAATTCCCAAGGTTGTCTAAGACTACTTGGCATACATTTCTAGAACAATGCAAACATGCAGGTCTAGACTGAAATGTCGGGAAGTAAACTACCGCGAAAAGGAAACACAGCTGCACCAGGCAATGAAACTCCCCAAAACAGGGGTTCCCAACCTGAAGTAAATGTACCCCTAATGGTACATTGGCCTATCTGAAGGGGCATAGTTAAGTTAGCAACAGAAGGAAAAATATATTTATATATAATTTATTTCCAATATTTATAGTAGCACCCAGTAGGAGGTCCTGGTTTCTCCTAAGATAAAATCTGAGATAAAACCTGGTATTCAAATAGTCCTGCTTCCAAAAAGTTGCAACTAGTCAAACAAAAGCGTTTTGTATTCTCCTCGCAACGATAATATCAAAGATGAATCCCGCTAAAGCACCAGTTTCTCGGCACGAGCCTGTCAGTGTACATTCAGCCACAAAATTAAACAAAGCAAGCCTTTAGAAATTTTACCGCAACAGTACGAAACGATTACGAATAAATTCTTGGCAAATAAAACAAAATCAATCAGAAACGAAAACACCTTAATAAAGCTACATAAAATTTGACTACAACTAACAATGCCGCATCGCAGTCCAAAAGCCAAGTAAATGAGGCGACCTGCGACTAACGGCTTTCTACAGTTCAAAGGCACTGCACTAATCAACCCGCGAGGAACATACAACTGAGCCGGAGGAAATACTTGGATGTAACATTTATACATAAACCAGTGAATAACATTTTTAAATATCATATGTTTATTTTTAAAGATATTAACTTTGAGACATAAAACGTAGTCTACCTTTATATTTCTAAAAATCTAAAAGTTCTATTAAAAATTCAGTGGATTTTTGTTATTTTACTCAGCCTTTTTGTCATAAGAAATTGTAGGGGTACATGGTCATCTGTCGAAATGCTAGAGGGGAGAAAGTTTGGGAAACCCTGCCTTAAAACATTGTAGGGCACCTTTTTTTCATCTTTTGAATTTCTCTCTCTTCTTCTTCTGCGAACTTTGAAAGAAAGACATGAAGAATCTGAACATCCATTTTGATGTATTGAGCAACCTGAAAAAACATGCTTCGCTTCACTTTTAGAAAAAAATTAGAAGCGTTTGTTTTTACAAAAAATATATATGCTTTAAGTATTCAATTTTTGATGTACAACTTTTACCACAGCATCAAACAAGCAAATACATCGGTATCCGCTGCAGGTAAGCCACTGAGAGCAATGCTACCTTACATTATGACTAAGCAATTAGTGTTCTTGTGTTCTTTGGCTAACAAGTGATATATAGACCATGAGTTTAAGTCAAACACGTAAGTAAATAGAATATGTGTTAGTACATGAAGCTGCAATTACGACTTTATGTAAACACTTCGCTTTTTTGTCATTGCCAGCTTAATTGCAGTAATCCTCATGCGGAAACCACATCCTTTCACAAGAACTACAAAGCGTGCGTCAAAGCAAAATCCGAAGTACAGTAGAAGTAGCAAAATCTATCGATTGCCTGAGCAGGACGTGGAAAACTAAAAAAACGTATTTGTTGATCCAAATTGACAAACGTCAGTGAAATGTTTTTATACTGAGGGGAAGGTTTTATCCGTGTGCCGAGCTTCAAACATTCTGCCGCAATCCTGCCAAAAATGCAACGTAAAAGTTATATGACAATTAGTTCTTTGATATCCGCACTGGGAATAGGATTCCCATGAGAATTGAACCAGAGGATGGAACAGTGGAATTGAACTTTGTCTCATGTCCCATCATAAGTAATTTTAATGTCATATAAAAGTAATTTTTTGAAGTTGAACACCATTATTATATGTTCACAGCACAGTAAGTATTAGACGTAGAAGGATCATTGCCATGGTGCAGTGATGCATGGCCCCTGAAATAAAGGTTGTTGGTTCTTTTTTTAGGTGAATCTGGAAAAGGGCCACCCAACGTTTATTTGCCTCCTTAATTGAGGGATTTTGAGTGCCTTAGCCACGGCTTTAGACGTTAGACATGCACATGATGCAATGTAGACTACTTCTCATTATTAGTTCGTGGGAATCCCATGAGATGGGGCAGAAACGTGTTCCATGAACATGCCTGTTAATATCTAAGTTGTTTTCACAAACTCGCATTCCTTTGATATGTTAAATTCTTCACCGGAATAACTTTTCTACATACCGACCGGGCACGTAAATCTATCACAAAAATTGCAAATAAAAAACTTGCCTTCGCGTTTCACCAGGTCAGCTGGATACATCGTTTTTTTGGGGGGAAGAAACGCAGCCACTGGCGTCTTCGTTTGAAATCGAGGTTTTAAAACCGAACCCACTATCTTTGTAGATTGTAGTATGATTTTTTTAGTACAAGTGCCTGTTCGTTACACTATACGCTGTAGAAAGCGCAGTCACCTCTTACAGTAGAAATGTGTAGAAGATATACTGAAAAATATGGGTAAGGGAAGCTCTTTGAAATCGTTCGCAACAAGCAGTGCATAGTGCCAATAGTTTGCTTTAAGCTCAATAACGAATTGTCAGAGCTTTTTCGGGGCGGTTTCATCTTTACAAGAACATCACGTACAGTTGCAAATAATCTCAGTTGCAGAAATCTAGCTGCAATACGGAACAACGGAAGCATTAACCTGCAGCATACGAAAATAAGACTACATTGCACAACCCGTAACACCGACAAGGATCATCAAGCTACGGTTGTCACACCTTTAAAACACGGAATTATAAATTCATGATTTTAAATGATTTACCGACAGAACTGTACAAAATGCGACCAACAAGGCAGTCGAGAACTTGGCAATATTCAATGACTGCGATTCACGCCCGCGAGCAAATGCCCTCCCTGAAAATTTTGAATAAAACTCTCAAATTTGACAAAACACAATGGCCAACGTTTTATGTTGGATCCAAACTATGATTATCCATAACTGTTTCTAGACACATTCAGCTCTTTTGGAAGAGTGAGTCGCCTAAACGTTTAAGACTCGGTACTTAATTTGCAAGCGAAATTTGTTTCTTTTTTTCCTGGGCGAACTATTTTTTAAAACTTAAAATCGAGTATGTTGTGAATGCAATGCTTTCTAGGCGATCATAGTACACATCTTCTCGAACAATTAAGAAGAGATATTCGTATAAAAGTGTCAAAATATTTGTTTTCTATAAAAACTATTTACTTCGCCCACACACACTGAACAATACTAAATCGCAAGCTTAACTTTCAAAGGTAGGTTGGGATCGGTAAGAAAAGTGGGATGCAAGCGAATTTTGCTTAAGGCGCTGCGAGTCTATTGACACAAACCCTGAAGAGAACACTGATTTCAAGCTGCAAATTTGCAGTGTTTTTAAACCTTCATCTCTTAAGTGCTTGCGTCTGAAGTCACTGACATGAATTATGTCTACGATGGATTATTTCGAAACCCCAGGACACAGAAAACACAGGCTCCCAGCCGAGTCCCATACAATAGTTCATTAATTTTCAAGGTTTGGACTGGACAGCAACATTTAAGGTAATTGCGAGAGGTAAACGTTCCATGTTCTTCATGCTTCAGTCTAATACAAAGCGAACACTGTTGTAAGCTACGCACTAATTACTTTCATTACTTTATTTTGTCTTAAAAATCTATCAACAACCTTATACCAAACAATGTCAACATTTTGATGTATGATCTTACATCAAACTCCCAAAGGCGGAGCATACTGCTGCAGGTTTACCACATTTACCAAGCATTATGCTTCGGTAAAATGTTGGGAAGTACGCCAATCAGTGTTTAAACTTCTGCTTATTTTTAAGTTTTGAAAAGCGCTTGCTAGATATTGACAAACTCTCTTTAGTTCGTCCGACAATCCTTGGAAAATGAGATCGTTGTTGTGATTTTCAAAGGGACCTCATCAGCATGGACCGTTGTTGCTTTCTTTTGAAGTTTGGGATTCTCAAACATGTCGAACAAACAGTGTTGTTTATTGAAACATGCTTTGCAAATATAAGTAAGCACGAAGCATAAACCCGTCAAGAAAAGAAGTTATGTAAAGTTCACAGGAAACCATGACATAAAAGGTGCAGTGGGCCTGATACTATGCAGATTATTGACCACAGTTGCTTTGAAATGATGTCTCCTCTCTGAAATAACCACGTCTCGCTTCACAGGAAATGTGGCATAGAATAACAAAGGTCAATTTCTGGCAAAACTACTGGAGAAAAGTGATCAAATATTACAAAAATTCTTGGAAGCGGTATGCTTGTGAGATCTGCGGCCCCGCCTGAACCTGCTAGTGCGTTTACAGCAGACACCTTAAAAATAGATCGGACGTTTCGCGCTGGCATATCAGTTTATTTCGCGGTGGCATATTAGTTTATTTACAGACATTGAAACGACTTGTGACAAAATGCATGCTCCTTTGACAAGATGTTAGCTGCCTGACATTGTTTTTCCAAGCGCAATATTATGGCGCAACTTAAGTCGATAAGAACAGTTATGGTAGCTCCGAATTTGTTTTGACACGAACTCTTGCTATATTAACCTGATTTATTTTATCCCAAAGGCTAAAAGTATAGTGTGGAATTGGTTTTGAATGTTTAAAGCTGAAGAAGATCAACCAGAGTACAGACAAAACTTTTTAAACAAAGAAAAAGCTTCGCATAGCTGTGCGCGTTGTATCAACAGAAATTTGTTATTTTGTCATTTGCCAACGGAGCACTTGGAAAACTAGTTTTGAGTTCAATAGTAATTTAAATCTTACGGTCTTTCCATACATAATTAAATTACAATTAGTTGGGAGACAGAAGCTAAATTAACAATGCGTGCGTTTCTATACGTAATGCGTTGGAAACGAAAACGAATGTAGGCTACAAAAATAGCCCGCACCTGACAATATCTGCATTAGTAACGGCTGACAGGGTATTAATATAGAGTTATTTTGTCCCCACCGAAGTTTTTAGTATATTGTGCTCCTGCTGAGAATGTTGTTCATCGCAAAAAGCATGCTTGCTTCAATTACAAATAAAGAAAGATTTCAACTAAAAACCTCTGGCGTGATCTCTTTGTGCATTTTTTTCTCCATCAAATAGATCTTTCCCAGTTTTTCGTTGGGTCCAACCAACACTCGACTAAGCAAGGGGAACTCTTCGCCGGGCATCTCACGTCGTTCTGGGTGTATAAAAAATGTGAAGATATTCACACCGGCAAGTGACAAATAAGTTGAATTTGACGAAAACTTGAAAAATCATCAGATAAACAAAATGAATGTTGTGGTTTACGGCTGCAAAGTTTACATCAAACACTTCACGTGCACAAAATTAATTGAAACACACAGCCAAAAAACTTGCAACCAAGCACAGAAATAGAGGGGCATGGAAATATATGATACCCCCTTACGTTACAAAAGAGATATGATGTATGCACTTGTATCTCTCTAAAAGTTGAAAGTGGATCTAGCACTTTAAGACAAGTGTGTAATTCTTCTGAATTCCAGTGAACACTTCGCTAAAATAAAGTGAAAAACAACTACAACAGGCCATCATTTTTGCCGAAATGAAAACAAAAAAATTTTACGGCACATAGCTATAATCAATCTCTTTAGTAAATATTCCTGCAGCCAGGCTGGTTTTCAGGAACAGTCAAGCAACAAAACTCAACAAAATCCCCAGAACCAGAACTGAGACGTACGGCTATTTTATAATCCCACTCACAAAAAGAATTCAAACCACGATTCTGCTTGAGTCATGTTTTACTTTGAGATATTACATCTCGACGCTACAGATTATCACAGAAAACACAGGAAAGTTTTTACCTTCAGTTTCCTTGACGACNTACAGAGAGAAGTCGTTCGGTGAGTTCTCTACGCGGAACTTGTTGAAAAGTTTTGTGATTACCGTTTGAGCGTCGTTCTGACTAGTCACTCTGACCTTGGTAACCGAACCGTACCCAGGCGTAAATACAGATGTCTGAAAGCATAATTTGTTACACGTAAAGTAGAGATTTTCGAAAAAACGTGATTTGCAGTTTTTTGTCAAATGATCAATCTTGCAAAGGTCTTATGACAAGTAAACAGCGGACCAACGTATAGCAAGCAGAGAAAACGCCATAAAACCTAAAAAACTCTTTCCGATGTGAATACTTCACGAAAATGAGGATAAAAGTTGCACCTACAGTGCACTCTTACCGGATATGACTACACTGACACTACTGCTGTTCACTAATTTAACAAATGAAGCCATTCTTGATTTAGCTGCGGTGCAAATGAGCACCAAACCCACAGCTGGAGTTGTGAAGCAGCTTAGTAGAGCGGCTTAGCTCTGCAGAACACCGTGGCAGTAACGCCATGCATTGCACTGCACTCTTCTCAATTGTGATGAATGCAGGTTTTTACAAAAATATGCCATAATGCTCGCCACGACAGCGTTAATGAATTGCAAAACAAACAATTTCAAACATTTTTGTGTTGGCAGCATGACTTTGTTCGCCTAAGAAGTCATGTACCAGCTGCTCTCCAATTGCTTGCGCCGCTGAGTTTTTCAAGAACAACAAACATCTTGAAAAAGAACGGTTGTACAAACAACATACTGTAGCTCAAAGTGAGCATTGGACTGAACTAGGATTAAACTGGACCCGGGAGGCGGTTGACTTTCGGGATTCGGGTATGGATTCATAGTGTGCTTTATATTATGGGAACGTAGTTCGGCTAAACAGTCTTGCATCAGCCACATAAAATTTTGCTCAATGCAGACTTTCAACCTCAAAAGTGGCAACTTAACTGCAGTTGATGTAAAATCCCAGCCACCTGTGCTATGGGCATTCGCTTCCAGGATGGTTCATGATTAATATTCAAGACAATCAAGTCTGCTCTCGACTGTTTAATAATAAATGTTACAACAACAAATATTATTGGAGTTCTGGAGCTTGTGCCAAAGGCGACTGGACCGCTTTATATGAGACCCGATGAAAGCAGTGAGAAGTGATATAATGGATCAGATTACAATCTGATAATTATCTGTCGCAAGATTCGGGTTCATTCGTAACAACTTCGCAGTTTTCATGAATATCCACGCTGAGAAATGGGAAGCATGAAGGAAAACGCTGACCATACCCAACCTTCACTTATGGAAAACATAAGTCAGCAAGACACAAATAACAAGCAGATCCTATCTGGAAAACGTCAAACTTCAAAATCGAGAGGCCAAGGCCTTCCCCTGCCCCCCTCTTCCAACGCCCATGCCTGTGAGCAAAACCAACAAACTAAAACATGCAACGCTTTATCAAATTATGGCCTAAACTACTGAACGGTAAGGATTTTTTAGCTTTGCCTTTTAGGGTACGAGAAGCCGAAGGCCATGCAAATAAAATTTTAAACTATACCTTCTATGTGCGTGTGTCGTTACCTTGTAGTTGTAGACATGGCCATTAATTGACGCTCGGTGCTTTAAGTAGCGACTCGTTTTCTTCCGCATGATGACACTCTTTGTACGAGAAATACTATCCGAATCTTTAGCGGCATCTTCGCCTCCATCACTTTCTGTAAGCAGGAAAATGACATGCTTGAAGAATTAAGAATAACAACCATATAGTTTTAGGTAGCAGCTGACCCTCGCTGTAGTTAATAAGCGTTGATTGGTTACGCGCGAAATGTTGGAGTCAACTGAAATAAGTTCGTTGTCAAATTGTCAAAACAAATCGATTACCGGCATTGTGTTTTTGCTCAGGAACCTTAAGCCGAACAGCCCCCCTTCTTTTGTCGTGCCTTCGTTGTCTTGTTCTCCCCCAAATTCCGTTTTCGATGTTAAGATCCGTTGAACCTGCAAAAAATTGGACCGAATCAGACGTATTCAGCGTAGAAGGTATAAAGAATAATTTTTTCCAAAACCAACACATGGGGTTCCGCGGAAAAAGAACTATCAGAAACGATTTACTTTGAAAAAATGCAGGCCAAGAATTAGGTGTGTAAACTTAACTCACGTGTTGTGTGTGTAAATATATTGCAAAAGTTTTAAAGTCAAAACCAGTTTAGTTATTTTTTACGCACGATCAAGGCAGATTGGAAAGTCGGCTTCTTTCGCAGTAAAAACCGCAAATAAAACAAGTACTCAACAATGCCGTACTCAACTAAGATTTCTTTCTGAGCACAGCATACCGTCAATTAAGATTTCTTTCTGAGCACAGCATACTGTGCATACGGTGAACTCCCTTCCGCGTTTCCAGGGCTCCTAACTTTGAACGTGACCCTCAAGGTGCAAAATAATGGCTTATTATGATTAATTAGCAACGATGTGCACAATATTGTTTACTTTTACACGGCTTGCGAGATAACGTTTTGATGGGCACTAAACAAAACACCGCTGCTTTTCTAAGTGCGAATTTCGCAGTTCCAGACATACACCATTCAAACGTTTTCATTCCCAACCCAGCAGGGCCGTCGCCAGGATGTCGCAGCAGGGGGGACAAATATCATAAGGGGGGGAAAATTTTTAAATACAATGTTGGATGTATGCAGCAACCGCCACGAAAAAAAGTCGCTTGCGGTATGTAAACTTTATTCACATTTAACTCGACCCAGAAAGTTATACAGATATGAACGCCGAACCGGCTGAGCACCGTCATTTGATGTTTTG
>JGI24158J21664_10014797_pt1 | contig 10216 bp, 4 predicted proteins | sample Ectturendosymbi3_FD_21664 | JGI IMG/M metagenome (IMG submission 21664) | reverse complement strand
GTAATAACCCTCGTAAGCGAAAGATTCGTTGTTTTTAACGTCATTCACGTCGTTTGTACACGATTTAACCACTGCTACTGCAATTTGACTCATCATTACGACCACCATTACAAACATACATGGCTTCTTCATTATTTTAAAAATCAGTATTTCGGTTTCACCAAATTTAGCTCCAGGCCCGCCGACAGGATTATTACCGCTGTTTGTCTTGCAACGTGCTTAAGTGGTGAAACATTATCAAAGTGTAAAAACCAGCAGAGTTTTCTGAGATAGTGGTTTATGCTAGAGTATTGGGATGGAATGCTCCCACCACACCCTTAGGCAGCATACAAGCGGTAATTATTTCTACTAATATATTATTACTGCTATGACAAAAAATACATTCGCAGTTGGTGTTATGTAAAGAGCTCACTCTGGGAGCTGGAGACAAAGTAAATTGGCTTTTCTTAGACATAACAGTGAAAGTCATATTGCAACATCCCAATGAAAGAGTCAAATATTTTGGGTGTTGCAGCATCCCAAATTTTGGGTGCTGGCAAAATGTTTTTCATCCCAAAATATTGCAACATCTGAAATAAAACAAACACTTATCGTTATCATCACTATTTTGAATATTATCGTTGATTTCATAACAACGATCTTGCCAAAGTTGTCACTAATGTTGAATACAAAAATATGATTGCTACAGTCATCATTCTTGCCACTATCATGCCACTGAAATCGCAATCATCACTAGTTTACCATCGACATGGTTTACAACAGCAACCTATAATACTTCAAATGTACAATTAATCGGCAAAACAATTAATCGGCATGCTACATGTTTGTGTTGCATCTTTTTGATACTTTCAATAGTCACATCACCATGCATTCTTGCATTAGTTACTCAGTGACTGCATATAAAAATGTGCAGCTTTTCAATAACTACATTTGTGCCATGGGTTGTACTTTAGCAACAGAAAAGCGTAAAAACCCACAAGGCGCGCAGCGACAATGAACTAAGCATGACCAATCTCACGCGCTGCAACAGTCTGTAATGTTGCACAGCTCTGCATTGTTAAGTGCCACGACGCTTAGTTGAAGAGATGCCAACAACATGCAAGGAATATGGCTGGGAAGACTGTCTTGAGTGTTTCGACGCATTTACCGCTGAAACACAACACCGACACCACACGGAAGAACCTGTGACAAAGCTACCAAAGAGGAAAACGCTGATGACAACAAACAAGACGGTCTGACATAGTGTATGTCATCGCTGGAAGACTTAGACGACTCTGTCGACCAAGGTGAACTAACAGAAGGTCAAACATCGGTCACCAATCTGAAAAAGAGTGCTTGGTGTTGTACGACTCACCGTAACAAGGCAGAACAAATGACAACCTATCGATTGAGATCAACGCGTCACGGATAAAGAACAAACTAACTCTGCCTCGAGATTTCTGACATCTCACCGTCACCGGAAAAGCACGATCAAATTGCAGTGCTTTCGGAAGCCGGAAAATCTAATCAAAATTTAGTGATCTTCTAGCTAGAACTTTCAGCCCATGCTATGAATATCATGGAATTTGCACGAGACGTTCAGAATATGTTTTGTTATCTACAGCGCTAATCTTCTCATGGAGTTGAGCCGAAACAATTTCTCGATCGCTCGCTTAACCGCGCTTAAGCTGATTCATAAAACATGAAAGCGGTAAGCCAAACGGAGGCAAAGTTCTGCACATTAGCTTCCTCGATCAGTTTGACTCTTTCTCTGCGAAACGAACTGACGTTCCAGTTTCCGATTCCTAGCTTATTTTATGATTGCCGTTTACGCGTGGCTTTTGATAAGCCTCACAGAATAAAAGCACTCTGTACTGTCCGCGTTCACCTCCCAGAAGCGTTGCAGGAGCAGCTTGGGCCCTCTAATTGTGGACAGCTGCCCGGGGAGACTGTCTTGAATTTTTCGAATGGCTCTTCTGCCTAACGACTTGAACAAATCGGTGGTTGACCACGCGCCATAAATGACCGATGTGCAATGGTTTTGATTGTTTTTGTGCATGCTAAGCGTCGGTCAAAACTTAAAGCATGGAATTTCCTGCGTATATAATTCCTGCAGAAGAACATCGAGGTGTACATCTTTTCTTACAGTTTTACGAATGGTTGCAGCAACTCTGAACCCAGAACCTATTTTTATCAAAGCCATCTGCTTTGAGATAAAGTTAAGAAATTTGCAAAATTACATAATTCTCAAAAGACTATCTGCGCATACGCAACCTTGCTATTCAAAAAGTACTTACTACCAGGCATTCATGTCTCCGCAGAAATAAAATGCCAAACATGCATTCTAAGGTGGCTTCAATACAAGCGTACCATTCCGGTTTTGAACTACTGAACAGAAGCAAATTTGAGCATGTCGCGAATCGGCACTGCCCTCGTAGCTACGTCATCTCCGGAACAAGTGGAACAACATGAATTTTGTCCCCTGACTTTTAGGGTGTAATAATTTGGGTTTTAACTGATAACAATAAGGTCTGCAAGCATTTACGCATGAAAACCACATTTCATACTATTTTTTCCTTTCACAAAGGTATGGAAGAAAGATGGAAACGGCTTCGTGAGCGATAGCTCTGCTTTTTTTACACTTAATGGGATGTCTTTGTTGTTTGTTTTCATTCGTGGCAATGATACTTTATTTACTACAATGAGCAAAAACAGAAACAATTGTAGAACTACAAGCCAGCTATGTACAACTCGCAACCCAGTCAGAGGTCATGTGCGGTCCAGTTAAAGGTTTTTATCTCAATATAACGCAACCGGTCTATATTTCGATAATTGAGCTCGACGCTTTTGATGCATTTGGCCTCAGTGCCACTTTATCACATCAATACTGCGTAACGACATGTTTTCATATGTCCACCGACATTTCGGTACAAAACTGATTCCTAGTTTTGTAGTTTCTACTCCAATTGTTCTACTGGCACTGAACGGATTTCTACAGTTGATATTCGATTGGCGCTAATTTTTCCAATAACATCACAATTACAGTGGCCCTTTGTGCTTGCGCCCGCGCAAGTAAAACTCTGGCTTTTAAAAGACATTTCTGGCTATATTTTACGGAAATTTATGTCTGACATTTGACCATTTCAAAGTATTCCATTGTCAGTATCCTTCCTTAAACTCACTGATTTGGCTTTTTATTAGGATAGATCCAAAAAATACATACGCGATTGTGTTCATACAATACCATTGCATAATTTTGTAGTAAGCACCGCCTAAGCCCATTTTGTCACCATAGTGGGTGCACCATTGCAGGAAAACTAGACCTGATAGAGAAAAACTGACTGCAGTTTTGAAGTCAGCGCCCCAAAATTAGGTAAAAACAGTTGAAACATCTTTGGCACAAAGACAAAAAATTTTTTTGGCGGCCAGTGTAATTTGTTTTACTTCATCGCAAATATATTCCACCGCTGTGGAAGTAGTAAGCTGTTTTTTTATTGCTGGTATGCTGCTTTGTCTTGTTGTGCTGAGTGGCACAGGCTACGTGTGTGTTGTGTATGGTAATTATAGTCTATTTCATGGGTGGCCAACTTGTATTCGACTGGGATCGATTAGAAAATTTCTTGATAACTAGCGATTGACCAGTTGTTAATAAAGTCACAAATACAAAATCATAAATGCCAAAGTTGAGTATCACATGTGCAAATGCAGTGTACCATCGCCTTAGTATGTGGTGCACAGACAGAAGGCAAAGTGTCTGTTACACCTAAATGATGATTGTCACGCAATAATAGAAAAATGTGTTGCAATACCTTCGCGGCATCTTCCGAGCTAGCCTATGGTCAGCCATCACACGAGGCACCAAAGGATATAAGCTACGTGACCAACCAACTGAAAGATAATTTTTATGTACTTTCTGGAATATTGATTGAAAAATGTTCTTTTCAGGCAGCTTGTCAATTCAATGCAAAATCAGGTGCAATCGACCAAGTGACACTTGGCGATCAACCCGTTGATACGATTAACCTGTTGGCCACCCCTGGTCTATTTCAGTGTTTAAGCTGCATTTCCTTTTGGTTGGAATTTTGAACAGTCTACCTCAAGTTTTATGCAGTCAACCTTTGCTAAAAGACAGTTTGAGTTTGTAGTTTTTGGAAGCTACATGGTTTTACAATATTTTATACTGTGATCTACTCTCAGTGTTACAAAATATAGTTTCTTTATTTTATCAATTGGTTGAATGCTGGAGCTCTTTTGCAATTAGCTGATGCAGATGGAATTGGTCATATGACAAGGACTATATCCTTGGATTAGAGGATCTTCTTTGCCATATAACCAAAAACCCTAATCCAAAAACTTTCTAAAAAAGTGCTGTAGCTTACATCAAAAATTTTCCCATAAAAGAGTCGTCTCTACGTCTATCAGCCCAGCCTAAACAACAACAATGCTGAGAGCCAAAACGATGACCACTCGCGCAGCAGGAATTCCCTTTCGACCAGGTTCATTGTACTAACTGCTAGTGCCACGAACTCAGTGTTATAAGTGGACAAAGCCACATACACTACAGTTCAAATGGAAAAATAACCACAGCAGAGCATTACCTAGGCATACCACATTTTTGTGATTGAAAACCGGGACGTTTCAGAACAACGAGCCTTATCAGATAAATGTGGTTCACATTTTTCTTGGAGTATATAGCTGTTTTGGATTCCTATAGTTAATGATCTCCGAGAATAAATGGCAAAAGCATCGTTACGTTTAATTGACCAACAGTAGTCAACTAGCATGGCAGCATCCCACCTCCCCTGATGCCTTACTTCCATTTCACTAATACCTGATGAAACCGCTCATAGGCGGATCCAGGGGGCTAAGGGGGCTGAAGCCCCCCTTAATTTTTTGAGGTACATTTTTTGATAGGTGGTTCCCGTCACAGAAACCTCCATTAGGGTGATTTTTTGTATATCCTTTAAAGAAACCACTTCTTGCTCAGGGATGTGGACGAAACTATTAAATGCAACGCTTATTTTGCTGAATTTGGGCAGTCCGAATGTGTCTATTTCACTGTAAATGAAAACAAGTTTTTATATAAAAAATATGGTCTCAATGTTATATAAATGCGTAAGTGTTTACATAAAGTATTTACATTACATATACGTTATATACATGGGCGCAATTTGTTGGGGGACGCGGGGGACGTATTCCCCACTTTTTCAGACAGGGGGGACATAATATGCCATGTCCCCCCACTTTTTTCTATTTAGCTTTTGATTTTAGAGAGGTTTCAAAAATAAAAGTGATGTTTGTCACGTTTTGTGTGAAGAGCTTTTCATGTTAGATGGTAGGCAATACATAGCTAAGTTGATGTTGGAACACAGTTTGGTGTGATATCACTGATTCTGTTAGTTTATCAATTTTAGCTTCGACAAAATAATTTTTAACATTTTTCAAGTTTCTAGAGACCGTGAAAGATGTTTAACTGCTTCTGTCCGACATTTTCCCCTGTGGTATACTGTTAGAAAGTAAAAGACCACAGTACAGCCATGATTTGTTTCGTGCAGAAATGTAGCTGACTTTGCTGTAACGTTGGTTGTCATGCATTCGGAAACAGACAGCGAATAAATTAATGATGCTAGTGTATCTAATGTTCGAAAGTTAGATTTTCAGGCAAATCTCTGCGAAGCTTTTGCCGAAGACAAAAAGCAGCACTATTGCAGAGACTTCGTTTTGAGATGGACAGTTTAGCAAAAGGCTGTTTTCAACCATTACTGAACAGGATTTCAATCAAAACCATGTAGAAGTAGCCTACAGTATTTTTCTAGCTGCATATTGACCTATAGCTCAAAACGTAGGGACTTGACTTGGAAATCAGGATAAAATATACATTTATCCTAACTTCTTGTAATGTAGTGACAATGATGACCAACAAATCCAAAAGATATTTTTCCTAGGCTCCAGCGCTTGTGCTGAATGCATTGGTTCGTAAGTCATCTGATTTACTTGAGTTTAACCAAACCCGCAATGCAGCAATGTTTTCATCCAAGCGCGAAACAGTTGCTTTACAGATTCATCACACCTAGTTTTGTTGGACATTTTTTTCGTGTTGAAAGTGAAACTTGGTACTTTTTTGCCAATTCACCGTTGTGCATTTTCATTTGATCTCAAATATATTTTTGTGTTGTTATGCAAGTAGAACTCTTAGAATGAAACTTTTGACATGGTGCAGAGTTATAAGAGTTACAATGCAGAGTTGTTATCATAAACTCTGGCAGGGCTTTTCGGGTCGGAGCGGGCTCGGGCTTAAGTTTTTCAAAATATTTTGAGCCTGCATACAAAATTTTTTTTTTGTAACATTAATAGTAACGACTTATTTTTTCGTGGCGTAGATTTGTTGTGCTCACCGCAGCAGCGTCTGTGAGCGAGGTGATTGTGATTTTTCTTCAGCTAATTCTGTTTGCAAACACAGCTGCTTTCTTATATTCTCTGCTGGGATTAGTCTCCCACTGTTTTTGATAAGGTGACAACGGTGAGGAAATTAGCACGAGATGACGTTGCGTCGAAAAGACCAATCACTCACGCGATTATTGGCTTGGTTTAAGAAGCCAACAAATCGGCTTTTCATATCTATAGATCTATCCTAGAAAGTTTCTTTATGCCTATAGCGCCATTGTAGATGGTTTCGTGATAGTTTCTTTTCTCTTGAGAAGCATTTTATATTCTGCAGTATTATCGTAGACTAATATGCTATGTTTGTGCCAGATTATGCCAATGCTTTGTTCAAGGTGGTTGCTATTTTCGGTGTGATAAACCGTGTACCTGCAATTACACCTGCACATAACCTGCTTAGTTACTCCGCAGTTGCGCCTATCTTAACTCCCTTGGTAAATTTGGCTTTCAGGTCTAAATCGGGCTTCAAAAATAAATGTCGGGCTCGAGCTCGGGCCGGGTTCAAGGTTCAAAATGAGATCATTTCACAACTCTGTGTGAATATGTAGGCAGGTGAAAACAAGTGGAGACTGAAAGGATACACCCTACACCCACCTACAGTAAAAATAGATTAACATCATTTTGTGAAGTAGGCTTCGCTAATTTTAGGCCAAGTTTTTTTTCCTGCTGGTAAGAGGATATCAATGTAGATTTTGGTAGGGGTGGGGCTGCATGCACAATGCCCACTAGCATTAAAGAGATTTGTAGCTTTTTCAAAAAACGGAAATGTGCAAGAAAAATATTTATCCTCTTTGTAACGTTGAGCGACTTGAACAAGACAACAAATCGCGCTGTAACCCACACTTCTTATAAAATGCATGAAAACTGAAGTGTTCTACTGTAAGAGTGATATGCACGTGCGAACAATGCGATTCAGTATTTTGCGCACTCCAACTGACAGCTCTGACAAAACCCAATTGATGTATTCTACTATATTGCTGTGCTTGTTTACATCCAATTACGATATTAATGGAGACTGGCTGAACTACATTACCTTGTCCAGCAACAAATTTAGGTATATTAATGTGTACATCATCTGTCAGGACAAAGCGTGATTAGTGTTGCTCTCAAAACACCTCTAGAAATCAGATTGGGAATATGTATATATAAGACGTCACTTCGTCACCGACCCGACGAGTATTTTGGTATCCCACCAAGCTGTCCCCCACATTTTACAACAAAATTGCGCCCATGGTTATATAAACCGCACGTACATAGGCGTAGCCAGGGGAGGCAGGGGACGATGGCCCCTTCACATTTTTAGAAGATCTACTCATTTTGTGCTTTAAGAGGCAGCATCTCAAACAAAATACTGTACTATTGCTCGCCTAAAATCAAACATTTTGACCCAGCCAAAATTTTGATCTAGCCATGCTACTGCGCACATAGGTATTTAGACTCTTGTTTCATTTGGATAAGATGGGCTTCTTGTGGACAAAAGTTGAATAAGCAGCAGACCCAGAACCGTCGCTAGAATGTTTTCAATAGGGGTGCTTGACATTCTAAAAATTGACAAAAACTCCACTGATTTGTAATATTTCATGCTTCAATTTCGGGACTTGGAGCTTTGTTTGGGGGAGCTAGGTCCACCAAAACCCTTCCGTGGCGACGGGACTGAGCAGACTGTGGACAAAAGTTGAGCAAACTGCAGATCATATTATTTTTTCCTACAAGTTTTTATGACTGAGTGCAACTCATGTTATTACTGTAGCTAAGCGAAGGCATTAAAATTACGCTACAACAAACTTACAATGCAGTTAACCACAGGCTAGGTTAGAACGCTCAATGACAGCGTAAATTCCATAACAGCAAACCTAACCGTAAAATGTACCCTACATGTCAGGTAGGCTTAAAATGAAGCGCGCTAGATTAGATGTAGGCTATGTAAAAGATGACTGATTAGCAGAGATGAGCTTTGGACTGGACTTGGATTGGACTGGATCCGGACTATGACCAATTTTGTGGAATTTGGATTGGATCCGGACTGGAAATTATCTTCAAATTTAGAGATTAGGACCGGATTCGGACCGAATCAATGGGAAATAATTGCGTAATTTTTGTAGTTGAAAAGACATATTTTGTTCATTTTTGAATTTGGATTTCAAACGGTTTAAACCTTTTGGACTGTGGTTGGACTTGGACCGAGTTACAAAAACTCAGGACTGGACCAGCACCGCAAAATATGACAGTCCGCTAATCTCTACTGGTTAGCATCAGACCTGTCAGCAGGAGTAGAGTGGAAACGGCGTTCTCACACCTTTTTGCACTAGTAACGTTACTTGAAGATTTACATTTTTCATTTCAATTTCTACGTGTAGCGCCTGGAGCAGCATAAATGAATAAAAGACAAGTTATCTCGTGCATAGCACCGTAGTACTAAAGTGAAACAGGAAAATCCAGTGTGGAAATTCTTGTAGGTGAATCAATTTTCCTTTATGTTTAGTGTGGGAACGCTGTCCCACACTTTTTTAGCAATACACCCGTGTCTGCCAGTAGAAATTTTTGGACAAAAGTTCAGCTCAGCACGAAATCATACGCTTGTTTATAGACCAATATCCTGCTGTCTGTAATATTTTGTTTTCAACCTACAGCACAGTATTTCTAAAATTGTGTTACCGCGATGTAGTCGCGCTTCGTACAAAAAATTGAATGTATGAGATTTTGGTCATTGACTCACTGCAAACTTCAAGTTTTCCGCTGTGACTTGGAAAAATATTGTCTGATTATTTTCAATGCCCGTGTGAGTGATGCAATAAACACCTTCCAAGGCAAAGTGCCAACATAATTATTGCTTTCGAGTTGTTTGGTAGGTATGTTTGACTCTACGCTTACCTCAAGCGTTTTTTTGGGTAGGGAAAGTTGTGCTTGTTTTCGAAATAATATACCTTTTTTCAACCTGCAAGTTATCTTCTATGGTCAAATGACTTCGATAATCAACAGCATTTTGTTTCAAATAGTTTGTGAATGATAGTTTGCCACCGATGGGCAGGTATTTTGTAAACAAATTTCGCCATTTTTGGAAGACAATCGTGATGTGCAGAGGCGTAACGAAGTTGCTATGCAGACAGGACACATCCGGATTTTTTATCCACCCCTAAAAAATATCCAGCATCCGCCTTTGCCGCTCCTCTTGCTCATCAATCAGATCACCTAGATTTTCGGCCTCAGGCCAGCAGCACGGTGTGTGTGTTAGCTGAATTTGATACTGATAGACACTCTTTGGTGTCAATATTTTTTTGTTTAATTGTTTTGAGGATATTAACGCACACTTTTATTTCTGCTGCAGGGGCAACAGCATCGTGGAAGTTTATCTCAATGGTGAATCCACTGCGATAGCCTTAGAAGGGCGCATCTCGTGCAGTGAAAAACAGTAACTTATCTTAAAAGGTCAAACTAAAATAGCAGTGCCTGACTGGCTGGTCACGTCCGCCATCTTATCGTTCTGATAGCTTTTTGTCCAGTATCCGCAGTACCAGCACAGAAGCAGGTTTTCTACTATTGTGTGTATTTCTTATTGCGGGAAATATGCCGGATACAAGGCAGTTTTGCTCAGTGGAGGATTAAGGGGGGTGCTGACTGGGTTACAGCCAGGGGCCTCCAACATTTAGGGGGCCCCAATCCCCTTAGTCGAAAAAAAGCGCAATATGTGAGCAATACGCTGTAAAAGATACCATCACCAACTGGAACTAGTAAGTGGGCGGTGTGTGCTCATTCATTGAAATTGCTCGTTGCCATAAAAGTGGTTGATTCTTTGGCG
>JGI24158J21664_10014796_pt1 | contig 10217 bp, 6 predicted proteins | sample Ectturendosymbi3_FD_21664 | JGI IMG/M metagenome (IMG submission 21664) | reverse complement strand
ATAATCTTGTAGAAGTGAGGTTTATATTTTCCATTGACTGATGACTAAAGCAATGTTTGTTTACATTGGAATATTTGCAGTGTTCATCTACATATCAATTTAAGGCTTACCAGCTGTTTTTTTTCACTGAAACATTTTGGTTATTCTTACCTGAGACATTTTGGTCATTTGTCTCACAGTTGTATTAAAACTTGCTGTCACACTGTTTTTTAGGGTATGTTTTCTGACCAAAATGATTTAATTTTTTTTGTCATTTTGAAAACGTTTCAGTCTTATGACTGAACAAAACAGCTTACCAGTTTGTTTGAAAGAGCAGGTCAATGCTATACACTTATGCCAGCAACAAACTGAGTGATCAGTTTTAGGTCAACTCCACAGCATTCTTGTTTTCAAATTCCATTATCAAGATACTTAACTCTTCGTCACTGAATATTTTTAAGTACCTTGCTAGCTGATTAAATCCAATAAGAAACTGCTGTGTATTTATATAATTGCTATTTATATGTAATAACTTTGTACCACATGCAATCTCCTTCAAAACAAGCACCAGAAGTTCGAAAAGGTCAAAATGCACACATTAGAAATACTTTGAGGAAAGAATGCAACTCGATTCAACAGAGATGCAGAAATACCAAACAATGTTTGCAGTTTTAAGTTAACTCAGAAGTTTGTGGAAAGTATTTACACACTGTATTATTACTCTTACAGCTGATCACTTGACATGACCAACAAATCTTCACTTAAGCAAGAACAGGCAAGGTTTTTCTGCACTGAATTATTCTATGCCTGTGCCTCAGTGGTATGCCCACTGGACAAAATCAAGTTGTCATTATTTTATCACAATCAGGAATACACAGAAGCCAACCTGCATTAAATCTTGGAGTTAGCAGATATAAATTTCCCTCTTCCTTAAAGAATGTATATTTCCATTTTATATTTAAAGCAAAATTCTTGACAGCTTTTTTCTGTGTTCTGATGCTAGTTGCCCACTTTTTGCTTATCTCTCAAGTATTTTAAACTAAAAAGACACAATGCAGACAAACTTAGGCTAGCCTACATTGTGGGCCTGTTGGTGTAAAAGCAAATGTGCAGTAAACTCCTTTCTAGCTGAGCTGTCAAAATGCAAAACAGAAAACTAACTGCAAATACAGAAAATATTTGAGGGCCTTATGCCAGTAATTACTGATAAAGACAATTTTGAATGCAAGGCTGAGCTACTGTACATGTAATTCAATCACATCATACAGTAATCAGTGTTTAAAAATTATTTCAAGCAAAGCAATAGCATGGCTATGCTAATCCCTTTAACAGCTTGTTGGATACATTTCATTTTTGCTTACAGAAAAGATTTGAGCCCTTATAGCAGTAATACTGACAAAGCCAATGTTTAATGCAAGGCTGAGCTACTGTATGTAGTTCAATGTGAATCACATCATACAGTGAAATCAGTGTAAAAAAATTGTTTCAAGCAAAGCAATACCATGACTATGCTATTCCTTTAACATATAGCTACATTTAATTTTTGCTTACAGAATACAATTGAGTTCCTTTCACCAGTACTACTAGTAATAGTATTAATTTATGGAAACACAGCCTGTGACTGAACCCTATTTACATTGACACTTATCAGTCTTACATGAGAATTAGGATAAGTCTAACACAGATACTCTAGACAAATCAACACTAATTATGCTAACACATTAGCGTCATTCACTTATCACAATGTAGGGATCCAGTAGTGTGAGAAAAATCAAGGCATTCCAGCATCAAAACTTTTGAGGTAAACAGCTAACCGCGAAAAAGGATGAAGTGAAAAATAAGTGACATGGGAGTGCACATTGGCGCTGAAATGCATGCAAACTATTCCAATCAAACTTTAAAATGCTTTGCAATGCATTTATCATGAGATTGACAGCCAATAAATTTTCCTTAATTTTAAAGCACGATGTGGCAATTAGCTTTGTACCATTTATATTTCTTATTTTTTGTATGCTTGGTTTGTACACATTGGACACAAGATCCTTTTTTTACCACACAAAAGCAACACTGATAAGACACGAACACCAAAACAATGCACCAACCATTGCAGTTGGTCACCATCATATAGGAGCGTTGACTAATACTATATGTCTGAACATAATAACAAATTATACTGTAAATCATATATCATAGCATATATATATTCACACCATATGTTTGACACAGAGTGCTATAATGATTTTAACACAATGCAACAAAAGTAATAAGAAGAAGCAAGGATTCAAACATAATCACAAAAATAAACACAACAATTACACAACATGTAACAAAAGTGTTCACAGTAAAACAGATGACAAATACAGAACGAAAAACAGAACATGATGGTGGGCAATCAGTGCATGAAGAGTTGAGAGGCATGCAGCAGATGAATGAATAAGAGAGTCACACACAATAGGTGAGAGAAGTGAGGTTATAAAGCAGAAAGCCATCATGGAGCAGGCAGACATTATAAATTTTAGGTACCCTCCTAATAATCTGTTCTGTATTTAGGTTATAAGTTGCACATATTGGCAATTTCTTCCATTGTTTAACCAACTAAGCATCTTAGCTTTGAATGCAGTAATACTGTGATACAAAGCAGCCATTACTGTAGTTGGTTTGAGTCCAATGTCTACATAATCTTTAAACTAATACCAGTTGATTTTTGACACACCACTCTCACAGTATTGAATTTGTAGCGATATCTGTGCCGATTATATAACAAGGTTAAATTAATATCAATGCATTACATCAAATGTCTACTTTTGTGTAATTTAAACAAGGTGATATGAATGTAAGCGCTTAATATCATACAGGCACTTAGCCACAGTGATATGTAATGTTATGCAATTTATCAAAAATATGTAGCCTTAACTTTTGCCAACATCAAACATGATATTTGCACTGAACCAGAGCAAGACTGTCTTAATTATTTCAGCAAACTATAAAATACATGGAATGGATGAGGGAATTGTGTATACTTAAGCAGAATTCAGGCCCTAAGTGTAAAACATGATTCAAACTTTTAAGTGTACTCTGTTTGGTGTTAGCCTAGGCCTACTGGGTATCAGCAGATGCAATTGTCAGTGTCACAGGGTGCACTTGAGTAGTATACCCGATTGCAGATAACCTTAGCCTAAACAATACTCCAGGAGTTAGTCTACCTTACTGCTTTAAGCACCATGCAGGCAGCCTACCTCTTCAGTTAATTTAATTTTTCACATAGCATAGCAACTGCAATAGGGCTGGAACTAGAACAAAACACAGTTCGTCATTTGACTACTATGGCTGAATTTACACATGGTGTTACTGTTAGGGTGCATAACAAACTTGAACGCATCAACAAGAAGAGTCAATGCAAAAGTCTGATGCAATTTTGCCCAGATAAAATAATACGAAGTTTTCTATATATCAAAACAAAAAAGTGACGTATACAGTGAGTATTGACATTGAGAAGACAACATAAAACATTATATGCTACACTTGCGAAAATTTTATATCTTTCTTACAACAAAAATCCGCAGTATCTACCATCAGACAAATCTCTGCACTACTACGGTTTGTCGACGCAAATCCCGTAACAAGTCTCATTTGTTCAAAACATTTTATCAGTTCCAAGCAGCTGGCAAAACTTTGCCTTGCCTGGATAGGAACACAGGCTTCCTAGGCAACAAGAATCCGATCACTGACAACACCGGCTGTCCGGCTTGCTTAAACTAATTTTAAGTCGGGAGCCGGTCGAAACCGAGAAAATTCACCCGGACACGGGCAACGGAGTTTGTGTCAAGACTGCCGTTGGCCATAAGCCGGATCGTAAGCCGTTACCGAATTATGTGTGAAGCCGCCTTTACAGAGTTCGCCGTTCACAGTGTTTGAATTGAGTTCACAGAGTTCAAATTAAGTTTATTACGTTGCAGAATCCACCATTACCTGGGTGCATTCGATATACAAAGCAAATCTTGGAGAGCACTGTTCAGCATTTCCAACGTTGGAAATTATCACGTGCTGTTGTCCGTGTAATGTTTTTCCTGCTTCGCATAGTCAACTGTTTTTTAACACTGCTGTGATTTCTGTTGGTAGTGACCTCTTTAGCGCAACACAAGTTAGAGTTGCTGATTATATTTGTTCAGTCATGACCTCAGTTTTGCTATTTTTCAGGCAAGCATGTCGTGACGTCAGTCTTAGCAAAAATATTCATGTTCTGTTGCTTTTGCGAATAACTTTTTCAACTGCTTTTATTAAGGCGAATAACCGTGGACACATTTATCACATGGATAGATACATTATCTGGATCTGAGTTTTTGAATTTCTGACATATCCACGTAGCTATTTCATCTTGCCGTATCTCCACCAATTGTGAAACGAGTCGACCAAACTGACATACCGTTGTGGTATCCTGTCAACTTAATGCAAAAAAATACGGCACAAATGGAGGTACCGTCGGTACAACCAGTCAGTCCTTCACATATCGCCAAAATGTCCGGTGGTCTGCTGTTCAAACGCTTTGCCGCCAATTGTTTTCTTCAGTTAGTTGCTTTGGTTGAAGTGCTTTTGTTACTTCCTTTTGCTGTTTTTGTTGTCCTTTTTTATCTCTTTTTAGGCGGATTTGTTACTTTCATTCAAGCCGGTAACCAGGGGGCAACCAGGCAATTTCCACTCCCTAATATTTTCAAAAACACGTTTGGTTGTTAGGTGCAACAACAAATTGCAGTCATTTTGCTCCCCCTCAAAAATAGTACAGCAACTTACAATGATTTTCCCCCTCCTCCGAATGTATCAGCTGGTTGCGGTGGTGATTTCATTGAAATGTTTTTTGTTTTTTTCATTCACGTTGCATTTAATTTTTCCGCCAAACGTTGCTCCCAAATCTAAACAGAGTTCATTCGATTTCGGTCTAGTTTTACATTTTTACGTGTAATCTGTACAATTTTTTCGTGTAATGCTCAAGTTATTTCTTGTCTAACATTTTCACGGTCTTACATCTTTATGTGTAATTCTCGACTTCAGTCCATTTTTTTATTTTGTGATTATGTGAATACCGACATTTCGCTTCGGCTTCGCCTCCATCAATCTTGAAATTTTATGCAGATGCACTGCACAGGATTTGTCGATATAATGATCGTTTTGTTTTCACTTTTTAAATGCCAAGGTTTTTCATTAGTTTTGATTTCTACTAATCGTGCGATGCTTTTACATCGCAGATGCCGTAGTCGTTGACGTAGTCATTTGGTGCCCGATTTCGTTTTGTACTACTTGTATAAGTAATCTCAAAGAGCACATAGACTTTTCTGTGTTTCTTGGCGGAAGCACAGAAAAGCCGTTTTTTGGAGAGAAAATCACTAATGACCACCATGGACGTCGGAAGAATTTTTTTCAGGGGAGCCAATAGTGCATTTTTCCAGGTGTAGCCAAAAAGGATTTTTACAGGGGTGGCCTACAGTGGTGAAATATTATTTTACCCCTTGGAAACTAAGAAAACAACCTTATTTGCTAAAAGTTTAATAGGAAAATGTCAAATTTCAAAATCCAGGGGTGCCAAGGCCCTCTACCCCCGTTCCGACTCCCATGGCGACCACATGGGTCTTGCTGTGCTTCACAGCGTGTTTTCTGCTTCCCAAGTTTTTTGTGCTAGACAGGAAGACGAAAAATTTTGCACACATGGCAAAGGAGTTCAGATTTATACGTGAAAAGTGCAATCAAAATGATACTGTAAGGAAGCAAACACCAGAAATGAACATGGATTTGGATTTAAATCCGGGGGATTTTCAGCTTTGAGATGGATTTAGATTGGATTTGGATGTTATAAATTCTGTTTAACCGGATTTGGATTGGATATACCTTTATTGAACTTCTTCGCAATTTTCAGTTCTGTTTCGGAGCTGTACAGTATAGATCACTGCATTTAATCCGTAAGTTTGCTTCAGCGGAGTTCTCACATCCGTCGAAATTGTACATCTTCTTTGTATTTGGATCACATACTATCCAGTGATGCAAGGTACAAGCGTGCTCTCTTATGCATCATGTCATCAAAGTTCAGGAATTGTGTGACTTTCATTGATTCCGTCCATTTTCTTGACCCATAATCATTATAGTGTTTTATATATGTGTAGCCTAGTGCTGTAATGATTCGCTTGTGCTGTATTTTGTAGCCTACCTGGTCATTTGTTTGTCCGATTTGTCGTCTTACACTTTATAACTGAGCGTTTCATAGCATTTCATGCTAATAGCGCTTGCCTTGAAGTTTTCAAAATGTCCACTATTATAGTGCTATGAGCCGAAGATAGAGCATAAGTTAATTTAAGTTAGCTACCTAGGTATTTTTTTTAATTTTCTTTTTTGCCTCATGAGGCAAACACTGCTTCGATTGATTGATTTATTTATTGTTTCATATGACTCAGCTAACAAACAGAAACGATACAAAGAGCCAACGCGTAATAAGGAAACCAATTGTTAGCGAACATTAGAATAAATGAAAAGACAATGGCAAAATAATTTATCAACTTATGTCGCCTTTAGTAGAACTATTTTGCCTTTAGCACAGTAGTTCTCTTCTTAACTTTTACAAACCCGCCGAATACCTACGTTATTCTCAAAGCTTGTTTCGAACCCAAATTTGTCGTACAGTGATAACAGGAAACAAAAATAGCAACAAGAAAATGAAAATAGGTTACTGATTAGGTAGGTTACTGAAACAAAATCAGCCAAGAGTCCACACTTAACATTACATTGCCTTGTCAATGTTATTTTCTGGCGACGATCTGGGAGATTCAAGGCTTTGTCTCAGCAAAAGCAATCCCCATGTCCTTTTTACAAGGAAGTCTCTTCCGTTTTATGAATTAACATCCACCCATACAGAAAACGCATGCTCGTAAAAATATGTTGCTGGCAACGACGAGAGAACAAGGGTAAATTTAGTGATATGCGGGGCGGATACCTTCCATCTGATATGGCACCTAAACGGATGGAGATTTGTTGTAGAAGGTATGCTTTTGAATCTCGCTTTCCCGAAGCTCAATGTTGTCATCTGTGTGATGATTGTTAATATCTGCACTTGTAGTGTCAAAGTAAATGGCTTCCATATCCATGTTGGACACTGCTGTCGGTCAGGGAAGTTGTACTCAAAATATCTTTCCAACCCTGCAAAAGCTTTCATGTGATCAAGGGCACCAAAAATGTCGGCCAAATAAGCCACGTGAGAAGAAAACTTACCCCTCGACCTCGAAGAGTTTTAAATGCCGGTGGTTGTGATATTGCAGAAACTTGGATAATTCTGCACACAAAGCAAAAACACAATTTATCACCTTTCCCCGAGATAGCCAACGAACTTCCGAACGATAGAGAAGGACTTATGATTGCGAGCCAGTTCTTCATACAACTGCATAAATATGCAATGATTGAGAGCGCACCCTCACACGTGACAGTTTGAACAACAATTTTGAGAGCGTAAGCATGTATTGGTGGCAGCGTTTTTGATACGAGTGTGCGTCTGTGCATCATGCAATGTGATGTGTGGAGCTTCACTCTTAAATCACATTACTATAAGTAAACTATGATGAGAGTTACCTTGCTAACAGCAAAAATGGTAATTATTGCACAATGTTACGTATCTATCGATTTATTTAAAGTGGCGAGACACGGACGATGATGTCCTCCTTACCATGGGCGTAATGTGGGGGAAGGAGGCACAATTCCCCGGGCGCCGGATGACTGTGGGGAGCGCTGCCAAGTCCCAACAATGTCACAAGCACTTTCTTCAACACAGTGCATTTGCTTCCGAAAGACCTCAAGTTCGAACATGGGGGCGCCAAACTTAATTGCTTCTTGCCTCGGGCGCCACCACACCTCGTTACGTCCCTGCTCCTTGCACTTGACGTTTTATAGGTTTTTCACTTGCCCATGGTGATTACCTATAATGTGAATCTAGAGCTGCTATGATTTATTTAATTATGCCGTTTGTCTAAATTCCCAGTTGGTGGATTCTTTTGACTTAGCCGTCTCCACCTTTACGACTAAGTTGCCATATCTCTCTCTCTCTCTCTCTCTGTTTACAAAAGACTAGCACATCGATTTTGACAACTGCTATTAAACAGTTACCAGAATGTATGTGGTGGATTTAACGATTGAGAGCAATTTTATTCTTATAGCCCAACGGATTACATACAATTCGCAATAACGTGCGAGATTTTGATTGCACTTAAAACAATTTATTGTATACTGCTACATCATAGCTTTACACACACAGATTATATCAAAACTTAACGACTCTAACACAAGAGCGCTTTTTAAGAAAGTAAGAAACTTACAATGCGTAATATTGCATCAGTGAGTCAACCGCCATAAGGTATAGGATTTAAGATATCCCTAATCCTAATTCCTAACCTTAGTTTCATAAACTTTTAACTTCACATTGATTTTAACCGCAAGGTAACATTATGCATGACAATTTTCATGTAATTTTTAATTGGCTTTGCTTCTACTTGCCCTAAGCTGGCATTTGTTTGGTCCAGCTCCGTAACAAGTTCGAAATCAACTGCATATATTGTCGTATTTTTCGGTATGCTTTTATAGAGCTAATTTTGGAGTCATTCACTTCTGCCTACTCTGCTTTGCATTCTGTTAGGCGCATTTCAGCACTTTGTGGCGTCATTTTGATACCTTGTGACCTACTGCCATTTTTCGTAAAGGGTCTTTGTTTTATAACCTGGTTGGTAAAGGTATCCTAATTACTGTGGAATTGTTCTTTACGTGCGTCACATTTGTGACAAGGTTCAGGTCATATGGAAGTGGCATTGTCGCAACCAGTGTCTGAAATTGTTTGTTCCCAGACCTTGGGGAAATGACATTACCGTTCTGCATGGGTCATTCAGCTATATCGGATGTTTGGTTGCGGACTTCTCTTAATTGCATCAGCTTCACTAGAAGCTTCGTTCATGATGTCGTAATCGTTAACTAGCTAGCTTTGTTTTGGTTTGTAATTGGTTTCAGTTGCATTGTAGGCGTTTGACTGTACTGTACAAAAGTCAATGCATTCAAAGTACATACACATCAATACGTTGATAATACATAATCATACATAATACATTCAAAATTACATTTACAATATATACAGTACACATTCACTATAAACTTTATTACAAAAGGTTGAAGTTTTACATTCAACGATAGATGACGCATATGGCACATTTTGTTGACAGCTTACAGTACTTGCAACATTGTAAGTATGAGGGCACGGTAATTGTACACATGTGGACTGTCGTAACAACTTGTTCATTTCCACTTTTTCTGCTTATGACAAAAACAGTTATAACGGTACACTCACGTAATACAAGTGATCACAATTTGCAAGCAATTGTGCAGTTCACTTCATTTTAAGACGTTATCAAAATTGTGTTTGATTCGGTGTCATTGTCACTTTTAGTATCATTCATGTTATGGTTTTGTGATGCCATAACAGACGCTACCCACAACATCCAGATAACTTCGATTTTCTTTTTTATTACATAAGCTGAAGGGAATTCCTCTAGCCATGATAGTTCTCCCTGCAGCGCAGTGAAGATACGCTTCAATGTTATGATGGAATTGTTGCATCACAGCTATGAAGTGACTCAATAGTAGTGTCGTGATCGTTACCGCGCTTTTAGTCAAGCTTCATCCAAGGTTTCCTATGTTGTACCTTAACTTAATTATGGCATGGGCAGTGTTGCGCTAATCCATGAAACTGAAGACTGTTCTATTTTGACATCTACAGTTGTTATTAATAAAATATAACCAAAAACGTTTGCTGAATTTTGTAATTCAGAGGACGAATCCCTGAAACGGCTCCGTCGAGCCCCAGGGGCTCGATCGAATCCAGGTTAAAAAAAAAACACTGCTCTAGGGGTACCTCAAGGAAAGGATCTGCAGCAGTGGTTCTCAAACTGTGGTACGCGAAGACCTTCAACGTGGTACGCGAAGAGGCCTACTTTCTGTTTTTCTTCACAAAAAATATATACACAGCTGTAGTTTTTACTTGTCGGGTTCTGTTAATAATATCCTGAATTTTTGTGTTGCCTACTTCCCTTGCTGTTTTCTAAAAACGGCCATTAAAATTTCTCACAACCATTTTGTTCACGTTGCATTTGTGTCAATTCTGGTTTTCCAGACTTTTGATCGACTAATATTTGGCACATTGACTTTTTCTGGAACAAGGTGGTACATGA
>JGI24158J21664_10014793_pt1 | contig 10219 bp, 5 predicted proteins | sample Ectturendosymbi3_FD_21664 | JGI IMG/M metagenome (IMG submission 21664) | reverse complement strand
TTTTAAATAAATTATTTGTATCAGGAAATAAAAATCTTTAAGAAATAAGCTTAAGGATTTTTTGTTTCAGTCACTTGGGATTTTTCTCTGTAGCCCACATTTTTTCAAAATAGCCAATAATATTTCAAGATAGGCTGGGCCGCTTTAAGCATCATTTTAACATGGAAAACACAAAAAATCACCCACTTACAAAATTGTTGCTTTACTAAACATGTCCAGCAGTAAATTGAATCAAACATTCTATTTCCAAAATATGCTGAAACGCACATTGCATCCTTTTCCATCTGGTAAGTTTGTGCTTTGTGCATGCATATTAAAAGTCAACCGTAATTTTCAAGCGCAAAGTTTTATGCAAAAAAAAAATTTAAGTTACATTTCCTTCATGACTACACATTTAACAACATTTTGAAACGAATTAGAATCGAAAAGCAAAGTGCAGGGTCTTATTTTGTGGTAACAACCAGAACAAAACCTCCTTTGTGAATAAGTGAATAATATAAGAAATTGAGGGCGTTTATTTCAACTGTTTTGGATGCAGGTCAAGCAGTTTCGGTGAATGGACCTGCATGTCTGGATTGTTGCCGACCTTGGGTAGAGTTTGTTGTAACGAAGTTGTCCAATTACTCAGATCTGGAACAAGGAGGGGCCAGCCTTGGTAAGAGAAACATATGTGACTTTTCATTTGGGAAAAATGAACATTTTGAAACCAGGCAACCCTTTTCTAACCACATTTTCAAATACATTAATAGAAGCAAAATTCATGTGAAAGGTTTGCCTTTAAGAGATAGAAGCTTTCTCAACCGAAAAAAATATGTTTTGCCACTAAGTTGCACATAAAATTTGAAAGTGATTATTCCCAATGTAAGTTTTCGCATAGTGTTAGCTGCAGTGTGTTTTTCCTATCGGATTGTGCATTCTTCTGTCAGTTTTTCTGTATTAAAGCAATTCAGCCGACAGTCAGCCAGTTCGGTAATTTTTAAAACAGAACAACCCTAGTTGATTGTCCGTGTTTCTTAAAACCACACCAACGGCTAATTTATCCTAGGCGTATACGCGTTCATTTCTTTTTGTTAACTTTTCTTCTCTATGCCAATTGGCAAAATCACAAATAGTTTTAAGCATGCAAATATATTGACTCCACCTAACGTAGCTTTCCCGTAAGCTTTCAGGGAATAAGCCGGCAGCAAGCTTTCAAGTAATAATTTGACTGGTCCCTGCTTTCGTTGCTTTACGAAGATTCAAGCTTGCACATATCTCTATTGAAAGAACCAGTCTCAACAATGGCTTGGGTTTGAAGCCATCTGTTTTTTTCCAAGTAGGAAATCGACTTCGAGTAACACAGGGCATCCTCATTTGGGAAATATGCAAGTAATGCTCACAGGTGACAAGTTGAAAAGCTGGAGCAAGAGCAGAGACGTCAGGCATGCTCACTGATCATGAACAAAATTAATAAATCCAAATAATAGCTGTGGCAAGCAAAAACTCTGAGAAACTATCTGGACGCCAATTATTGAACAAAGCAACAGGCCAGCATTGGCGGATACACACCGTATCACTCAAAACCGAGCGTTAGCAGAATGCGTGAACAGGATTGCTTTCGTGAGATTGGCAGCCTTTCTCTGGGGACGCTCTTTTAAAATCACATGTTTTAGACCTTAATAAGGGAAGTAGTTGCATATTTAGTACAGTAGTAAAAAAAGTTCAACAAAATTGATTGGGGAAATCTATGAGCAACACATAAGTGTATGCGAATTATGTCACACGAAGAAGGATCGTGATTTGAAGATCAATTTACGTGTTAACATAAGTTTGTTTACTCAACTCAATGGGTGTCCATCAAGCAAAATGTTTTTTTCTGCAAAAGTACCAGCTCATATTTCATGAATAGGTGGTGTTTCATGCATTATGTCATGAAACACTGCACAGTGCCACAATAGNCGCTGCCATCCTTTGTTCAGTCGATGTCATCCTTTTATGGTTTCCTCCACATATGTCGGGGCGATGACCGCTTCTTGGGAGATATCGTTCCTTTAGTTCAGCGGACGAGTTGTATTTTTGACATTATTTGTAAAACACTATTTGACATTCTTCATAAAATAATTATTACCATGGATTTGTTGTACTATCCATGGAAAGCAAAAAATGCACAAGTCCTGAAAAGACCGTCGAAATCCTTTGGGTTGTTTTTGTGTTGAGCAACGTGCTTGCAGTTTCATATTACTTTCCAATTGTAGGTTTTTGAGGGCAACCATTATTTTCATATTCAGCCTGCATTCCTTCTCTACTAGAGTCCGACTTTAACCAAAACCTGTCATGCACAAACCATTCCATTTATGTTCCAACTCGTGTCATGTGCCCGTTATCCATGAGGTAGTCATCCCATCGAATTAGGTCTAATTGGATCAAACCAAACAAGGATGACAGCAACCGAACTGGGTCAGTCCTGGCTGCATCATTCAGTGTTCCATGACATAAACAAACCACGCAGGCATTAAACGTGCGCTCTTGCTTTTATAGAACAACCCAGTCCCTGTTTACGCTCAAGATTTGTGTGAAAATAAATGGTTTAACAAACATGACGCACAAATTAATACACACAGCTGTGTACTCCCTCGTGTGAAATAAATCTTGCACCTTTATGCCTTGTTCATTGATTTCTCCATCCAGTTTGTTAAAGCGTCGTGACGTTTCCCACCTTGCATGTCCCACCTATCCAACATTTAATCATTTAATTACGAAAAGCATCCATGGAGTACCTCAACCAAGATTTTTACTCAATTCTGTTTGCGCATTCTAGTAACGCTCCCAGTGGTTGCAGCGCAATTCCGTTAATGTGGGTCTATTACTTTGCTAAATAATTGGAGTCAGGTAGGTTTCCAGTTTCAGTGAAGCCAATGTTTGGGAACGACATTTCCCTGGTTATTACGTAGCGCAATTTTTGCTTTGAAAAAAAATAGTTGCTTGATTCCATGAACACATGAACACCTAAACACGTTTTTAGTTTCAGAAATTGTGGAAAAAATCAAAACAATATTGTGGCGAATAGAAAGCATCCACTTCTGTTGTTTTTCGAAAATCCTTCTACTCTTCCGCCACTTTCCATCAGCTCCAGCTGCATATTTCGAACAGCCGTCGTTTGTGCTGTCTATCATAAATAACCTGCATTCTGGAAATATCAAGGAAGCCACAGATTGTTTCGAACAATTTTGGAATTTTGCTCAAAGGACAAGGCAACGAGATCAAAAAGAGGTATTCAATTGTTTGCTGATTCCTTGCTGCTTTCTTATTGGAGCCATCAACAAAGAAGAATCGCTTCATAAAAAGATAAAGAAAAGACTCTTCCACGTTCCTAAGCAGCCTATGAAAAGTGTCTGGATTGGTCCTTGCACCCGTTACATTGTTATGGCGTGTGTGTTTTCACAAATAATGATGGAGATATGCCGCAATCCTTTAGGGTGTATCTGGGACGATGTCAAATATTGCAAGCAAGTTCAAAATTCACCGTCTTTGCTTCCTGAAGAAAAGCATCTTCTTGAACGGTATCTCTGCAAACTTTGCGAGGCATATTGCCGCCGTCACAACATGTTTATAAAAGCAGCTGTGTATAAAAGCAGATACACTGAACTGATGCAGTAATAAATACCTTAACAAAAGTAACATGTCTCAACATTATGATTTTTTGTGGTGCAAAATGAGTTTTCGTTTTTGAAAGTTAGCGTATGAAGTTCGAAAGTGTCATGAATTTTTACGCTAATCTACCGAATGAAAACAATTTCCATATTTATTGGTTTCTTTAATTTTTGTTTGTGCCTATTCGCTTGTGTATTGAGTTAATGTTAATAAAAGTCTTTGTTTGCTCTGGGCTCAACGACGACATCACATGTTTGACTTACCGTTTCAACAATTCTCCGAAAAAAAAAAAAATTTTTATGTTCACGTCTCGGCATTCCTGACAGTCAAATCTCTTATGTTTAAAAGTTCAAAGTCTCGCAATATTATGAATTGGTAGTTCAAGTCAACATCTGTTAGTTTCCATTCTGCAAATAGTTTTCATATAATGATGTGGTAGCAACTTAATGATCAATTTCGTGGACTGCTATTGATCTTTCGACTGCCACTAATTAGCATTTCAACTGCGAGGGATACGGCGAGGTTTATTCAAGAAATTGCATTTTTTGCCTCTTTTCAAAGTCTGCAAAAAGAAATAATAGTGTCATGGCTATTCACGCAAGTTTCGGTTGTTTGATCTATTGGGAAATTGAAGCAATTGTTGCCAGGTACACAGGACTTTCTAATCTTTCATACATCACGGAGCCAGGTTGACGGATTGAAAAAAGGCAAGTCGTACTTTATCGTTGACAAAGAAATTCAGATACCGTATTTATTCGATTGAAAACCGCGGCTTATAACGTTTTTTTATCATTTCCTGCGACTTATTATCGTGGGCGGATTAATTTTTATTTCTCCACTATATCGAAAGGTAAAGATGACGCTCAGTGTTGCCTTGGTTACAATTTTTTCCAACAAACTCTTTTTTCGCATTCTATTCTCTTCAGCATCACGTGCACATCCATCACAGGATGTTTATGAAGAACAAAGGGCAGTTTTAGCGGTGTAAGCGTCATTACCAGGCTTGCCAATTAAACGTGAAAGCATCTCAGAGGCTTAAGTAACCTGCGTTCAGGTGCTGCTTACATTATTATTTTAACACCATTTCGTGCGGCTTATCATCGCGGGCGGCTTACAGTGAAGGGCGGCTAGCAATCGAATAAATACGCTAAGCAGCAAAATGATGTTAAACGCCTCGATATTTCGCGCAATCACCAACAACAACATCTTTGGTTTTTGCGCACACCAAACGACTTGCCTGCTCCTGGACTAATGGCTGAGCAACATAATTTTGCTATTTCTGCAAAACGGAGTAAAACAGACATGTAGTTCGAAAGTTTTAAAGGTGGGGAATACAACAACCGAGCTTCTACTTCCATCATTGTATTGTATAACGTCATCACTCCCACACGAAACGCAGTAAACGTGCATGGCAGTAGCAAAGGACATACAAAAACAGAAAATAGATATGGTGCGGTGGTAGAAAAAGTTATGCGTGATTACTTTGATGAAACATAAGCGTACATGTGCGTTTGTGGAAAAGAGCACACATCAAAGCGACTATGTGATCGTAAACGTTCTGTGCAAAAGCGTTTGCGAAAATTTCGATGTTAGTGGCACGACGTGCAATATACTTTTACAGAACGCAAGCAGTGGATACTGTGGTTGATGCGTTTAGTGGTCATAACTGTAGTAGACGTCAGCAAGGGCGTAACTGTTATTGCGCTTACTGCATTCACGCGCTCCTGTTGAAGAGCAACACATGTTCAATTAAAGCGACTAGGTTTGGGCTCCGATATCGAAGTAGACCTTGCACAACATTTGTGCATGGAAGTAGTGGATCGTGGTGTCGTCCAGTCGACGATGACAATTCACGTTCCCATCTGATAAGCATCAAATCAAGAATCTCTCAAACTGTTTTAAAATTAATGCCATCGCACGCTTCGACGTGTGAAAAGACGAGTAGTGTTTTTTGACACAGTTTGTTTCCCAAAAAATTTACCAAGTTTTATAGTTAACAAAATACTTCACATTTGAGACAAATACAATTTCGTAAATTAGTGCATGTTGCACATGTTCTCCAGAAACACATGCATATGTTTGAAGCACTCTGTCCGCACAAAATGTTAAAATTATTTTGTACTTGCACAGAAATTTTTAGTAGTACACATATATAAGAAGTTTGGCCATAATACACTACTACACTTAAAATTATAAACTAAGCACTGTTACGTCGATGCAGATCCCGTTTGCACACTTCAAGCTTTTCGTGGCACGCCCCTAATGTGCGACCGCGCTTTGCACACCTCGATTGGGGTTCAAATGGCAAAAGTCACTGGACAAGCAGAGGCAACTTATTGACCACCTTTTTTAAATAGGTTGGTGATTACTGCGTATGAACATTGATAAGAAGATTCTTCAAGACCTGGGATCCAAGCCTTGTTTATCCCATCACCCCTAAAACTTTGTTGTAACATCGCACCACTGAAATGTATAAATAAACAGCAGTTTTTAAACATTTAAAAAGGTATTAAGCTTTCCATATGTAAAGAAAACCAAAACCTTTAAACAACGACAACACTTTCACGTATTCCAGCAAATTTTGTGGAAGGTCTACTTCGGATGTCTTTCAATTTTTTAGAAGCACCCGCAGACAGATGCACATTTTATGGATGATGCTACTGGGCTGGGAACGTGGGAAGGATTGGGTTGCAAATTTTCAGAAGAAATAAGGGCGAGATTATTAGTTGCCGAGTGCTTCACGATGAGATCGTCTCTGAAGGATGCACAGCGCGAAATTGTTATAGTGGGCTCAAGGTTTTTTTTAAGGAAAATGTTAGGTTTCCGATGTGGATCTGTAGGCACGCGATATTCTCTGATTCTAGGGACCCGATTTTCAATTCTAGGGACCCGAATCGTGTTCAATACATGTTTCGATATGTCTCAGAACAACAAAATGGGACCCAAATCGCACCAAAACATGTTTCAATATGTCACAGAACAACAAAATGTGTGCGCTAAACCTGAAAAGAACAAAAAACCTGAATGTAGTAGTTCTGAAAAGGAAATGACGTAGTTTCAAGGAACAATCCTTGTCATCTTTCATGACAAGCATCCTTCCCAAAGTGAGACATTCCTGGTCAATTCAAAAGCATCCTGGAGGCAAAATTTCATTTGGAACAACGAGCTGGAATAGTTTTCTCTCATTAAAACGACATTTCCATGTTGTTGATGATGACAACCTCAAAAATGCAACAAAGTGGAAAACGCAGCTAATTTCTACAAATGTTTGAATGAAGGTTTGGTGCATATTCGAATTTTGCACTCAACGTTTAGTGTTGGTGATTCAGTGGTACCATAAAACGACCACCACAACGCCAAAATGGTTATTGCTAGGAAGCCAATCCATTATAGTTAGAAAATATGGGCTTTTGTGGAATTGGCGGACATCCCTTTATTTGCAGATATACAAAAGCGGGAAGTAGATGCTGAGAAAGAGCCTCTAACTAGGAAAACGTGTTCTCAATGACCTCATAAATGTGGTGGTTCAAACTCTATTCCTTCAAAGCATCAAACATTTTAGAGAACGTTTTCGCCACCTGCGCACTTGTAACAGACTTGAGAAATCGCGATATCGTAACAAGACCAATTCGAGATAACCGAACTCTGGGTGTAGCAAATGCGATGACTGACGCAAAGAGTCTCACGAAGGACCGTGGAACTTTCGACTACAGGCGAGATTGAAAGTTTTTCATGTGCAANTGGAATGACTACTNTGTTCTTATTGCACATGATGGCTTACGCAATAGAGTACGGAATGCACCAAACTGCAGTGTTCCGCAATCTCATGTTATTCCTCCCCACAAAAAAGGCATGGCTGTTGTGGATTCATTTATTGGAATCNTACACACTCAGAATCAGTATTAAAATGACACTTCGCTTTGGTAACTAAAGCACTCANCACAAAAGTTGTTGCAAACTGGTGCATATACTGCAATCTTTACGAAAGAAAAATTTCTCACTAGGACACTCCGTGAGATAATTATGTATTTGCTGAAATCAGCAAATAAAAGCTGCTTACAGTTTAATGGTGGATGAATAACTGATTCACTGGAAGATGTGAGATTTGATGAGTAGGACTTCTTTAGTCAAACGAGGAAGGTGCACAAATTACTCAAAAAGCACCAAGTTCATAAGCAGAAAGGTATTGTTCGTCTGCACGTAGACCTATGAAAAGTTTTCTGGGATTTGTCCTATAGCAATGTGCAGCTGCATAACGACAGGTCCATCAGGCTATTTTCCTAGTGCTCTGCCATTTGCCAGATTTTGATCAGCATAACTTCCGTTGATAAACTCACGGCAATATTTGTTTTGATCATGTTGCGTTCACTTTTGTGTATTGAACGTAGCACTACTGCACACGGACGTCCGCAGAAAGTTTTCCAGGAAGGGGAAACATCAACTTATTTCTTATCCTTTCCAGGTTGCTGACCATGCAATGCAAACGGACGTTCATAGAACTCTTTGCCTTTTCTATACCACAAAGACAATTACTCATGTTAGGGTAACACTTACAAAAATGCGCTTCGTTGGCAGTAATATCCGGGTGTACTCGGAAAATTTACACCAGGGTGCATAACCTTTTCACTATTCCTGGCCGCATTACGTTCATTTTTGTGAACTACGACGCCAGTGATTTCAAAATATTTTTTGTTTTGTGCATTGCCTCTATTCTGCTTTTACAAACGCACTGAGCATAGCCTGCTTTCACTCATCTGTTTGACCGTCTTTCTACTAAGTATCCTGATACGGAAGGCAAAGAGTTTTGTTGCACGGCAGCCATAAGTTAATTTAAAATTACCGTGCACGACAGCACAAATTTTTGTCACAACGTACGGTTTTTCACCCCTGATTTGCACAATAGGCTATCTGCACTCTTCAGGTTTTCCAAGCAGAGCACGTCTTTTCAAAGAAGCATGGCCATGGTCTTTTAGCAAAAGCTCAAATTATGACTTCATGTTTCATAGCCAGACTTGTCAGCGTCAATTAGATGCAAGAGATGCAAACGTCTGGGATGTTGTCCAAAGGGCTCAATCATTATTTCAATAAAACCTTGCTCGTCTAATGATTTATCAGGGTGAACACTTATCACACATAAATCGGGAAAGCGTTCAGTGTCACACTAACAATGGATTTTATAACTTGTGGAAACATTGCAAGAGATTCGCTCATGCATCATTTGACACTGTATAAACTGCGTGGCTTACCGCTATCAGCAGTAACTTTCTCGCTGAAATACCTGCCAAGATGTATTGCCTGCATTGAACAGCAGTCATATGTGGCAAGTTAAACTTGTACTTGCAGTAATATCCCAGTTAAGTTCGCACCCGTTCAAGTTCGCATCCCAGTTAAGTTCGCACAAAATTATGAAAAATTCTGGATTCAACTTTTTCAGCAATTTATTGGTATTTACAGCAAATCAAACGTGACAACTTGTCATAAAAATGGTAAACAAGAAACATTATGTTGCTAAGTTAACGATTTGATATAATTGTTCTGCAATTCCGTTTGCTTTCAAAAAGGTTAGCGAAGGTGGAAGGGGCAGTTTTCTCGATGCATAATAATGATCAATCCAACACTCCCCAAAGCTTTTCACGAGGAACCCGGTCTTATGCTTTATCAAGGTGGACAAAACACGTGTACAAGCAGGCCCGTAACCAGGGGGGGCGCAAGGGGAGCGAAGCCCACCTAGAAAATTTTTCTTCCTCCCCTGGATAAATTTTTTGGACATAATTTAAAAATATTGGACATAGTTCAAAAAATGTGGGCCCCTCTCGGAAAACTTTTTGCCCTTCTGGTGTCTCAAGCTGATTACGGGCCTGTGTATAAGCCTTTGGCATGCTCCCAGGATTTATCAAAAGTTTGCTGGGGAGTGGAAATTTGTTCTGTAGTGCTAAGACAGCGACAAAAGCCGCACTAGATATCCTCCAGCTTTGGTTCAACTGTTTTTGTGGCATCTTGGCATACACTCTTCCTTGGAGGCTTAGGAAAGAGATGCCCCAGTATTTGGTTAATTCACTCCTGTCTCCTTTTTGCGTGTGAGGACGATCAATTGGCTAATCTTTCGGCACCCTTCCAAAACGCCATGCCACTTGACACACACGAGTCAGCCAAACCACCCAGCGTTCCAAGTTCCCTAATTCACTATCAAATTTTTCGCAATTACCTTTAAGCTCAGATTTAGCAGCGGCATCAGAGAGCTTATTGGTGCACTGTTCTACGGAAGCTTTCACCTGTGCAAAATCAAAACATCCCGGCTGAAAAACTTTGCTCAGTTCTGTCAGGTGAGGTGCCAATGTTGACAAAAGGAAGGCACCATATTTAAATTCTTTATACTTATAAGTCGCAGTAAAACAACGCACATTGCATCATTTTCATTTTCTGATAGCTGCTTCAGTGCGGCCCAAATTCCCAAAATCTCACTCATAGCTCTCACTGTTGCCTCACTGCCTTGCATGCGCGCTGCAACTGCCGACCTTTTGTCTTCATTGTAGTCTGATGCATCGCCAAGCAAGCCGATCGCAACGGTGAAACAGTAAAACACTTCCAC
>JGI24158J21664_10014792_pt1 | contig 10219 bp, 5 predicted proteins | sample Ectturendosymbi3_FD_21664 | JGI IMG/M metagenome (IMG submission 21664) | reverse complement strand
TTTTTGTAGACTGAGTGGGTCAAACATATGCAAGTTTGTTTGGAGGACATGTGTAATTTTATCCAACTTGCAAAATTGTCTTTATAATATTTGTAATTTTTGTTGTTAACTCTGAATAGCAAGACAGATAAATGCCTAATCGTTTATGGGAAGTAGGCTTTGTGCAAGTAGTTTACAAAAATGCTACCGCAGTCGCGTTTCGTAACGTTTAACGACATAAAATCCAAAAAATGTTCAAACGTACTGAGCGACTCTAGCGTTTAAGTTATCAATTGCATACGTCAACCAGTCGCTGAAGAATTACATGCGCGCAAGTTTTGTACTCCTGCTTCGGGAATCGGTTTGGTAGAGAAAAGTCGCTACTCGGCTTCGATTGAACGCGTGTTGGTGTGTACACTGTACATCAGAAGTGCGTGTAATGTATATATAAAAAGCGCAACCACAAAGGTGGCCACGATGACTTCTTGCTCAACTGCAACATTGGCTGAAGAAAACACAGTGCAGATCTTGCAATTATAGCGTCGAGATTTTCACAAGCGCTGTCACAAGAAAGTTTTACGAGCAAATGGTGGTTTTCATCCAAAATAGAAACTTGGAACTTTCCTAAAATAAAACTTTTAAAACTTGTCAATTCAATGAAAGTAGACTTTCTCTTTGTCGGCTTAAATATGAACGTAGTTATTCAGAAAAAGAAGCGCCAGAAAAAGGCACATTTTGTGGATGATGTTTAAAAACAAAGGGCATTATATATTTAAATGTTGACACTTGGTTGTTGTTTGCCCCCCCTATCAAAATATCTGGCTACGTGCCTGCTTCGTGCCACCTCAGGATTTCTGTATTTTCTTGTGATTCCTCCGTCACCTCCCAGCATGTCCAAAATGTGTACAAGCCAAACACGTAAAAAGTGAATATACAGTATACAACTAGTAAAATGCTAACCGCAAAATCTTGCTTTAAAGTTAGTGAAAACAGACGGTCATCAGCCTGAAACTAAATGTCTCGTAAGAACATTTGAAACCTTAATCAAGACAATTTACATGCTCATCATGTTTCAGAGTGTTTTGCTCGTCTCTCATTGTTGACCGTGTTTATCAACTAACAACTGCTCTTTAACGCGTTATGACTAAACTTTTTTTGTTATTTAATTACCCTTGTGATATAGACAATGAGTCTGAAGTAAATAAGCAAATGAGATGGAGTGCTTTCATTTTTCCATGTGTACACTTTAGTGTTATTCTAACATTATTGCATATCTACTGTAAATATCCAACTGTCTAATTCTGATATGGCCATGTTGAGAGTGCCTGCCTTATTAGCGACTGCTGTATTTGAACTTGTATATACACTAGCTTATACATTAGTTATATAAGTGTGTGTAGTGAAACCCCGCTTCCTCAAAAGTAGTGCATGTAATGGCCACCACTCACCAGTCAGTACGCTATTCCGTGACATGGACGTTACAATTCCGCTCTATTAGTAGGTACTGTACATGACAGCAACATCAACTTAACCTTAAAATTGCTTAGTATCTGTAGTTCCTACTGTAGCCTTTTCCTTCTCTATGTGAAGTGCGCAACTGGGGTTCTAATTTTTCAGTAAGATCCTCATAATTGGTAGCTTTACTGTTTGTGGGTTTTATTTAATTCTCTTTTATACTTCATGCATATCGGAGAGCTGATGATGCCATCGTATTAGGCGAAATACTCTGTAGCATCTTACTGTCTGCTTCTTTGTTGGGAAAAGATTCTTTTCGATTAGACAGCCTTGAAATGTGTGTATATGAATCGAAGATTGTGCAGTATACTTAGTAAAAATATGACAAATTTTACTGCCAATTTTCCAAGTGTTTTTTGTCACGAAAAAATGTTTGGCATATTTTTCTCCTGTTTGGCATGTTCTGAAACACAATTTGGCATATTTTGTCTGTGGAGCTACTTCCGTAAAGTCCCTTGTTGAGCCAGTTGGTGTGATTACATCTGCGACCTTGCTTGCTCCCATTTTGGTTAGGAGCCAACAGAACTACCTGAGATTGCTGTTGATCATGAGGTATTTTGAGTCCTCCTAAGGATGCTTGCCCCCACGACCCTCCTGAGAGGAAAAGCTGGTATGAAAATGAATGAATGTGACATTGCCAACTGCCCACAAACAAAAGATTTCTTGTATCGTGCTTTATTTTTCTTATTTACTAGTCATAAAGCTGTATTTTCAACTTCTTGTTTNGATCACTTCACAGTTTAAAATTAAATTANTGCCAGAATAAAAGGTACGACGATTCGAAACATAAACTGNAGTGCGTCCGTTATCCGAAACGAACTTTATCAGAAGANAGCATGGGTTTGCACCATTGTGTTGCTTTCAGGAATAAAATTTTTNCAAACTCNACACAGTTGTGATCGTGCGTCACAATACAACCTCACGGGTTGCTTTATTTATATTAATTTGTGTAATCGAGTCCCATAGGCATAGATATGTTTCTAGATGAAGCAAAACACAAAAACAGAATAATCACTGAACAAATAAGTTTTTATTGAATTTCAGGTCATACAGGATTTCGAACTGAACAACACATGTATGCTGGACTGCTACAATTTTATTGCATTGACAGTGGTTCCCACAACTTTCAGTAGGGATGTTATAGACAGGGTATGTGCAAAAAATATCTGTAAGAACGCTACAGGAAAAAAGTTTGTTTTTGCAGAAAGGAAATTTTATTGTCTTTTCCTGAAAGCTTCTAGCAGTTCTCTCAAGCGTCTGTGGAAGCCTGAACCAAAATAGGGTCTCGCGTGAAGATGAGAAGTGGGCAGACTGCTGTAAAACACAAAGAAATTTACCCAGTGTGAAGATTGGGAACATAAAAATAAGATTTTAGCAAATCTACGCTTTCTATAACACACTCAGTTTTCATCGATTAAAGCTACCCATCACATAACCAATGTGATTACGCTATGATAAACTTTGAGGTAATTTTTCGTTGTATTTTTGCTCAATAACACATTTCTGGGTGCAAAGAAGTAATGTTTCACATCATGAAACTCCTTTCATTTCACTTTATACCTTTCTACTCCAAAAAAGTATACATTTTGAACAAACTAATGTGGCAGCTTTTAGTAACATTTGTCTACGTTCATTCTGTTTTTTCGAAGTTGAACAAGAGTGTGTTCTTGATTCAGGAAACCTGCCTAGATACTGAAGTAGCCAAACCCATGAATCTCATATTAAGTTATTATTGTGTAAAAACAATCTATTGTATTTGAATTAAACGTTAGCGCTTGACGTACGTATAACAGTGCAAACTTGCATTGTCACGTAGAATTTTTAAGTTCGTTTCTGAAAAATTGCAGTGAGAAATTTTGACCATAAAACTGAGCATTGGAACAAAACAAAATTAACAAATAAGCCCATCAACTGTAAGAAGAGGAATTTGGATTTAAACGAAAAACTTTTCCTTACATTGTTTGTGTATACACAAAGTTTTGTATGCTTTGATTGATCAAACTGGCTAGTGAAAACCGTCGATAAAAAACTGTCCACAGAGATATTCACCATACGAAAACGCAAGTTGACAAAATGTATTTAACTCGTATCAGATTGTGGCATGAAGGGTGAAATTTCGTCAAGAGAAAGAAAGCAGAAGAACACATGGCACAACTAGAGATCGACCGATATGACTTCTTTGGAGCCGATGCCGATGTATCGGCCATTCATGGGCCGCTAACCGATATTCCCAAAATTTTTAAATCTTGTTTTCTGCTTCATTTTTAAAAATACAAATGTATTCTATGGTCACAACCCAACAGACCATTGTTGAAAATGTTGGCGACAGCGGTAAAACTATAATGATTCATTATTTATCCTTAGCATCAATGTGCAAAGGTGAAACAAACTGCGAGAGTCACGAAAAATGTTACAAACAATAAGGCCGCCATCACGTTTTCTTCCACGACTTTTGAGTCTGACTAGTCTTGTAGATAAAAACAAAGCATTTGATAAAAGCGCTATGGGCAGAGGTTGTATGGTTGAAAATGTTAGATGCGTTTGAGCGTCACGCATCATTGCAAAAAATGATTTTGTAGAAGCTTTTGCTCTTGCAAGCTTCCAACATGGTTTTATGTGGCGTCTTTTCTGCCAAAACCCAGATTTCATATAATTGCTCATTTTCAATTTATACTGAAAAAATATATTTTATCCGGCGAAAAGTACTTGTATGCTGAGTACTGACTATACTTTCGGTCACACGACGAATGGAAACAAGCGCTCTTTCCAGTCGGAAAACGAGAAACTCAACACACAATGTAAAATAAAAAACTGTGTGTCATATACCAGGTAACGCGAAAATACAACCTTGTCTTTCCGAAGTAATTTATATACAAAGTTACTCCAATCTATTGCAATGCATATTCCTGCGCCAATTGCCGCTCTTCTAATAATAACAAACAACGTTTTTTCAGACTCATTTACTTCCCTCATACGGTTTCGGTGGCGAAACAACGGATAAATCATCGAGGCCATAATCAATGCGTTGAGAACTGAAGTAGTGAAAGCAATTAAACAATACTGCCACCACGTGTCTTCCTTTTGTGTCACATCTATGCATCCAAATGTGCATGATTGGAGGGAATTCGTCGCAAAACTTAAGTAGAACATTAGTATTAGTGTGACTATACCTGCCAGCGAAGTATAGAGACCAGTAAGAAAATCGAGTGCTCGAGCTTTCTTGTTTAATTGCTGAACTAGTAAAGGATGAGAATAAAACGCAGAATGAACGCGGAACCACAGCGTTAGATAAAGAGAAACAACTTCACCGCTGCCAGATAATCTTTTAACCACACTATAAGCAAAACAAGACGGTGGCTTTGTTGTTCTCAAAAAAATTAAATCAATCGAAANAAAAAGCAGAGAAAAAAACGCTGTCAGGAAAGCTAGGCTGTCCACCACTGAAGATCTCCAAACGACATCCCNGACTGCATTTCCTCTTCCTGCAATTAAAGCAAGCAGATATTTTGTATGTCTACAACAGTAGCACAAAAGATTGTGGTGTAATTGTTATGATAAAATTTTATGCAAGACTTTCTATTGCCACTTGAAAAGATACTCAAGTTATGCGGGTGAAATATCGAGTGGTGTGTGGTTAAACCTGCGATATGTGGTGTGAGCAAACCCAGGAGAACTTATTCACGAACGGCTGAGATGCTGACCACAGAAAATAAAGTATGAAGATTTAATTTTTTTCATGTACTTTAGGCCGATCAAACTGTCAAAACGGTGTAATGGGTTTGATTCCCGGTTATAGGCACCACTTTTGTTTCCAAACAGCTTAAATAATTCTGTTAAACTGTTGGGCTAGATGATTAGAAAGGTAGTCGTTTATATGTTCTGCTTAATTCGCTTTGCAGTTTGCACTCTTGCAGGCGCAATGGGGCCCAAAGCCCAGCATCCGTAGACTTACTACTCAATGATAACTGCAACCAGTGACAGTCTTATTGATTGTAAATGGTGTGCCAGAAGGACTTTACTTGATTTGATCGGCTGATAAAATGCCCGCCTTACGTGTATCAACAACTTTACTTGGTTTTACTTATGCGTTGTAGGTATTTCAACAACTCTACTTTGTGTTACTTATGCTTTAAACGAGCTTCAGCAATTTTACTTAGTGGTTCTCAAGCAATTACTGTGGCAATTGTTAATCGAAAGCAAAGATAATAAAAATAGATGATTTCTGTTGGGCAGAGGAGCCCAAAATTAGATAGAAGCTTGTTCAAGGAGGGCTTGCCTTGTTGTAATGGACCTTGTGCAATCCCATGATACGAATTTCTGTTCTTTGATTGCAAGTGGCTAACATCTAGCTCTAAAACCATTTCCAGCACAATGCTTGCAGAATGCAAGTTCAACAGAATACAAAACCAGCAATCAGCACATCTCAATACAATCGCGATTACTGCGTCATAATTGGATGATTAACGCTGAAACATTTTTTGCTGACATCAATTTGTATTGTTATTATTTCCACTTACGACACTGAGTGCCTGCGAGTTTCGAAACGCAAAAGAGAGGAAAACAACTTTATTAAAGAGTACTGAAACCTCTTCAAGGCCCATGGCGTTTGCCAACACGTGTATTCGCCGTTGGTCATGAACTTTATCGATTTTGCCGAATTCTGTAGATTATCACGGATATTTCTGTAGTTTTATATGTTAACATTGACGGATTGTCACTAGATCATCAAGCTTTTAACATCAGCAGTCCTCACCACAGATGCAAATATAAAATGTATTCTTCTTCCATGCTCTCCAAAACAGAGCCATGTTCACGTAAGCGGTGAGGAGCATCAGCAGGAAAGCATACGCAACCAGAGCATATCTCTCGCTCCTGATTTTCTTCAGATCCCTAACAGTAGAATTGCATCGTGCGGTGTTGTCTGATGAAAACTCAGCCGTTTCCATTTTGTAGAAAGAGTTTTTTAGCTTTCAGAACTCTGTGGTTGGCCTGAGTTTTTTGAGTAATTTCTTTGAATATTTTCTAAACCTATGATACATAGACAGATTTGCACTTATAAACTGCACCAAATTTTGAAATATTTTGCATACAAATCGATTGTTAAGTGCAATTATATAAGAATAATTGGCCCACTTTACCATTTTCAGTGAAAAGTTGAACCTATACTGCGATAAGATAGAAGTTGTAATTTCTGGTTGAAGATGATCAAAGCTGCACTACATTTGTCATAACTGCTTGAAAGTTCTAGATCAGAATTTTTCAAATTTTTTTTCTNTGGTGTGATCCGTGGAAAATTTAACGAAAATTTAACCCCAAATTTGCTGCTTCTACCTTTTTAGGTTCNCCAAATGCATATAATTAATCAAGGGAAAGGAAAATATTTCGATAAAATGTTAATGTAACAATTTAAGAGTATACAGTATGTGTTGATTCCAAATTACTGCAATGAAAGCATGCAAACATGTCAATTTGCTTTTGTAGCAATAACTCAGGTCTTGGATATAAATAATTCAAACACGAACACTACTGAAGTAAACCCGTTAGCTTACTACAGTGTAGAAAGGAGTGGAAAATGCAAAGAGTTAACATCAAACATAAATTTGAGCAACATCCCAATTTTCGATGATTCAAAAATGTACCTTTACTTCAAATCGTGATGTAACAATTTTATCACATTGGTAGCGGAAATGTTCCCACAGACAGGGAATTTATCTTCGTTTCTGAGCTTTTGTTCTAAATGAAAACATATTGGTTTGGAAGAAATCTTTAGGTTGTTTAAAACACCAACATAATTTGAACTTGCCGGAACCAACATACTTGTGACCGACTTTCTTTCGTAACGATTTTGAAAGAAATAACTTAAGCAGCACTACCATTAATTTTGAAATATCAAGAGAGCTTAATCATACCAAGTAATGGCTGATTAATGTCGTTTTAAAACATTGTTCGTACTATGGGATGTGCAGCGTGTTCTTGTTGCAAAGCCGGATTCAAAAATGCAAATATTGCGTCATCCCCTTCAGGTCTATTGACATCATTGTGCTATATGAGGTTTTTGCTCTAATTCAAAGTAGGCTAATTTGCTCCAGTTTGCTTTTTGCTAACGATTTTTCTTTCTCTCGCTTTGTTTCAAAATCCGGAATACTCTATAACGAACAGTGGCGTATCTATGCAAGCTAGCGCCCATGGCAAAGCTTAAATGTGCGCCCTTTTCAATAATTCAAATACATATATTAGATATAGGTAAAATTTTTACGAAAGATAAACCATGAAGAAAACAAACGTTTTAAATGAGAAAATATCTGTTTATTTTTGCTAACTTTTCAGCAAACAAATTATAAATTATCCGTAAGGACCATAAAATACTTCAAACTCATTTTATTTCATTATAAAGAATATCAAAACATTCAATTAATAACGTTATAATTATTTATACATAGTGTTGACTGACCAAATTGTTAATCATACAAAAATAACACAGTACATTGGCTCTGCAAAAGACAGTTTCCTTTAAAATGGACCACATTTAGTTTGGATGATGCATATACGTAATTTGGCTAGTACAATGTACCAGTGTTATTTCTAGTAAGAACATGTAATAAACGCTATTACAGTATGTATTCAAGTCATGAGTTGTTTTGTACAAGAGCAAAATCACGTTTAAACGTGCGACAGCCAAACCACTAAACTAGACAGAAAAAACTTGCTTAAAACAAGACTAACAGATGTCTTCTTTCATGAGTTAACGGTTTTGCTCAGCTATTACGGTAACATCTTTATTCCACTGGTACGGTGACAACTACTGATGTTTCGTGGACTAACTAAGGTTCTCTTCCTTAGTCTCTGGACTGGGGCATTGTGTCTAGCTTTTATTGGACATTAGTGGCCATCGAAGAAGTTCCACAAAATCGGAGTGGGCTCCACAGCAGTTTAAGTAATTTGTAAGTCTATGGGAGTTGAACAGCAGTTATTTGGGTAATACTCAGATTCTAACACCCACGAACTTAGACTCGTATCGACTAGATTCTGAATAATATCCTCCTGCCTGAAACACAGCAGCACTGACTGATTTAATAGTCGGTTTTATAGCGTTCGGACAAGAAGGTCTTGCAGACATGGCAAGCGAGCGTTTTTGTTCTGTCACAATGTCTGACCAAGGCCTCCTAGAAAATGTGGGAGGCCTTGGTCTGACCTTCGCGTTGCGTCACAATAGCGCAGTTTTGATAAAACGCTTGGTGCTGGCGCAACACCCACGAATTAATGCATTAGAGACAGTGCCAGGTTAGGCTTTTAGGGGCCATGAGGCACAATTTTTCGAGGTCCCCATCTTCTCAATAAAAACCAATGCCGCATGGTGTCCCCATACCTCATCGATTTGTTTTGCAAGATTGTAATCAACGCGACCAGTCTCTTTAGCTCTTACAGTCAAAGATATAAGGATCTTTTTATGCGCTGCGGATATTTCGTGCGAAGATATGCTTCGAGATGCATTCTTCCAATCAGAGTGCCCATTCTCGGAAAATCCTTATTCATCACGAGATTCATTAAACATAAACAATTTGCATAAAAAACAGTAAAGTTTACCTTTTCCCGGCGAAAAGCAGAGGCATGATCGAATCACTTTTCACCATTTAAACATTGCGGATAAAAAAGGGAAGATGTACAGTATCGCAATTTGTTGCTATCTTTTTGTGAAGTAGAATTTTTGTACTCTTTCTGTAAATGCTGACATTCCTCACTGCCTTGTTGTTACCAAAAATCTCCTATTTCTTCAGTTGCTTTGCCTGGTCAACTACCAACGTCGTTTGGCAAATAATGGATTAGTTTTCTGTGAAGTACATGCTGTGCTTTCAGCTTCTGCCATTGCTTAGGCCAGGTTTTTCTTAAGGAAAATGTTAGGAACCCGGTTTGGATCTGTAGGGACCCGATTTTCTCTGATTTTAGGGGCCAGATGATAATTTTTTTTGATTCTACGGACCCGATTTGAAATTCTAGGGACCCGAATCGGGTCCCTAAAACGCCTTAAAAAAAACCTGCTTTAGGCCTATCCTCTCACGTTGCTGGTGGTTGTGAAATGTTAACATTGGCATCGCTTTCAATTACAGGTACACTGATTTGATAACTAGACTTTAACGTTATTTTAGCTTCGTTAGTTATTATGCACTCATTTTTATCTTCATTCAGTAATGGCTTCTTATGTTTAATTTTATAGATCAAACTTGTCTCAAACCCATATGTCAGCAGACATGGCATCTTTTCCTTAATTTGTCCATCTCGTTTTTCTTGCTCTGAGTTTCCTTTTAGCTGCTCCACTTTATTTGTATTGTGGCTGCATTTGGCCTGAATTTATGACATCCGTAATGTCAGGTATGAGGCACAATATTTTCTCACAACACTCAAGGACGACAACCTTCACTACGAAGATAGCCTTTGTAATTGACGTACTGTGGCTTAGGGTTGCCAGATAGAAAAAAATAATTGTAGCCAAACTCACTTCAAAAAATAGCCAAACTGAACAAAAAATAGCTAAACTTCTGGATATGTTTGCATCTTTACCAAAACATTAATTTTTTCACTGTAAATTAGTCGTTTACAGCTCTTTCATCTTTCGCCTTGTATTTTGCCAGAAAGCATATAGGTTTTCAACATTTTGCAAATATTTCTAAATAATCAATTTCAACATCTTGCAAATATATTTTATAAGTGTTAGAAAGTATGTTACTAC
>JGI24158J21664_10014791_pt1 | contig 10219 bp, 6 predicted proteins | sample Ectturendosymbi3_FD_21664 | JGI IMG/M metagenome (IMG submission 21664) | reverse complement strand
ATCTCGGGTGCCTGAAGACACTGCGTGTTCGTGCCATTCCTTTATAGCACAAATATAATTTTTCTACGATATTCATGTCGCCTAATGCCTCTGGAAAACACGAAAACGGGTTATTTACATATTAACACGTCACCGTTTTCTTACATTTATACAGTTCACTTTGTACTATTTAACGTTCACCTTTTCTTATCATCGCACCATTAGCACGACTGTTATAACTTCGCTTTAACAGACTCATCATCCTCTTTTTCATACTTAGAACGATTACATGACGATTCGGTGTTACATATTTGCAGTAAGTTCCTACTTGGCACAGAGCGAATGAGCCTCGGCGCGTTTGATTTCCACCCAGTACTCCCTTTTCGGATGCAGCTACTAAGGATATCGAAAACATCAAAGGCGTTCGTACTGTCGAGTCGGCTGACTGGGAAACACGTGAGACGTGTTATTGCAGAGTTTACCAAAAGCGGCCTAAACATATGTTGTGAGCAGCTTGGCTTTTCGATATAGGCCACAACAAAGCAACTTGGTCTGACCTCCTCAAATGGCTTCAATAAACGGGAAATGATTTTGCATTTTGATTTGTATGTTGCAAAGCTGTCAAAGCTGAGACGGTTAGATTTTAGCCAAATGCAGAAGAACGTTTTCTATTTAATCAACTTGGTCATCGTGTATAAAATAATTTTCAGGAATTGATCTTATAAGCATGCAAAGGCGTTGCATATTATGATCAGGTAGAAACAGTGCTGGATATCTGCAAAGAAGAGACAATTTCATGAAGCTTGAACTTGAAGTAGGCTACAGCACCCACTTCTGAAATCACTCTGCAAAGATGTTTGCAACGAGTTTGCTACTAATTTCTCTATTCACGACGCCACAAAAATTTTGCCGAAACTGCCAGTCTCTGTGAGTATTGCATTTATCGGTGTCTGCAAAGTTTTGGGTCTACTTTTGGTTTGACCTGCCACGAATGCCACATCATAGAGGTCTTCTCAGCACTAAAGCGGATAAGACTTATTTGCATACAAACAGGGATTACGAGAGGGAGATACAAGAGATATATTCTTCCCGGGCCCTGTAGTTGCTGGGAACCGGGATAATGAAAATAAGCACGCTAAAATTTTCTGCAATCAAGCCCAAAATTACCAGTCTAAGCCAGTTGCTGGTATAACAATCAATCTATTTCTATATCTTATCTTGCTAGCTGTTTTATCCATAATCTGATTACTATATTACTATACAAACAAGCTATACAAGTTTCGACGAGGGCTCCTGAAGCTAGGGGTTCTATATCGGTCTTCGTATCCCCTGGTATAGTTTCTTTCAGAGACCATGCGTACAACCATAACTTCAACGATTTGATGATTTTGCATGTTCATAAAGAACAGGTTGACAGACTTGATTTAGACAAAATTGGTGAATTATGTTTCTAGTAGAGAGGACACACTGCGAAAATTGGTTTATTTTTGTGTTGAGTTTGAGAATTTTGTCGGCGCGTTACGTTACTTAAACTTACTGGAAGACAATTTTTATCTTTAGGCTATGTCTTTTGACTCACGTGTCGAAGAGTTAGAGCAACAATTTGTAGTGTGCACTGCAGGCAATGGTTTTCATCTTGCAAAATTCGAGATATACAATAGTCGAGAGCGATGCTCTATCCAATTTTTTCGAACAGCGAGGAAAGGAATAGCCTTTACGCAGAAAAGCTTTAGTTCAAGCTTTCATTTCAGGTTGGACTTTGGATTTAGATCCGCAACAGCGTTGTGGTGGAAGGAAGTGGCATAACTAAGGGTTTGATCCGGGGGAAAACTTAGCTGAAAGGGGCCCACTGATTGCTGGAGGGGGCACACTAGCCAACACTTGTAAAAAATGAAAAAATATGGTGAATCCGGATGTAGATGGCTAAACCAAAACCCTAAATCACCGGAAAATACTCCGAAAAACGCAAAAAATAAAACCTACTGAAAAACAAAATAATACTACAACCGAAATATAAGCTCAGTTGTGGCCCGGCTTCTACAATTAATTTGCCAAAGGGGCGATTCGCGCCTCTGCCCCCCGTCAATTATGCCACTGGTAAAAAGTGCTTACGGGGCATGACTTACTATGAATGGCTAGAAAAGATCATCTTTTCTAGAGAGTACAAAGTGGCATAAGAACCGCTTGCGTTGAGGAGCAATAGTTCCCAGGACCCACGGTTTTGCTGACCTTGGCCGTACCACTAAAAAAGAGCTAGCGCCGGCTCTTGCAGTAGTGTTGTACCAATTGTTACGGGTTAGCGAACAACAGTGTTAAGAATGTGTCTGTGACCCTGCGGTTCGGCCTCCAACGCCGCTGCAAAACTTTCGGTAAAGTAGGCCTAAGTCAGTGGCGATTTTAAAATTTAAAAAGTGGAGGGGCCACTGGGGGGGCAAGGAAAAAAGTAGGGGGCCAACATAAATGTCTCTCCTGCATGGTGACTTTCCGCTGTAATGAAGATTAATTTGCTATGATTAAAGCTATCAAACCCAACATAGGCTTGTGACTATCGTTAGAACCGTTAGCAGAAAGACTTCAATAGGCGGGCTTTACGTTTGCGCAGAGGTGCTTGACATTCTAAAAATTGACAAAACTACACTGATTTACAGTGCTTCATATTTCAACGTAGGGAGGCTTGTAGCTTTGTTTGGGGGTTCTAAGCCCACCAAAGCCCCTCCCGTGGCGACGGGCCTGAATATCGTTAATTGTGACCTAACGTTATTGTTCACTAGAGGCACCTAAGCACCACTACATGCAATCGCACACTTGCACTGCTATGTCGAATATTATGTGCTAAACATGCAACTTCCACAGCACTACACTCTACACATGCAAAACGTGACACCATTTCCTGTACACCAGGCCTGCACAACTCAGAAAGCTCGAGGATCCAAATTATTAACATAAATTTTTGCCGCGGACCGCAAAAGTCTATTTCATTTTGATGTGGAGACTCAGTTGTAGTAGGAATTCCTGGAACGGCAATTGCTTATTCGAGTTCGAGCTTTTGCAACATTTTCTACAATTGAGAAAGCTCTCGCGGGCTGCATGAAAAGCTTTCGCGGGTCGTATGTTGTGCACGCCTGCTATACAAAATTGTGCTGGCCCCACATGAACGAAAACAGCTGCGCAAAAGTGACAATTTCACATGAAAGCGAAATGGACGACGAATGCCATCCTGACACAGAGACAAGTAGGCTGGTGATAGTCAACTATTTTCGTCAAACTGTTCTTACCGCAAAGCAGGTTTTTTTTAAATAAACCAACCACCTGCTAACAGAATAATGACACTGACTAATCCGTTTTTGTGGTAGCTTACGAACACTTTGTGACGTAACAATAGCAATGTTATGCAACTACTATCACATGTGTAATACCATGTGCAGCGTGGGTGGGGTAAGCACTGGTGTCACGCCCAGTGATTTTTCAAAAGATCTATCAATTTTTAGGCTCATCTCGTGATCTAGTGCTTTTTCACTGGAATCTAGTAATTTTTTTCAAAGTATGTATTTGAAGAAAATCAGTTGTCTTTTTTCTAATTTTTCAACTTTCCAGCCTTTTTTCAAAGATTTTCAGCTTTTTTTAATCCGTAAACAATCGATTACGTGAATTTTTGCTTGAAGATTTGCAGTAAAAGAATGAGCAAGTGTTTCTAATTTGTTTGCACCTCGTTGTTATTTAGTGTTAATTGCTGCAATATTGGCCATGACATTATTTTCATTTCTTAGCAGGAACACTGCAATGGGAATAATGAATTACCTATTAGGTTGATTACTCTTGATACTCGTGGGTGGTGTCATTTTCAGCTCTTGAGAAAAGCTTGAAGATTATTGTTAGTATGAGACTTTCCAGGCTTCAACATGATCCATTTCAACAAACTTGCAATTGATGTAAAGTTTTTTTGGGCAATAAAGTAACTAAATAGCCTACATCATTTCAAGCAAAACTGCTAATTTCGACGCAAAAAATTTAAATCTAGTGATTTTTTTTCAGACCTAGTGAATTTTTCGTGCATCTAGTGATTTTTGCCGAGAAGCCTGTGGCAGCACTGGGGGTTTCAATGCACTAAGCAGTTAACAACAGCGAGGTTTCGGCACCAGTCGACAAGCGGCACCTAAACTAGCAAAGCCGCGCCACAGTATGTGTAGCGTGTATCGGCGTTTTTGGCGTGTACCTGGTAACATGACGTAACAGCAGGCATAAAACTTACTCAGCAGATATTCCTAACAAAGTCGTTCAATTTCATATTCACTCTAAATTTTTCTCAGACTGATCCTCAAAAGCTGACTTGCAAGCCCTGCGTTAATTTATGACAGTGATTCTCAACGGGATCCAGGTCAGTGGCGTACGCAGAAAATTTTCCTGGGGGGTTTCATTCTGTGGCGTATGGTGGTCATTTCAATTTGTATTTGGTGTGCGCTGTTTGTGACGTCACAATTTGACGTCATATTCATGTTCTCAAACCAACGTTTTCGCGAAATTTGTTGACACAATATGTACATTCTGCTATACGCACTCCCCTTATTTTATGTGTGATTGTACTGAATATAAACTATCAGCGCTTCAGGTTACGATATCGGAGGAAAATAAACTCAATGCTACGACACAGCAGTTCATAATGGCAAAAATACCAGGCTGCGCGTTAAAACAGGGGAGTAAAACACACTCATCACTGCGTCAGAGCGATTTACAACTGCAAAATCAAGCTGCGCGAATGTCTTATTGAATACGAGCAGTGGAGCTTAGAAAGTGCGCGGCTGGACTGTCTAACGCAAGCTCCGGTTTGCAAGATCGTATCTTGCTAAACTATACAAGGATTGAGAATGCGCATAAAGTACGCAAGAAAACTTTCGGTTTTTTGTTATGTATAGACGTCCAGCAAAGTTTTATTTTTCCTTTTTCCCTTAATGCTTCTGTGTTAGCAACTGCTGTTTTTGAGCTCGTGCAACAATTCTATCATGCTACAGAAATCGGTAGCCGATGCGGTCAGCGCATGCACTGATCAGCCATAGCAGACAAAGCAAAGACAATTGTTTCGGATAAAGTGAACTATCGCGGAACACAATCTTAAACATGCGTAGTGGACGAAAGGTCTGAAAAAAGTGGTGAGATGTTTTCTGGATGCAGACGATGATCCAGATTCCCACCAAAACCTATTACTTTTTGGCCCATTTACAATGTTCCTTGAAATTTGTATACAAAATCATTCCGTGCGGTATTTGCATTAAATTGACAAATTAACAAGCAAAAATATGTGAAAACAATTAATCTTCTTTGCGCAGGTAATTAAGTTTTTGTAAAATATCAAGCTCAAGGGGGGAGTTTTAACCTCAACCCCCCCCTTTCGTACACCGTTGGTCCAGGTAGTCCACCTATCCACAGAGAGTTCCATAAATCTTTGATAAAACGTTCACTGACCTATGTGGAAGTTTCGACTGGTTGTTGATGAGGTTTCAGAATAGCAAAGTGGCCCATCAGATACTTTTAAAATAGATGGTCCGTGGGCCAAAAAAGATTGAGAATCGCTGATTTATAACCATCTTGTCATAAGCGAAACACACACCACCTCAAATAAACCAGAAGAAGCAAATAGACAATGAGCAATACGTTTCTTACACAAATCCCTGCACCGTCTACGTCAGAATTTCATATCAACTCAGTATAACTTCATTCTATCATGTCGACTGTCAAATTCATCAACGAAGCCATCTAAACCTAATTTTCAGCTCGTACTATTTCAATTGAAAGTAGAGCATCGCTACCCAATCTTTCATTGGTCATGGACTTTCTAAGAAATGTTTTCACTAATTTCATTTTTGAAAAACTCTCTCGCATGAAGCGCTGGTGATGGGAAGAGTTACAGCTATTGGTAACAGCTTGTATAAACAATCAAACGCAGCTTTGAAAGGAGCTATAACAACTAATTGTTCGAGTGATGTGGGCAGCTGCGACTCTTTCCGAAGCAAATTCTTTGCCAGAGGTGTTTCATGTTTTAAATCAATTTAGCAAATTCAATATGCATTTGCAAATTCTTTCAAGTGTTCTGACAGAAATGTTTGACCTTGCGGGTCAAACAAAGAGCTGAAATGCCGGAAAGAATTGCTCCCAAAGAGGCCCGTAATCAGCTTGGGAAACTAGGAGCGGCGAAGGGTCCAACACATTTTTCAAGGGAGGCGAAAAAAGTTTTAGTGGGGTCTTCTCCCCCCCTAGTTACGGGCCTGTTCCTAAACCATTACAAAAAGTCATTACAAAGTTTTACGAGGTTGCAGGACATGTGTGGGTTGACTTAAAACTGGTCACGAACCGGTTGCCTTAGATGCTTCGAAGTCATATGCACAAGGCAGCAGAACGCACGCTTATAGTCAAGATAAATTAACTGACCTCAATTCTTATGCTGTCGCAAACATTTTGCTACTGGGACAAGCAACAATCTGCTGACAGTAATATAATCCAGTTCTACCTCACACTGAAATGCACGATAGATCAATCTTTCTATTTCTACCACCGTTTATTAGCTTCGAACTGAGCCTTTTACCACCACGATCGACTAAATTTTACGCAGGATCCGAGCAACCACTGCTATGTGTCGTCATCAACATCCCGCATCATCCGGCCGTCAAAATCAACTGATGTAGCCTATATGTCAATCAAACAAACTTGATTGTAAAATCAAGCACAAAACTGGGTGCCCAAGCAGGAGTGCAGCCAAAAATCTGGGGGGCATGGCCCACCCTGGCCCCCTTTAGAATCTCCCCTAGCTAAGTGTCTGTAATCCTGTCAATCAGCCTTCAATGCCATTGTAAAGCGTTCTGTTCTGTACGTTTTTATCAACCTGCGTTCTACAGAAAGTGTGTGTTTGTGCTATGGGCCTCGTGTCTGCGGACAAATATATCATCATCATTAGATGTCTGGATAACTGTATCCTAACATATTATTGTCCTAACTCCGTGGCTCACTCGAAAACTGCGTTATGGTCCACAGGTTGAGAAACGCAGTAATGATTTCATATATTCTAGACCACGGTTAGGCTGAAGTGGGGCAACTTGACCTTGTTAGCGATGTGTGAAGAGAAGTTCTTACACTTTGGCACTGTTTCAACAACTCAAGCCTACAGTCATAAAATATTGACAGCAAACAAAACGTAACTTGTTTCTGTTGTAAATAAGAAATGTGGGTGCTTTGCCGTGGACATACAGTCAGTACTCTACTGTAAATGTAGTGTTTTCTCCCAATTACAATACTACCCCATCCCTGCACCCTCAGCTTGAAGTCATGTCTCCCACTTCGCTGCAATGCCTGCATATTGTTTGCACTAGGAAAGTCATGGATAACCAAATGAAAATTAAGACATTTTCTTAAGACCTAGCTGCGACGGTTTCGCCATGAGGCATGATTACATTTCAGACCTGGTTTGGTCGCGCCTTTGTAAGAAGCCAGCAGAGCTGTAGCAGCTTGACGAGAACCGTAACATGTTCGAGACATCCGCTACGCAGTACCGGGGCTAACATTAGGCGAACTAGGCGGCTGCCTAGGGCGCTGGGCCAAAGGGGGCGCCAAAAATACAACTGCGCTGGTTCAGAAAGTGACGTACGTACACCAAAAAGGGAATGAATATGATGAAAGTGAATGAAACAAACGATCATGCAGTTTATGAGAAGATAAACGTACTAGCCTACACTATTTCAGGTTTGTTGCAGAAGGTTAATATTTTTCCCATTGATTTCCATTTCACATATACTAGGTAATCTATGTCGCAGTTGTGTATAAATTTTATTCATGTAATAAACTTTTCTAATATACAAAACGCCCTTAGTATTTCCGTAATGCATGCCCTCCAGGCCATACTTTATCAGGCTCACTGCAAAATCTTAAGGGTACCACCTGTGTTCTTGTCATTTCTTCATTCTTGATTTTTCCTGGCTGCGCCGCTTTTACCTGAGTAGGTTTATTCGAAGCCTTCAATGAAATCGTGTTTCAGTCATCAAAGTGTAGTCACTCTGCCGAAACGCCAGCATTATTGGCGTTAGTAGCCTAGTTACGCAGTAAGATTATGGGAGGCACTACTTTAATTTATGCAACAAAGATACCATCAGCTGGTACGCCACATAACCAGCATTAGTGACTTCGCGAATGTCAGAGCTTTGTTGTGCATGGATAACGTCGTCGATTGTTACGACACCAGACTGTAAAAAAGTTTATGAGGCCTACGCTAGAATTTTTGTTTAGGTGAATGCTGTGACGCCTGTTACTTGTATAGATAATACGATGAATTTGGTGTTCAAATAAACTCGGCATGCATCGAATAAATTAGTTTGATGTAAAAAAATCGTCCTTAAAAGTTTTTTTTGGGTGGAGGGATGATGGAATGGATCTAGCCTAGGATGCACCTGAAAATTGAAGATGTACAAAGAGCAAAGATAATGTATTTGTTTACGTTTAAACAGATCGTGCCACGGTTGATTGAGAAGGATGATGTCATAAGCTATGATGGGGCGCTGAAAATGGAAAAATGGATCTTGCCTAGGGCGCTGGAATGCACCGGCCCTGATCCTAGGGCGCTGCCTCCGTAACTTCGGTTGAAGAAACACTTGACAACTTATTCCTTCTACCAGTGATGTAGTCGAGACCGTAACCTTCGAGACCGAGACCTGGTTAAAACTTCGAGACCGAGATTTCATCAAAAATTCCGAGACCGAGACTTGAAAATCGAGACCAAGACTTGAGACTTCAAACTCTGTGGATTTTGCCGAAAATTTTCAAAAAAATTTCGTCATCACCAGTAAGTTGAATTTTTTTCGATCTTGACCTGTTTTGGTTGTTTCTTTCCTGCAAACACAACCGACAAAAAACTCACTGAATCATAGAAGTCTTACTAAGCCATTTCTTTACGATATTCAAAGTCTCAAGACAATAGGCTGAGACCGAGACCTGTAGCCTTCGAGACCGAGACGAGACCTGAAACCTTCGAGACCGAGACTCGCAAAAATGGGTCTCGAGACGAGTCTGACCGAGACCAAGTCTCGAGACTCCATCACTCCCTTCTACTGCGAAAAATCTTTATGGCCAAAATAAATGGAAAAAAGGCGAAAAAGCACCCAATATTTCCATATATACTTTGGTGGAAACTGTTTCACCCACCCATTGGCGTGCAGAGGGGAGCGAACGGGCCCCGGCCCCGGGCGTCCAAGGCAGGGGGCATCCAAAAAGTAAAATTACAAAAATCTTAATGCTATAACTAGATCATTTTTCCTATTGTAAGTCTACTAATACTGTACATGCTGCATGGATTTAATTTTGTTGAACTTGTTTCGTTGTCAAAAGTAATTTTTACGTATTCAAATGCCAGTAATTCTCAGCTAGCTTATTCATTACCAGGGACCTACACTCTCAGCTAGACCTACAATAAAACTGATAGTGACGTGACTTGTTCCAGATAGTGCGATCAAGGGAAAATAAAAAAAGGATTGAAAGACAATCAGGGTTGAGAAAATTCCTTTTTTTAAGGAAAAACAACCACCTAGCTTTTCAAATCCGTTTTTTTGTTTTTTTTTTGAAAAAAAACAGATTTTTGTTCTTTTTTAAAAAACACAAGAACCCCATTCTGAATTGTTTTTATTGCATCATGCAATGTCACTATTTTTAAAATTACACAATAACAACTTGTTATACCTATTATGGCATTCAAATTTGAGGATAAAGAAATGTACCCCATCTTTGTTTTCGCAAAGCGTTATTGGTCAATTGACTCCAAAGTGCTTGGCAAGAATGTGCACAGCAAACTGAGAAAAGCCATTTCCACACAAACTCTGCAGTTTCACGTCAAGTTTATGTACATGCCCTGCTAGTTCAGCATCTGTATAGTGTATTTTTTCAACATGTGTTTTGGTATGGTCCAATATCAGAAACAACTTGGATGCAGAGAAAGCAGAAAAATTGATTAAAATATAGCGATTTTACAGAGCTGAAGAAGATAACCAGTAGAATTAATACAAACTGTTCGAATTATTCTTGCCTTTTTTCAAGTCCTTCAAATTTCGTTGCTGTTCGTTTTGTTTCATTAAAAAAATGTACAGTTAACTGTACAAGTGTGCTGCTTATTTTACCTTTGTAATGGCGCTAGGGCCATTACATACAGAGATAAATTCGATAAGCGTATCGACAAAGTCCAAGGGAACTTCCTCGGCGGAAAGCACCTATCAAA
>JGI24158J21664_10014790_pt1 | contig 10219 bp, 5 predicted proteins | sample Ectturendosymbi3_FD_21664 | JGI IMG/M metagenome (IMG submission 21664) | reverse complement strand
CGGAAGAATTTTTTCCAGGGGGGGCCAAAAATGGTGAAATTTGTTTTTTACCCCTCGAAATTGAAAAAACAACCTTTTTTGCCAATAATTTCAAAATCCAGGGGCGAACCAAGGTCCCCCTCTGCTTTCCCCTTCCGACGCCCATGTCTGCAGCCTGTGAGTGTGGGGCAGAAGAGCAGACCGTCGACCATGTTGTCCTCCAATTTTCCTCATGGACTGCACGACCTGATGCACTGGCGTGCAGAGGGAGGCGAACGGGGCGACGGGTCCGGGCATCCAATGCAGGGGGCATCCAAAGAACGAAATTACAAAAATTAAAATGCTGTGACTCAGTGGTGCCCAACCTTTTTGACCCAAGATCTACTTTCAAGTAGCCACCCTCGCGATATCTACCAATCCAGTGTCAACATCGTAAATCCACACACATCATTTCCAGATTGCAGTAACTAACTTCACAACACTTTTTTTCTGTCACAAGACAAACCCTTCCTCCATATACACATATGACAATCTGTTTGATGTTTGTAAAGCAACGACCTTCATGGACCAAACAGAAAAATCAACCAGATACAAAACAAGTGGATCCCTGAGTTTGAAAAAAGGAAATTACTTCCTAAGTCAGAGACCAGGCAGTGGAAGGAGGTTGTTAGCTTCTTGTAGCCAGGAATGTAGGCGTAGCAGCTGGTTGGAAGGTGCAGGCAGTAGACACGCTTCTAAGTGTTTATCAGTCATTGCTGATCTGTACTTGGGGCTTGATGATTTTCGTATGCGAGAAAGCAGACTCGCACAAATAAGTTGATCCAAAAAGAGCTGTCGAATTCAAGGCACATGTTCTGAGATTGGGGTCAAATAATGTTCTCCCATTCGGCTTGAACATGGTAGGTCTTGGCCTCTTTCGTCTCATTCGGCTTGAACATGGTAGGTCTTGGCCTCTTTCGTCTCATCCACATTAACTTTCAATGCTGCGTGACAGCTCTGATTAGTGGCGTAGCTGACGGGGGGAAGGGGTCCGAAACCCCTCTGGCAGGTTAAATGTAAAAACCAGGCCCACACTTAGCTTATATTTCGGTTTTGAGTATTCTTTTGGTTGTCAGTAGGTTGTTGTCTTTTGCTTTTTTCGGAGTGTTTTCCAGTGATTTCGTGTTTCAGTAGATACATCCGCATCCGGATTCATTACCATTTCTCAACGTTTTTCTGTTTGATTAATTAAAAATTATTAAAAAGTCAAAAGTAAGCGTTTTCAGGATAATTTAAAGCACAAAAGCGCTCATTTGTTTGAAGGTAGGTAGTAGCCCACTATGGCGCCTAATCCACAAATAGCCAGAGACATTTCTCACGAAAATTCACCCTATCATTGGTTAACTGCATACGCAGGTATGTGCAAAAACAGTTCCCGAGCACGCTTGGGTTGCTACACCTTGGGCCTAGCATATTTAACCACGTGCGTCAACTTCCTACGAAGCGGTCGTACAAACAGGTATTTTGTATAGGTATTTTGTCTTCAATACAGTACATTTGCTTCCGAAGACATCACGGTGGTGACAAACTTGCTTCTTGCCCAGAGCGCCATCTAACCTCGTTACGCTCCTGTTCCTTAGTCTCAGTCAGGGCTGTGGAGCCGTAGCCTGGAGCCGGATCGCAAGCAATTTTGGATGGATGGAGCCGGTGCCAAAATCTTTTAGATGGTGGAGCCAAAGACTGAAATTTGGATTCCGGTTCGTAGGCATAGTTTGTGGGGCAAGCGAATTGCACAAATAATACAATGTTTTTCAGTTTTCAGTGGAGCAAATCATTCTGGACCAAGAGTAGAGGCCAAAATCTTTTAGATTTTGGAGCCAGAGTTGGCGCCAAAAAATTTAGATGCCTGGAGCTGGAACCGGAGTCTGAAATTTGATTTCCGACTTCACAGCCTTGGTCTCAGTAACCAGCACATCACTTTATCACGCAATTACGACATGTGGCCAGCAACTGCAGGAGACGTCCACTGTTAGGGGTCATTGAAATCAACGCCACAATATCAGGTTCGGGACAAGTTGCCACAGAGAGGAAATCTTTGCAATAATTACAAAGCAAACGGACGATTAATTAGAAGCCACTGCAGAAAAAAATATTTTTCCAACAGCCCACGGTCAACTTGGGAACAGTCTGCGGTCTACCAGTAGACCACGATCGACTGGTTAGGCATCACCGCTGTAACTGGATGCTTTTTCTTATTGTAAATTACTAACACATGCTGCATAGAATTTATATTTCGAAACTTGTTTCCTTTGTCAACATTAGTTTGCACGTGTTCAAATGCCAGTAATTCTCACATTCTTCAATACCAGGGACCTATACTTTAGGTGTGCGACGCACACCCAAACAAACTGTGACGTGACTTTTTCCAGATCGTGCGATCAAGGGAAACTCACAAAAAAAGGATTGAAAAATAAATATGGACGTGTATATGATTTTCTGAGCCAAATTTAAAAACTCTCCTGCAGTACTGTGTTTCAACTTGCTTCATTTAGCTGACTTTTTGATGCATCACTACGTTCCCGTTTCGATTTTTGATGTGGCAACCGTGGGTGTGCGCTGATATAGCCGCACACCCGTGGTTGCAATATGTACATCATTCATAGTTTCGTCATTGGCAGTTCAGGGCGTTGATCATAGCGGCTCACACAATCCCGTATCTGCTCTCAGGGACGCCGGAGAACGGGATCACGGCATGGGCATTGCCCATGTCCCTTGGAAAGATGGCAACGGGGGTAGAGGAACCTTTTTCATAGCAGTATCATAGGTAATATCATGTTTTATCAATATCGACTTGAAACAAATTTATTGCAACTATTCGCGCATCCACAAAATGCATTGGTTTTCTATACTTTCTATTGTTATTTTTTAGGTCAACATTGTTAATGAACAGAAACAAACGTAGGCTAATTGGTAACGATTTTTTGTTTTTATAAGTTTCCATTACCCTCAACTCTTTTTCTGACCCCCTGCCCTACCGCTGCTCCGGCGTCCCTGTCTGTTCTCCCTCCAGTAATTGTATACAGGCTAAGAGCCACATAATTAAAAACGAAAATTTTCTTGCGTAGTTTATCCGCATTCTCAATTCTTGTGTAGTTTAACAAGTTTCAAATTGTTAACCCTGGGTGTCCGCCATCACAACCGCATATCTTCTCTGCTCGACTGCTATTCGACGAGAGATTCGTGGAGCCTGATATTTTTGCAGTTGTGAACTGCACTTTCATAGCGTTGAGTGTGTTCTACTCTCCTGTTTTACCGCGTTGCCGGATATTGTTGCAGTTATTAATTGCTCTATCCTAGCGTTGAGTGCTGTGCTTTGCTCCGGTCTCCTAACTTCTAGCGTTGATAATTTATTTTCATTACAGTGACACATTATACAACGACGAATCAGTAGAGTGCGTGTAGAATAATATGCATGTTGTGTCAACGAATTTCGCCAAAACATTGGTTTGCAAACGTAAATATGACATTATATTATGACGTCACCAACAGCTTATATCCAGCAACAATGACCACCATACGCCACTGCTCAATACTAAGATTTGGTAGGGGGCATACAATCAAGCAGTGGCCTCGGGCATCACCAGGCTTCTGCACGCCACTGGCCTGATGGTTCTGGACGATGAGGCAATCGAATGGCTGCTCAACACCTGATCCGAGATCTAGTGCGGCCAAGCAGTGGTTAGAACAACTGGCTCAAAAGAAGAAGAAAAAGAGTTTCATCAGATTATTTTTAATTTTCTAAAAGCTTGGGTAAAGTTGTATTTAAGGTGCAATCTTTTCCATAGTATTTTTAACACCATCAATATTTAAAACTCCCTACAGGTTCGGAATTAGCAGCGTAGAAAAGATTAACGTGAGGAAAAAATTTGAATTTTTCAAGTGAAGTTCTTATAAAACCTTCAATAGGTTGTTAGACGTCCGATTGTTCCAAAACTCTTTCTATCAAAACGAAATACATTCTGTGTTTTTACAAATAGATTTGAAGACTTTTAAAGACTTTAAACTAAAACCTTGAAACTAAAGTTCAGAAAAGGTTGCTTAATTCTGATCAAGACCATCTATACAAAAGTGTAGAACATTCTATCCGATGTTTATTAACTAGTAGGTAAACTTCACGTACGTTTCATTGACTGCTGATGCTCAACATTGTTTGCGCATAGGAAACATTTTTGTCAAAAGTTTTACCTCGGCTATGAATGGCGGTCAAGAGCATGAACCGAAATTTATGACAAGAGGTCGATTTCTCTTCGCCAGCGAGAGCAAGGTCTTCTGTTTTTTTGATTCCAAATCATGTAGCAATGGATTCGGAGCTTCGTTTCCAAGTTTTGCGTTGTTTAATTGCATTAGTACTTGTTCATAGATCGATGTTATAGCATTGCTCTGTAATTAAAATATTGCTTGTTATTCTTTGTACCCTAGAAATCTTTTTGAAATTGATTTGTGATAATATGGCAAAACACATAAATTTCAAAATTACTAAAACATATTTTCAAATTTTCAACTAAAAAATAATTTTGCTGCATTTGGAGTCTGCACAACATTGCATTATGAAAAACATGTGAAAACGTTTTTGGATTTTTTTAAATAAATTTTCACAAATGTCAACCCCTGAAAGACGCATGGTGTTTTTCTTTTTTTCAATGATGCAAATCAAAACATCTAACAATTAAAGGCCTTTTCGGCATCTAAAGCCGAAATATTTTGTGTAAACCCCAATATCTTTTCTATTTCGGGGTAATTTTGAACTAAAAAATAAAAAATTGATTGGACGTTGGAGCAAGACTTCTCAGATGTTACTGGGTTTTAAAGAGGTTTGATGTTATGGCTCGAGATCGATTAAAAATTTATTAATAAAATTCAATTGACAAAAAGCGTATGTATTAGGTGATAATTGAGGTTTGCATTTCCAAGCTTATTAAACGTTGCACAAATGAACTCGTTACAAAGTGCCTGTTAAATTCGCCACATAATATCTGTTGGCTTCACGCAAGAAAAGTTTTACTGTTATGTAGCCAGTCTGCTGCTACCTTGAAGGCATTCATAGCTATTCTATACTCTAGGACAGGTGTTAACATTTAAGCATTGTTACCATTTCATCGAGAAACATACACATAGTTGTTAAAAAATCTTTATTCTTACCGTGAGAATTGCAGGCTTCCTTGAAGTACGAAAGAACACATGTTTCAGATAATTTTTTATTTCCCTAATGCCCAACATGCATACCATCCGCACGGTTATTAAAAAAGCTTTAACGTAATTTGCTGCAGTGTTATCCATCTGCGTGAAAAGACACTATAATATCATGCAAACCACTAAAGAGCCAACTTCCTTGAATTGCCTTCCCTCGTGGAGGTAAAAAAGACAACTATTCTTGCAATAAAAACTACAAAAGTTGATGGAGGATGTTTATCTACCTCTTCACTAATCAACACTCCAACTAGTTTTATATTCAGTGGCGTAAGCAGAAAAATTTCCGAGGGGAGGGCCAAAGCATAGGCGTAGCCAGGGGAGGGCCAAAGGGGCCATGTCTCCCCCCAGATTAGTAGAACATATAGTCATTTTGTGCTTTGAGAGGTGTTTTTCAAAACAAAATAGTGTTATTCGCCTAAAATTAAACATTTTGGTGTACACTGCCGAATACTGACAGTATACATTGCCGAAAACTGTTTATACATTTTTCATTTTTAGGGTCTGAGGGGAGGGCCATGGCACAGTGGCCACCCCCTCCGTACGCTAGTGGTTATATTCCAAGACTTGTGTCTGGGGCGCGAATGCCCCGCCGTAGCACACGAATTTTGCCAAAATCAGCAGAATAAGAATATAGTGCTTGTGAACAATAAAATTTAAAAAATTAGGGAAGACTTTGCAGAGACTTGCCAAAAACTTTCAAAATACTTGGGAAAAGTGTTAACGGTCTTGGTCACATTGCGTTTTTGCTTTATTTGTAAGGTAAAGTTACAGAAAATATGCAAAATTGCAAGTGATACAGATTTTTTTCGCAAAAACGACTTTGGTGTCAGAAATCAGAGTAGTGTAACATTTTTCAAACATACGGCTTCCTACCCACAAAGAGCCTACTCGCACGTCTAAGTCAACACCCAAGGCTGGCTTGGAGTTTAGTAAAGATAAGCCAGGTGCAGTTCTTTGCTTTATTTTCCCGAAAATGACACTTGGCTTCACTTGATTCTCGTCGTAAAGTTTTTCGGAGCGTAGCTTAACTTAGCTGCACAGCCTGCACGTTTGAAGTTGCGCTGAGAGAAGTCCAGGTCTAGACCCATCTATTCGAGCTGTCATGATCTAAGTCCTAATTTCAGACGAAAAAATTTCAAGTTTCATGTTCTGCACAAGCATCACCCTGTGCATGAGACACAGTTTCATAGCCTAGTATGGCAAAAGCGCTCGGTGAAGTAACCTGCTCGTCGTTTTGTTTGCGTGTGTATGAACTGCCTCCAAAATCCGTGCTGCTCTTCATTGCACTTCACATTACTTCAGCCTAAACCAGGGTTCTTTTAAGGAAAATGTTAGGAACCTGGAATGGACCTGTAGAGACCCGATCTCTGATTCTAGGGACCCGATTTTCTCTGATTCTAGGGACCCGATGACAATTTTCGCTGATTCTAGGGACCCGATTTTCAATTCTAGGGTCCCTAAAACGCCTTAAAAAACCCTGGTCTAAACCACTCTTTACTTTATCTCTAGGGTTAGCAAAATCTGTAAATTTTCGAAAAGTCTAACATCTCCAAGTATTTTCTTTGCCGAAATGTTATCTTGAATTCATTTTTAATATTATAATTCAGAAGTTATCTTTCTTTCGGTTGGAATAGCTGCCATTTAAAAAATGGCAGTTTTCGATAAATTACAAACACTGTTTCTTAAAATTGTTTGCGATATGTTTGTATGGTTTTGGGATCGCTAAATCCACATTTTAGGCCATTTTGCAATTACAGTCAACTTGAAGGGGAATATGGGGCACTAGTCATAACTTGGAGTTAATTATCTGCATGCTACATGATACACACCGACGTCTTTGACAATGAAAAAACACAAAATCTGACAAAAACAAAAAAACTAAACAATTATAGATATACGTTGCACATGAAAGCAATTTTGCTTTATCATCGCACTATAAGAATATCACAGTAAAACTGAGATTAAAGGACTCTTCACATCATTTATAGGTTCGGATTCTGGTTTCACAGCATTCCTAAGTGAATGCTTCAATTCATCCAGCGAGAGTTTTTCCATTTTATAGAAGCCATTTATGAGGCTGATTCGGCATGACCGATGAATTGTTGCAGAAGCTGTCATACATTTACGAAATTTTAAGAGTAGTTCGTCTTGTTGAGATCGTTTAGCCTCTCGATGCTGAGATCCTTGATCGACCCAGCACCATGTCTTTTGCGTTATCTAGCGTCACGATTAGTTTCTGGTTTTTCTTTTTCTTCCAATCCGGTTTCTTCAACAGTGCAAAGCTGTCTGGCCGCCTCGTTGTCTCCAAGAAATCTACCTCCAGTCTTCACCTGCTTGACTTTGTCGATTGCACGACTCCGCTCTCACTGCCATTTTCTCTTTTCTTCGGATAAACCTGTGAATGACTGGACACAGTACGCGTCGTTAGTAACCACACTGTCCTGGATTGATGTGGTCCTACTCCAGATTTTTAAACCGTAGTCCACTTTCGCTAGTTCACTTTCACAACCGAGATTCGTGAGGGGATCGTGATACGTCTTGACGTCGAATGGAATATCCATCGTCTCCTCATTAGTCGGCGATTTGAAAGACTTGGTCTCACTGACCAACATTTCATCGAACACGCTCGAACAGTTTTTGTGTACTTGACGTCGTCTTCACTGCTCTTTTTTTGTGTCATTTTTTTCTGATCCAGTCTCTCATGGCAAGGGAGCCAGACAAGTTCTTTTTTGTTCTCTGTTAATACCAAGGACTTCCATCAGTGGGAAGATAAGTATTTCACCAAGTTCCGCGTAGATATCAGCACAGAGACAGAACTACTCGCTCTTCAGCCTGAAATCGCCAGGACGAGGTTGCTAGCGTTCTGGTCCACAATCTTGTTAAAAAGTTAAGTATAGGCTGACGACGATCACCAAACACAGCCCGGCCTAAATTTTAGCCATAAAACTCTTCTCGATATCTTGCCGTAGTACAGTGACTTGACCCATAGTTGATCACAATTCCGAAGTCCACGTGCTCCATTCAGCGTTGCGGGTTAATGATGGCTTCGACCCGGGTTGTGCTGCATATGAATCTTGAAGGAGACGCATAAAAGAGATAGTGGATGGATGACATGTGGACAATTCTTGGGGGACCCAAGTGGCATATTTCTGAGATCGAGTCTCCTAACGCTTTTCTCCAGATTTTGAGAGTATGAGTGCCTTGGGTGCAAGCAGACCGAAAAGAAACTTCCTAACCGATATTTCAGAGGAGAGCCAGCTTGGTGTAAAGTCCGAAAGTTATAATTCAGACCAAGGACTTTGCCTGACAGGAGGTGACTGAGGGCAAAGTTAATTTCTTGTGGAGTAAAGCTTACAGAATTTTCTTCTTTCTCAGACGTTGGAATCATCCAGAGGCAAGACAATTTTGTTGACCACGAGCCTATTAGACTCGCGGTCTCCCCACTTGTTAGCCACGTTCTTCATTAGTTGTGAAGCGGTATAGCTTGCTGCAAATGATGTCATGTAGGGACAACACAAACTGATGCCATCCATTTCATTTGAATAAGACAGGGGATAGTGTATGTAATATCTTAAATTAATACTGTATCAAACAATTTGCAACTTGCTGCTGATTTTGCTAATCTATTGATATTGGATAATCGCCCACATGAAGAAATCAAGCATAGTGAACGAGGCTACATGGGTAAAATTAAATTCNAAAGAAGAAAATTTCAATCAACTCTGGCAAGGAATCAAACAATTGAAGAAACACTGCATAAGCTAACTAACATCCAGAATGAAAAACTGGACAAGCTAACTAAGATCACACAAAACCTTGAAAACAAGCTAAATGGAATACAACAAAAGATGGGTGATTATGAAAATAAGTTGAATCAGCTTGAAGAAGAAAAGGAACAGCTGCGCAATGAGATGGTTCCCAAAACAAATCTGATTGTCTTTCAACTTGACAGACAAGAACAATACATAAGAAGAGAAAATATTCTTATTTATGGAATAGAAAAAGATAAAGAAGACGACGATGATGGGGAAAAGGTCTTGTTCAAAATAGCAGTGGAGCTCGAAATCGATCTCCAAGTTAATGAAATACAGAGAGTACATCGGCTAGGACAAAAAAGAAGGAACAAGGATGATCCAAGCCGTAACATTGCAAGATTTGTGCCATACAAAAAAAGAAATGAGTTTCTTACTAACAAACGGGATCTCAAAAATATCGAAGGAAGACTTCATTTGTGAAGATCTCACACCTCTACGGTACAAGCTACTGAAGTAAGCTACCGGTACCTTCCGTGAATTCTGAAACAAAATTCAATGTAAGCGACTACTTACACTGCCAGAAGCAAGATGCATACGTAATTGTTTTAATTTTATTTGTTGGAATGCTTTTTCTGATCTGAATATACGGCTGCTGGCGCAGCAGTGCAAAAATATGCTTCCTACCTAAACCTAGATGAATGAACTGTAAACATTACAATGCTGAATTGTTTCCTGACTGTGAATGCTTAACTAATAATAACAACAGCTCTGACAGCGATCTACAATTTACTTTACCAAATGCACCTTCAAACTCAGGTGCTAAAATGATAAAATATAGTGCAATAGAAATCTGGTCAAGAAATCCCTCAGAAATAAAAAATCAAACGTGTTTAGCACTTTTTTCGGAGAAGTATAAGAAATATGTATAACTCGGCTAACAGAAACATGCTTTGTGCTCTTATTGATTGGTGTACATAAACCAAGTGGTTTGATTTTATTAGTTAACGTTGTTATAGTGGAAACTGTGAAATCATGAAGTACCTCCGTTAAATATTATATCGTATGGTTGTTGTGTTCACAGAAATTGCTCGCATCAAAACAGTGTATGAAGTAGTGGGATGCCTTAGTCTGCAGATAGAAAGCAAGCGAATTTCCTTTCTCATGCATGCATTGACAGCAAGTTCTTTTCCGCAAAGCATGATTGCGCGACTGGTTCTCAACCTGCTTAAATCTCGTGACACCATTGCGGTGCTGCA
>JGI24158J21664_10014789_pt1 | contig 10219 bp, 5 predicted proteins | sample Ectturendosymbi3_FD_21664 | JGI IMG/M metagenome (IMG submission 21664) | reverse complement strand
GGGATCACACAATGCGGCCAGAGCTAACATTTGCGACTTACAAGCCTGTTGGGTATGCATCTGCGCTTTCTATTGTATGTTAGCCATGACACATTCCTGCCACCAGAGAAGAAGTTAACGGAAAAATTACTTCTCTGCAGTTTTCTGGCGAGTGTTGAATATTCTCCACATTACGAAAAGCAAAAGTCTACAGCGACACTTGCAAGTAGGACTCATACACTATTGATCTACCTACAAAAGAAATTGAGCGAACGCAGTGCAGTGGTCCAGAAAACCACTCCTGATCTCCAAGACAACTGCTTTCGCCGCTTCCCTAACTTCCAATAACAATTTGGGACTTAAAAACTGAACTTCAAAGACTTTTTGGATGATGGCAATGCGTGTCGTTCGCACTGGGCCCTGGAGTTGTACAGCGATGATTGGAAAACGATAGGCCTACCCGGAGGATCAAATATGCAATGATGTACGTTTTCTTTTCATCAACAACATTGAAAACCATTCACAAATAATTATTAGCATTTGCGTGTCATTAACTCGTATAGGCCTATGCAGTTCAATACAGACAGTTACAGGCGTTCACGAACAAAGTAACAAGATATTTAGTTCGGTGCCACATAAGATCTGAGCTTAGAAAATTTCCATACAATCTGGAATATCGATAAAACGTTTTCCAGTACGAGATCAGACAATCACTTACGACATTCGAACGCACCGGTAATTTCAACAGCATGCTACAACAGAGTGTTGTTGGAATGAATTGAAACACTGGCTGTCCTTATCAGTTTCAGGGATTTGAACCGCTTCTGCGCAATAAAATGCTGCATTTGCTCATAACTTTTCTCCGGTTCATTGTGTTAGTTAGGGAGGTTGAGCTCATTCTGACCCTGTCTACAGTCTGATATTCCGTCACAACGCAAATCCCCAAAACATTCAAAAACACTGGTACAGTGACATTGTTCAACTAAACTTAAAACTGGAAAGAGCTCTGTAGCAAGAGAGAAAACTTCTGAGCTTATTCCAACACCCGCTTTGGTAGTTAGCCTGGAGCAGGGGTGGGCAAACAAGGGTCATTGGCAGAAAACCAAAAGAACTGGAGATCCACAAAATCAGTTTGTCGTGTCAAATACAGTTCGTTAAAGAATTCAAATTTTGCATAAAATGACCTATATCAAATCGCGTAGACTCTTTGGCAGCTAACCATACGATTCGTGTAAACACATTAATGAATGAAACAAACATTAAATCTGAGGCTACAACTCGCTATTAATTTGAGATATTGCTATTCAACTAAAAGAGCCACGCAAAACATGTTGGCGAGCCACAGTTTGCCCACCATTGGTCTAGAGCAAAACGTGTCAAATGAAAAAGAACCAATGTGGTTTAGAAATTCCTAAAACTTTCTTCAGAAAATTCTTAAGCATAATTGTTGAGTACCTTTGCAACAGTAAAAAAGTTGATGACCTCACCTCGTCCATCGACTCCTTTGAAGCAAAAGAGTAAGACGCTCGGCAATACGGAGAAACGGTTCCTTCTACAACTTCAAACACAGATCCTGGTAGAAGCAGCACCTTCTTCTCCAATGCACGCTTTTGTATCAGTTCCGTGGTGTCAGAGATACCTTTTAACTTGATCCACACAAACATGCCCCCTTCCGGCTCCCACCAATCGGCATAACCTGAAGCAAATAAAATTTTTTGCAGCAATCCATAACGCACCAAGTATGCGTTTCACTCAGTGGGATCATTCATTTGACAGTGTCATACCTGCCAACCATCTTTTCATGCTATCGATGCACAAATCTCTTTGACTTCCATAAAATTTTTGGACATCTTCAACGTGCTTTTCAAATCCTTCCATGCCCCACTGATCAAGAAGGTTGCTAACCATCATCTAAAATATCGACAGTCACATCACAAACGTAATTGCAAGATCTTCTCACCAATCACCATCCGAACTACGTTAGCTTCATCGGAGTTAGTTCAGCAGCACGTGCTCAAGTTTAATTTTTATTTTATTTATTCATTTGGCTCAGACACAGGGTCCATATCATAGGGGCTAGTCAAAGAATTAATGGATACAATAGACATAACACATCGCAAGATAGGTGTTAGGTCATACAACTAACACTGAAACAAAGCACCAGTAATTACTGCATTCGGTCATTCTCATACAGAAGCGTTACAGAGAAAAATAGAGATTTGTCAAAGGCATAAAACAACTGAAGTGAGCGGATGAAAAGTTAGATCAAGATGCATATTGTTCAACAAAAGCATACCAATTGTTTCTTACCAAGGCAATAAATGATCTGACAATATAGGCAGCTTGATGTGGGCGAACACTTATTGGATAGGCACTGTGGGCAACTCGGAGGCGCTTACTACCAGACTGTATGTACTTTAAGGTTCCTTTGAGGTTTGCAGCACGATAAAGTGTTTTCAATTGTCTCTGAATGTCATTGTCATCCTTCAGTGAGGCATGAATTAGCACCCCAAGATAGTTCAGGTAGACAACTGGTGTAACATACTGTTTACATTTTTTAGGGGAAAAAGCACATCCACTGTCTTTTCACAATTAAACACGATTTTATGTTCAGCAGCATAGTCACAACAAATATGTAGAAGGCGTTGAAAACTAATGAAGCTAGGACCAAACACACATACGGTATGTCATCAACAAACAGTAGGTGATTCACAACCATGTTTCCCATTGTCCATCCCGCTCTGGTCGAGCCGAACGGGTATGAAAACTCGAGGTTGATCGCGAATAGATATGGAATGAGAACTCCCCTTTGTCTCACCCCATTGGTTACAGTGAAGGACCCCACTTCACTTCCATGATCTAGTTCCTATACCTACTTACCAGCAGTCTCACTATACACGTAGGTAGACCCAAGGGTGGATACTAGGGGTGGCAAACGAGGCGGTCGCCTCGGACCCCCTTTCAGAGTTTCGCACTTGGTTTTTGCATGGCTTATGAACCATTATAAAGCCATACTGAATAAGCTCTGAAGCAAGTCATATGTTTTTCAAAATGAAGCAAAAATCATGTGCGAACGTGGCAAAGGGGCCCCTCAACAACTGTAGTTTTGGGGCCCCTTTCTGTGAGTCTTCCTCGGGCTCCAAAATACTAATATCCGCCCCTGGGTACACGGGACTTAATCAATTTTGTAAACAATATGTTGTGGTTGGTTCTGTCAAGAACCAGTCTGCTGAGGATTGGTTTTTCCGTAGTCAGAAACGATAGTCAAATACTGATTTTGTCCACGTCTACCGAAAATTAGAAATCTCTGCTATGAAGGAACATAATCCATAATATCTGACTTGTTAATGGATAAATTTGTGGAAGCTAATCATCATTTTTGTTTCAGATAAGCTCTGTTCGTATCTAATAGCCTCATACTTGTCATATGGTGGCGCAAACTGGGTATAAAAGCCTTTACAAGAAACACTAGACATGTTCTCACAAATATCATTGTCTTCTGTACTGCGAGTGGTTTTATGATTCACTACATTGCAACATCTCATAGGCGTAACCAGGGGGACCTAGGGGGCCACGCTCCCCAAAACATTTCTAGAAAATATAGTCATTTTGTGCTTTGAGAGGCGGTATTCCAACCAAAATAGCGCTATTCGCCTAAAATCAAACATTTTGGCCCCCACGATTTTTGAGCTGGCTACGCTACTTGGACATCTTGTGCCTTTTGAAAGCGCAGCAACAGTGTTGCTACGTACTTTTATAACGAAAATTTAAGAACATAATCTTTTGAGAAACTCAATAAAATTGACGTTTTTGCTTGAGAAGGACCGCGAGACATTCACTACAATTTTCCCAGCGCTAAATCACTCAAATTGGTGACTGACATAGCAGTGACAGAAACTCTTTTGTTTGCATACATTTTGTAGACACAGGTGTATTTGCTCATAGACAACCTATATAAAAAAATAAAGGGATACCGAAGCACGTGGAAATTTATTTTTATTATATACCTCGTTCATGTTAAATGTGCGATCTGAAAGAAAAAATAACTTTCGAATTTAAAAAATAGGTTGGAAGTTGCAACTAGCAAACTGACGCAGTATACGAAAAATAATCTTTAAAATCCTCATAGCACTTTTTTCAGGTAAGGTAAAAAAATCGTTCAGTCAACTACAACTTGACAAGTGCTTAAAAACTTCAGCTATATTGAAAGAGATATGATCGTTTCCCCAGAGAGATCTTGTATGGTCGAAATTGATCTGATCAAAGCAAAAATACGTGATGGACAACTTTGCGAATCTACGCTTGAATTCGTGAAACTAAGTAATGGAACAATACATCAGGTGACTGAAAATGCTGTAACTGTGCCACTCAGATGAACGTAACGAATGTTTGTCTGAAATGTGGCTGGCTGAATCAGCCTCAAGACCTTCGAGATTACTGTCCCAGTCTGTCCACTGAACTGAATTCTCCGTTACGTCTTTCATTTTCAAATATTTTCAAACAAATCTTTTACAAAAAATTCTCCAATAAAGCAAGAATTTCAAACTAAGAGATACTTCAAGTGAAATTTGAATAGAAACATGCCAGTGCAGGACGGAAGTGCTTATAGTGCACCGCGGAAGGTGTGCTGTGCATTTTGCTGATTGTTAAACTTGCGCCGCAAACAGATACAGGCTCTAATTGAATATGAGTTTAGGATTAGCGGACATACCCAGAAATCTGAAGATTTCGAAACCATGCAGGAGAAACTAACCAATTACAGTATTTCGACAGAATGCTTTAAAGTAGTAGTCGCCGGCCTGTAGACCGTGTGGCTATTTATTGTGGCTCGCGGTCAAAAATAGAAGCAATAGTCGATTGACAAAAGATTTCGTTTTGTCCCTTTATTCTTGTTATAACGTAAGCTCATTCCAAGGATACAGTCATTCAATGAGGTCGCAGTCTCATTTCACTAGCAGCGTTTTATTCAACCTCGATCAACTCCGTCAATTCTGAGACTGCGCATAAAGTTACAGTCTCGTCTACGATGTCAGAATTAATAAAACAACCACGATTGTCTTATACCTGCAAAAATCTATCCACCAGTAGGGCAATACCGGGCTGGTGAAATGAATTCAAGTTTCGCTTGTGGGATAAATACTGCACTAAAATTTTTGCCTTCGTATGGTCGTATGGTGTGGAGTGTAGTTTATAGAAATACATGAGAGCAACATTGCCAGTATTGCTATCGCTAACTGTGTAACGTTTTTAATGCGTTTAGATTCAGTCAGGCCCGTCGCCAGGATTTCGCAGCAGGGGGGGCAAAAACCACTTTGGGGGGACATTTTTTAAATACAATATTGGATGTATGCAGCAACCGGGGGGCCAAATATGAAATGGGGGGCACAGATTTCAAATAGGGGGGCCGGGAACCACTGCCCCCCCCCGCTAGCGACGGTCCTGGATCCAGTTGAGAAGTCAGGAGCCTGCATAACATGTCTTGGTAGATATTTCTAATCTACTTACATTGTGTTAATGGTATCTCAAAGATTAGAGGTAGCGCTGTAGAGCTAATTTGTACAGAAAATTATGAGAGTTACGTTTGCATGCGCGATTTTTAAAATGGTAATATTGTCACATTACCTGAATACCAGTACGTTTTAGCACAATGTTTCGTATGATCAGTAACCAAGCAGTTCTTGTTGAAGTTTGATGCACAATTATTTTGAAATAAATAAAAATTGAGGCTGATCAAAATAATTTTGCAAGTATTAGGGACCCAAATAGGTTTTGAACCACCTAAAAGGATTTCTCTTGGAGGCCCTGGTCAGCCTCTATAAGATACACAAACGAAACTAATATTACATTTCATAACGGGCACACTCGCCTGACCACCACTACAGACTTCAAAAATTTCTATAAGGCTTGAATTGTTTCCAGTCAAATGAGGTGAAACCACTGAAATGACAATTGAGACGAAAATTTTGGCTACAGAGCATTTATTTTGTAATTCTTTTACGGGTTAGTGCTGAATTCCGATGAAGATTGGAAACGCATAAGTTACACGACAAAGTGGAAACATTTTCGATCCAAACTTAAGGTGTGGTCAACCTTCGAAAAAATAAAGATATGGTTTGTTGCAAAATATACGATACTGCTTGGAACTCACGCCACCGCATTTCGTTTTTTGCAACTAACTATACAACAAACTGGAAACAAGTTGCTTAATTCCTTCAACACACCAACGTATTTCATGCGTGCCTGTGGCCTGACTAAAAAGAAAGATAAACTAAACAAGATATGACAAACGTTTGGCTTCCCATTGATCAAAGCCTTAATTATATTTGCCAGTTGCTTCAGCCTATTTTATGGAGGTGATATGCTGTCAAGATGACCGTATGTAAGAGGTTTTACTTGCAGTTAAAAATATATTTCAATCTTTTGATTGCCATTGTGGGCACTATGACTTGACATAGTCATAAGCAACTAGTTGCAGGTGTGCGGCAACAAATATCTCAACAAAAAGCATTCAGACAATAGTATGTACCGGCATACAAATATAGTCCTACTGCTTTGATGAAGATTATAAAAACTGAGCAACCACCTGTACAAAAGTACTTGTGTGAAGAAGAGACGCTTGCTGATGGAGGATCAACCGCTGAATAAATGGATACGCGGCAGTTACCCATCCCAGACGTAGGCCTGACGACATCACCTGAAAGGTTTAGTTCCATCAGACATTGGAATAGAGTAAAACTTGCAAGCCCAACATTTTTTGTTACTCGTCAGGAAGTCTAAACCTATGAATTTTCGTTGTTGTTTTTGATACATCATGACAGTACAATCTAAAAAAGCAAACTGTTCTTATGTGTCTGTAATTGCCTAAGCCAGTGCAATTCAACCGGGTATACGGTGCACCAGTGTGTAGGTAGAGAATTATTCGCGGAGATAAACAAGTGCGGGCATGGTGTGTCAAGGGTGTAGGTGAAACGAGAGCCGCCCGACCAACTTACTGAACTTGCGAACTTTTTCTTCTGCGTAACCATGTGTACAATACGAATGACAACCTGTACTTATTTTTACAATCTTAAATTTTACGTTTTTGATGCAGTGTTCCTTAGTGCCACTCTATCACGTCTGAATTGCGTACGGGCAGATTTCCATGTGTCCGCTGAAGTGAAAAACTCATTTCTAGTTTTTTGATTTCTACCCCTTTTGGTCCATTCGCACTAAACTGAGTAGTTCTATTTTTTGCTCCACAGGCACTTTAAACTTGCCTATGACATCACAGTTATGCGGTAATCAGAGGTGCCTAAGAAGTCCTTATCATATCTGATAGGATTTGCACGCTTTCAGTAACTTGAGCTAAATTTTAATTTGCTGAGAACAACGCAAGTTATTCAATGTGGGGCACTCATTAGTAGAGTGACTTAACTTTTGGCCAGCAATGCATTTCGGTTGGACGTAGCTGAGCTAGACTAAAAGCAATTCAAAGTTGTCGGCATGAAAAGATGGGGAAAAAAATGAGGGTTCTAGCGTAACTTCAGTAAGTCGTAGATAAAGCACTGATGCTTAACCAGCCGGTCAGTGCATGAATGCTTGGGTTATATTTGCAAAGACCGACATCTTTAGCAATTAGGGAGGGCGTTACATTTGGCGCTAACAATAACATGGTAGGGTCACATCCGGGTCGAACGCAACGAAGAGTTCTATGGCCTATATGCGGAACCGACACCGACTAAGTCAAAATTTTGTCGGACTTTGTGTTGATGTAAACGTCTGTGGTATTTACCTCTTAAATCTGTTAAAACCTTCACTTAAACTACCAAGTAGTAAATTGCAAGGCACGTGTTGTTCTTAAATAATGCTTAGCAGTTAACGAACATCGATATACACCTGTACTTACATATATATATTATTGTTGATGCAGTAATGAAAAATTAAACAAAAATCTTGTCCGTATCAAGTTTGGAATAAGATATACGCCAGTGTGCAAAGGTTGCGAAATCAGAATTCGCGCAGCTACAGCAGAATGGAAACTCGAATATATCTGCAGTATTGCCGGCGCAGACACCTTAGCTCTCATTTGACAATGCCAGTCACTGAGCGGTAGTTTGCATCGATTTTGGAAAAATTCGAATTTATCCAATAGTTTCGCGTCTATAGCTCAAGCACAGTTGTCAATAAATACCGCTTGTTGCACTTGCAACATTTCACGCAATTCAAAGTTCAAACTCACAGCAACAGTTCACTAACGGGGATGTCATCATTTCAAGTTCCGCTACGGGTCGATGAAGTGAATAACAGGGAACATAAACATCGATCTACATTGGCTAATTTATCGCAGCATGTCATTCGAACGTAGTTTTCATTTCAAACTTTTTAAGCTTTCTCTTCCGCCACGGGACACGCGGTTAAACAACTATTTCATGAGCAAATTTTAATTTTTTTTGTATGAAATACTTTCAGAAGCATTGCAAGACAATTTTATATGTTATTGATTCCTCTATTTGAAAGAGAGCTTAGGGTGCCTACAGGGGCGTAAGGAGGTTAGATGGCGCCCGGGATAAGAAGCAAGTTTGGCGAACTTGAGGTCTTACGGAAGCAAATTTATTGTATTGAAGAAAGTACTTGTGACATTGCTGGGACTTTTCGGCGCCTCTCGCAGCGACTCGGCGGCCGGGGAGTTGTGCCCCTCTTCGTTACGCCCCTGGATGCCTACAAATATGCGTTACTAATCACATCATAGTGGCTGATTTTTGCTGAAAAGGAGTGTTTTATTTTCAAGTATTCTCATTCGATCCTTTCTCAGGTATTCTAAGAATTTTTTTTAATACAACATGTTATTAACTAATTTGCCTTTGAAAAAAGCCACATATCCTGTTGTTTTCAAACAAGAGTAGCATAATTTTGTTCATTTGGGTGGAATCGAAGAGTTTTGAAATCAAAGTGCAGTTCCATTCGTAAAACTGTGTTTTCTCTGATACATTAGCAGGATTGCGATATCAAGGGCAAAAAAGGCAACGAAATTCATTTGACAGATGAGACAAAAATCAAGTAGTTGGCCTAGTTACTTACCTTAGACATAGAATCACAGCGAAGAACTCTTCCATCAACATCTAAAGCTTGATAACTTGGGGCTGGTTGCTGCGTATCAAGAACAACAAAAGGGTAAGCCAAATTTAGTTTATTTTTCTAAAGGGTAGGGACAACTCATCGTATTTTAAAAGCACGTAAATCACGTGGTTTCCGACTGGGTAATATGGAGTACTGTGACATTTAACGGAAAATCTGGCAGGAAATAGTGGAATTCAGAAAATCACTATTCAATTTAGGTTTTTTCAAAAGGACTGGATGAAATTGATTGCTTCTAGCCGTATACTACCGTTGGCGATACTAACCTTAAATTGCAGAAAGTAGTATGGATCATCTTCAATGATCAGTATGTTGTAGGTCTGAGCAATCTGTTTGAAATACAAAAGCGCGAATGCAAAGGAAATCGTGTACATGAAATGAGTTTAAAAATATGTACATCAACACACAAACATCCGCAAAACCAATGGAAACTGTGTCATATTCAAAATCTAGATTGTTGCAATCCACTCGTTTATTCATTTACAGTATTAATTTTATAAGAGTGGCTGTCCATATTACACGGGTTACTAGAGTACACATGCGAGAAAATACATACAAACCAAGCAGCACAGAGGATGCATTAATACGTGTACACTATAGAGTCCTACGCGGGTTGCAATTTTGTGTCCGCGCCCGGCCCGCACCCGCAAAATTAAAACAGGCCCTGCCCCGATGGAGTTTGAGAAATTTTGCCCGCACCCGCACCGCAGACCATCCCAACCCGCCCGCACTTTTTCGGTCTCAAACCAGCACCTGTCCGAAAACTACTAAAAACTCATAACTAGGGCAAGTTTTTGTTGCAATAAAATCGTGAGAAATATGAATTTATTTTTAACACAAGTTGCAATAATTTATGCACAAGCATTATAAACGACAGTGATTTACTCAAGCGATTTATTTACATATAATGCTAAATATTTCCAAACATTATCTGGCGAGAAATGGCGATCATTTGCCAGCAGTTTGCGTAGCATGCTGAAACTTCGCTCCACAATGCATGAAGTCGCTTGGTAATTTAACAATTTGGCCTACAGTTCTGGACTGATGTTTGTTTGGCCGGGTCATTTCTACAATTGTTTTTAGGTCATTATTCAGTTCGAATCGGTTATCAAAGAGAACAGAACTA
>JGI24158J21664_10014786_pt1 | contig 10220 bp, 4 predicted proteins | sample Ectturendosymbi3_FD_21664 | JGI IMG/M metagenome (IMG submission 21664) | reverse complement strand
CTAATGGGCTAGAAAGGGTAATGCGCATTGTGAACGTCCATTTGCATTGCATCGTCAGCAACCTGAAAAGCATATGCAAATTTTCGACGTTGCGCCCCCCTGGAAAATTTTCTGCGGACGCCCATGGCCACGCGTTGGACAGACAGGTCGCACTACTGTTGGACAGACAGGTCGCACCACTGACGCAGCAATTTTTGCGTTAGTAGGGGTTACCACTATATGGCGTTGCTGTTGTCGCATTTGTGTAGATGCCTTGCATTGAATCTACTGCAAGCGTAGTTATGCGGCAATCACTACACCTGAAAGATAGCGGCGCCACACGTGAATACTGTGGTCACCAGTAGATGATGCCCAAGAGTAACAAGTCACTGTGATTGACGCCACAACCAAAAGATCGAAATTGCGCCCTTTGTGGCAAAGGGGCTCTCAACAACTACAATGTGTAGCTTAGGAGCCCACTTTCTAAGAGTTTGCCTCGGAACCTTAAAATCTCACATCAACTATAGCAGTAGTTCTAAACAAAAGCTTCTAAATTGGAGTAAGCAGTTGAGTTGGATGTGTTTAGATAGGACTTAAAAAGTTACTCGCATTTCGCATCACCTACATAGTCATAACAGGGTGAGATATTCTCTCGTCTGATTCTCTCATCTGTTAAAGATATGTAAAAGATACACGGGGCAAATGCCCGTTTTTCCCCTCCCCTGCGGACGCCTATGCTGGGCTGGCATCAATAGAAAAACCTACCTTATTCTATCATTTGCCTCAAGCATTTGTAGATTCAACATTTTTATGGGTTCTTCCATATTGTGCCAATAAAAAATTAGCACATACCTCGCCTCAAACGACTATTCTAGGTTACCATGCAATACTGTCTATTCGTCAGGACAGAAACTACCTGCTCGTGTATGGTACCACAAAAATCACGTTTTACATCGGAAAAATTTGATCTTTTTTAGCGATAATGAAAGCTCAACTAAATTGCTCTATTTGAAGAAGTAAGACTTAACAACACCACCCGATGTGAGATTCACTCACAAAAGTGCACGCTTTTTATCACTCGTATTTTTTAATTTGGGCGACATGTCTATGATAAAGCGATAGTTTTTACAAGAAAACAATTGATATACTTTTCCAACGAATTGATCAATTTTGATGAGTATATTAGCATCTTATACAAGAGCGTAAACGAGCGTTCATGCGGATTAATATTATTGTACGACGCAAATTAACTCATTCCCGAAGAGTACAAACTCAATCGTTTAAACATCATAGCAGTAGTAAGACATCTTGATGAACTTGTTTGTATACACACATGGGTCACCGAATACACTGTTGCTTGCATGGATACTGCAAGATGCGAAACCATCACATGTTTGCTTTAAAACGGCCAGAGAGCCGGCAGCTGCGCAATCTGTGGAAAACACATTGCCTGGGCATCTGAAAAACAAGAAAACAGTGGTACGTGATAGACCAGCTGTTTTTCAACCAATATCAACCGAAACCAGCTCTCCAGTTTTACGGAGCAAGTATCCATTTACAGTCTTGTATTGTCACTAAAATAATAACTGGCTAGTCTGGTGATGCTTACGTTACAACAATTGATCGATAACCCAGAAACAATTTTCGTTTGTGCTTGTTGGATTTTTGAAAATTGTTGAAAAAGAAGAAAATTCTTTTTAAGGTCCCTTGTAGTTATTGGTCAATACCTAATTACACACGTAATTTCAAGCCTAGCTAAATTGGTAGCTTGATGAAGTGTGAAACAGATTTACAATGTGATTTCACCAGAAAGAATAGATATAAAAACAAACAGGTGTCTCCAGCATGATGCACCTCCTTCCGCTCAAATTAACAGCAAGGCTCTCAGTGTCTGAGAAATGTGGCAAACACTAAAAAAAATTGTCTATTTCTGGTAACAACAACAGGATTTCTATTTTCCAAAGTTGCTTGACGCTATTACTTGACAAATTGTGGGAACTTTCTGCTGCACCCTGACGTCTCTGCAAATTGCCTATGGCCGAACACTCACTTAGATGGCAATTAATATAATGCCCAGAGTGTATTGCAATTGGTAAGATATCTGGAGGGCATTACCTTCCAAAGTGAGTGAGTGTTGATGAACTAGTCACAGAAATATCTACGTCAGTCCAAAATCCCGGATTTCCTTGCAGCCAAGTAATCTAAAATTTTATGAACGTCACTTAAGATTGTTTATAACTGCTTGGATATGGCGGTTACTAGTCTGATGTACCATTGTAAATACATCAATAAATTCGTTTTGCGTCAGCGAAAGTTTGCTGTTGGGTCATAAATGTGCTCAGTTCAAGTGATTTTCACCGATATCCCAGTACTTAGATGACGTCAGGTTAGAAACAACCATCTTCGGCTAAACCGGATTTTCGCCTAAACCGGATGAAAATCGTCGGTCAAATCGAATCCGAGGTTAACCGAGGTTTGCTGTACTTTTCCTTGTCTTCCCACGAACACGTGTACTGTACATATTTTGCAGCGCATTGCCACCAAACTAAATTTTAAAAAATTTCTTCTCACGTAACCAGCTATTTATCGTGTAGTGTGGGCTGCGACAAGCAAGCAGCATGGGCGTCGGAAGGATTGTTTTCAGGGGGAGATAATGGCGGATTTTTTCCAGTGGGTGGGCAAAAGGATTTTTTCCAGGGGAAGCCAACATCAGTTTTTCCAGTGGGTGAGCAAAACGATTTTTATCAGGGAGGCCAACATTGATGAATTTTTATGTAGCTAACCCCGAAACTGTGAGAAAAACATATTTCTACTAAAAAGTCAAAATATATTTGAAAACTGAGTTTCACTCCGTTTCTCAACTAAACGCTCCTTTGATGATGTCAAACACTTGTACGTATTGCAAGTCTCAGATTTTAGCTTTTTGTAAAGATAGACCCATTATTCAAACTTTGTTCTTTTTTTCTATCGGATTCACCAATGTTACTTGCCGCGGGCGTCGGAAGGAGGGCAGGAGGCCTTGCGTCCCCCTGGATTTTGAAATTTGATTTTTTGCTATTAATGACCCAAAGGTTTTGATGTATTATTTGCAGAAGCATACGCGATGAAAAACAAAATCTGTGAATTTCACAACGTGATGAAAATCTTACAAAATTCTGTAAAGACTAATACTGAACTTCGATTTTACAAGACGTTTCTGCACTAAATGAAATAAGAATTTTTAAAGTCATCTTAGCGTAGCAAAGTGCACTGAGCGTTCTTTGAAAGCAACTTGCGCGTTCTTTTGAAAACTTACGTGCTTCTTTCGTCGCGTCCGTAGAAACCATCAATCACCTTGATGCGCTTGTCACCTGGGCAATCTACTGTCACCGCAGGTCTGTGCTCGCAAGCCACAGCACGTAGCACTGCAACAACACACAGAATGTAGTGAAACACAAATCCCAGATAAGAGTTGATTAATCTTCAGAAACAACATGCAATTTTACTCTTACTTTTTAAGATGTTTTTTTTTGTTTTTCACTGCTTTGCAAACGTTTTTGCTTCATCCAGGAAAGGCGAAAATGATAATCAAACTTAAGACACAGCTATAAAATAAACCTTATCATAATTGGTATGAACTGAATTATTATTTGATAAAATATCAAAACACGCATCAAACAGCACGTAGAGCCAAAAGCAACATTAAAAAATGGTGTATGTTCTTGCACTGTTTTTGGCAGTGTTTCTCGTGATTACTCAACGTCTGTAAGCATTCTTTCTACATTCATAAACACAGTTTTAGTAGCAATGCTTGCCCCATCTGAAATTATTTAATTCAAACGACTTCGTATCTTTGACGGTTCTGCATCAGCCAGATTGCACGTTTTCCTACACTGAGGCACGCAGAAGTATTCCATCTTGATAAATTTGTTTGTGTAAACGCAAGGATCTCCGAAGACACTGTTGGATGCTACAAGAACACAGGACGGCCGGTTATTGCACTTGCACTGAAGGATATCTCTTGAGGTTTCAGCGACACAGTCGGTCGAGAGAGCATTTCCAGGGCAACTAAAACAAAGAGTAAAATTTGTTTTGGCCATTGTGCGATGGTTTCAGGCTGAGTTGCGGAGGGGAGTCGTAAAAAGTCGGAGTCTGATTCCTAAGAGACTGGGGACGTTTGTTTATCGGACTCCGACACCGCAAGTCAAATTGAATTATCTTTTACATCGCACCAGTCCCGTCGCCACGGGGGGGCTTTGGTGGGCTTAGCCCCTCCAAACAAAGCTCCAAGCCCCCCAAATTGAAATATGAAAATGGAATTTTTTCAAATTTGAATGTCAAGACCCCCTGCACGAACGTAAAGCCCCCGATCAAACGTACAGCCCCTATATTGACGACTTCCTGGCGACGGTTCTGCATCGCACTCCTAAGTTACGACTTCTAACTCGTGTCTGTTGAAATGGGACAATTTCTTTCAAAACGTAATCGAAACAGATAAATCCTTGCTTCATTCAGAGTTGCCTTAGTCAGCAATAGTTGCAAAAGCCAATTTCGCTGAAAAATTTTGCCAATGTCACCCACGCTTACTGAAACGTTGCCATTGCACAGGCGGGTTTTTCATTGTTTCGGTAATTATTCTCAAGCTCATCTTACCATAAAAATATTTGTTGAATGCCGAAAAATTTTTATTCTTTCAAAAACAAACACAACTCCACCATCAAATAACCTGGGGAGTAGGCATAGAAAAGACACAAAAAATGCACGAACAATTCTAACATTTCCCCAGTAGCCTTTGTATAATCCATGTCGTATTGCGTTCAAAACTTGCAGATGTACATCCAGTGGACGTAAATTAGATTGGGACAAGACAATTTTTTATTTTCATGATAATTTTATAAATTTTATGGTCATAAGGTTCCTCTAGCCAAAATGGCAAAATTCTTTCACGAAAATACCTGAAAGTCAGCGGCACATCATCGATCACAAACAAGGTCAAACACAGTGCTTTAATGCATATAGCACCGGTAGTGCTTGTTCTAAGTTAACGCAAGTGTTACTAGGTCACCACAGGCTTTGTTTTGACGCGGGCTAATCTGCCACTGACTTTTACGTCTCACAAGTCCACTTGGAAAGAAGGCTGCTTGGACACACGTCCCTTGACGAAAACTTTTTTGCACATTAGCAACATTTAGATGTGCTATACAATTAACAGAATCAACATTGATGTGTGTAGCCGATGTCGAATCGTAACCCGTGGGGTAACCCCGAATTGGAAAGCCGCCTTTGCGCCGAAGACTTGATCATATTCAGTGCTGAAGTTTTTTGAAGTAACCGGCGTTTCAAAGTGTTTTGTCGTTTGTCAAAACCACGAATGACACCTCTGGAACTGAACGGTGCATCAACACCGGGACAGGCAGTTAAGCTTAAGCATAGTTATGCTGATGCCAATTACTCCTTTTAAAGACGTACAAACTTCCTTNATGNAAAGCAAATCCAGTGCTGGCATGCAAAATACAGTGCTTCAAAGGAGGTGAAGTTGAGGAGTTTTGACAAATGAAATAACAACAACCGAGGCTGAACGTGAGTCAGCGTGGCAATCCCTTGCGTGCTACAATTGACATGTTTGCTGTTCCATCGACATGTCAAATTTGTTTTCGCCAAAATGGCATTGGAGACCTCACGCACAGCTTTTGCTTTCACTCGTCAGGTATACGCACTGACATTTTGGTAATAACTCCTCATTCAAAATATACAAAACTTATGCAAATTTCGATAGGACTGCTCAACAATGCGCATAAAAATCAGCTACTTAAAGAATGTACTTAATACGTGTATTATAAGTATTTTAAAATTTAGTTGAAAACTGCACTACGCTCAACCTGAGCGGGGTTTTTAACTATATTTTGTGACGTTTGCCACAGCGCAATCAGGGGCTCGTGCTCCGATGAAATCCTGTGATATTGGTAACAGTTGAGTCTGCGGTAGTTAGTCAGTTTGGCAAGCAATACACATGGCGTTCCGTTTGTCACTCAAAACGTTCAACACCGCAAAGTTTTTGCAAAGTATACTTTTATTCCAACTTATTTGTTAATGACCATACATTTTAAGTCAATGAATCTCTTTTGCACAAGTCTCTTTCTTAGAATGAGACAATTTCGCTTTGGTTCTATCACTACTCACGATTCGGCTTCGTCTCGTCCATAGAAACCATCTTGGACTAATATTGCTTGACTTGCAGGACAAGAGACTTTTACGTTGCTCCGATGCTCACAAGCCAAAGCTTTTCTGGGTTCGCTGTCTCCTCCTAAATAATGTTAAATGTTTAAAACCGGCTTGTGTTATCTTGACTTTTTACTTTTCACAGTGACCTATAGTGCTTAAGTAAATTCTTGGTATGTGGTATTTAAATCTTTTTATGCAGTAAAATGCCAAGCAAAAAGTAACTTTGGTAAACATCTAAAATGTCTTTGAATAGTATCGTAACTCTCATTTTTGAATAAAAGGCTGTAGGTGTAGGTCTTTGTGAATGTCTCCCAAAGGAGTAAGTCCTATGTAAGTCCTAAAAAGGCAAGCCGTAAATTGGCAACTATACGGAGCGCGAAATTGCAAAACTTTTTGACTAAGTTGGCTGAAGGTGAAGCTTTCTTGCTTGACATACAGATCAAAACGCACATCTACCTTTTTTGACGCAGTAATATTCCATTTTAATAAACTTGTTGGTGTAAACGCATGGGTCACCGAAAACGCTGTTGCTGGCTTGCAAAACACATGAGCGTCTATTGTTGCAGTTGCTTCTAAGGATTTCCAGCGAACCTTGTGCGAAGCACTCCGTGCTCAATGCGTTGCCTGGACACCTGCAGCAAAAACCCATATCAATGGACAAATAATCTGCAGCCTAATTTATTCCTGTGTTATATCTTCTTTAACCTTTTGCAACTTATAAAGTGGTAAGAGGTACAGTAGTAGAATTGCTAAAACGTGAGGTCTGTTTTTTACACGTACGTGCTTTGTAAAAAGTTTGTTGGAATAAGAATCTTAAGACTTTTTTGAAATGGAGTCTATCCATTTGTACTGTATCTACAGAGTCATATCTTCGTCTGCTAAAACTGTTGATTTCTCCACTTTTCTTTCCTGGTATAAGTTGTAAGGATGCTACTAAATGAAGGCAAGCAGAATTGGTGCTTTCCCAACATAGCGTTGTCACGGTCTAGGGTGATGGGGTACAGGCCCGTAACCAGTTATTGTAAAGTTTTGCCTCCCCCTTGGGACAATGTGTTGGACATAGTTTAAAACTACTGGACATAGTTCAAAAAATTTGGGTCCCTCTCAAAAACTCTTCGCCCCGCCTAGTGCCCCAAGATGGTTACGGGCCTGATGGGGCATTTCAGAATTTTGAGAAACTGCCTCATATTGTTGAAGTTCTGAGTTTCATTCCATCTGCAAGTTCCTCTTTTGAGTTAACATTTCTTGGCATTGTCTGTTCCTTTTCTGACCCCTCGAAAAACCATCGAAGAACGCCACTAGGAACACTTAGAAAACGCCACTAGGAATTCCTCTATGTCACGCGTATTCGGCCTATTCCAACTTGAGTGTATGATCAGCTGAACTTTAAAGAGTTCCGTAGATTGTGCAAAGATTTTGGTGAATTAATGAAGCATTAGGTTTAAGACTTGAACCAAAATATTCAATTCACAATAAATTCACATAAACGAATTAATTTTTTTAAATTGCACACTTTGAATGTCAGTTATGAGTAAACGCTTAAAAACTATAAACAGTCCATGAGTCTTGCTGCGACGTCCAGTATAACACCTTTATAATAAAAAAGGCAAAACTTATGGTTTCTAAGAAACATTGGAAACGGTCTTTTGACAATAATATGCGTTTAGAGCATATTTCCGACTATAATGTGACTTTTCATGACATTGACAAGCGAGTACCATGTCAACAAACTTTCAGTGAATGATTTGAAGCAATACCCATACTCTAAATATACCAAAAGCATGTACTAGTAAATAAATATTGTGCCTTCAGAAAAAAAATTAGATAAAGTCGTTTCACCAAACCGTTTTTGCCACCGCTTAAAAATCTTCGTATTTTTTTCTAATGTCTGCAAAGTAGAGCCTGGATGCAAAGAAGTTTACGGTTGTATTAATATTTTAATATAAATTCATTCGTTTAGTCATGTTTTCGTCATGGCACCCATGTTTATTCTTGTTATCATTCACGCCAAACATACATTGTCTTCCTTGCTTTTTATATATTTTATTCGTGGCATTCCTTAATTGCCTTTCATCGGGTTTTAATCTTTGCGGCACACTGATCATGCTTTCTTTTCACATCGGCACTTCCAGTGACTTTGTCTCTGCATGTCATTTGTCCGGATATAGGCCCGCAATCTATTCGGCTGAAACGTCTGCTTTTTTTTCATTACAACAGTTGGTGTGAAAGTCTGCTTTATATTTTATTGTTCCCTGTTGCCCAATTTGGTATTCATGTAACAATGAGCGAGATGAGCTACGTCTAAACCCTCGTTTTTTCAAGCTTAGTGTAAGGCACTGTTTCCGGCAAAATGCAATGTGGGAATAAGCATTGCAAATTTGAGACAAGGAGCATGGGACCGCAACTGTGCCCTTTGAGACGGAGATTGAGACACAACAACAAAACAGGTGATCAGACCTGTCTGGAGGTTTTGTCACTAAGGTTTGATCTGCCCTGGAACAGTGTTTTAAGAACGTCTGAAAACTGCACTTTTGAAACCAGTATACTAAGTTTGGGTATAAATTATCAAATCATAAACTGTCAGAAATGTAAATGATGTGAAATAACTTCTATCTTACATGGAAACGCTATTGGTGCATCCACTAATCGTCACTGCTTCTTTCTGGCTATTTTAATAGTTAATTGCCTGATATACTATAAAGCTCCTTAAAATTGCAATATTCGAAATGGTTGCCTTGCACTCAAATGTTTTCTAACCACTTCTATACAAACAAAAGACATATTTGGTCATTTTCCAAGGTGCAGATGTAACGCAAGGACTGGGATTTTGCACACGCAAAGGATTTATGATAACGCTCAGCAATTTGAGCTCTGTGAGCGAGACTGTCGTTTTTCGGATGAAGCAGACCCAGCTGCTTACTGTTTAGGGCGGACAGCTGGAGCATTTGCAATTCTGGAAGACAGGTTAACCAACTAAACTTATCACAACTGCATGTTAAGTATAGTTAAATCATAAAGGCTTCTTCTCCCGTTTTTAAGCAGTTTTTACGTTTTTACTTCCGCAAAACGAAGAAAAATCTTACTGACGATTCATTGAGCAGTCACCGTGTATGGCTTACGATATCTAAGTGGCCAGTTACTGTTAACTATTGTTGGCCTAGCTAGGCCGACTCTCTTACGATTCGGCCTCGTCGCGGCCATAGAATCCATCCAACACTAGTATTACTTCGTCTTCTCCGCACGTCACAGTGACGTCAGCACGATGCTCACAGGCGAGAGCCGATTTCGTAGTGTATCTCTCTGCGATTAAAGACAACATGCTAACGCATTAGCATGCTCGTTAACCAGCCAATGGCCTATGACCATGCTCGATTTGGTTAAAAATGCCTTTACGACCTGTGCCTATGCTCATAAAAAGTTTTTTTTGCAGTAAACTGCGAAACTATATATCTTTTGTTCGAAGAAAAAGAAAACATCTGTTGTGCGACAAAACTAAATTAAGTATTTGGATGGCGAAACGTATTCGGATTGAATATGTGTTGTGCACAACGGGAACTTGCATAAATGACTGGTTTACAAGATACTAGCAAAGCATTCTCTACCTCGTCAACTTTTTTCCAATTTTATTTCATCCATCCTTCAACATTCACAGCAGTTTTTAACAAGTTTTTGCAGTGAAAAGCCACAAATAGTTACAACTTCCGGGAGGACGTTTTTTTATTACTTTTGCCATCGTGAATCCAGTTTGTGAACAGATTTAGGCTAATTTGTTCATTAGTATTTCATTGCCCATCTTCTATATAAGCTTAGGTTTCACAAAGTACACCCTTGTTTTTGTGAGCAGTGCGGTTGTACCTCATTTTCACATGTTGGTAGAGCTATACTTAAATATTTCGGAAATGGCACAAACCTGATAAATTAGACATATCGTTTCTGACGGAAAACTTACCCTCTGGAACACACTCATATTCCAGCTTGATATATTTGGGAACACCCCAGCACGGATCTCCAAATTTAGAGTTGCTTGCGTGCAAGGTACA
>JGI24158J21664_10014784_pt1 | contig 10220 bp, 7 predicted proteins | sample Ectturendosymbi3_FD_21664 | JGI IMG/M metagenome (IMG submission 21664) | reverse complement strand
AATTTGTTTGAATTCCCACACGTACTAGCTGCTTAGACATCAAAAGCGAAACTGTAAATGCCGTATTAGCCGAACAAAACGCTTCTAAGGGATGGAAAGAGGGGACAAATTGAACAAATTGACGAATTAGACTATGGCGAATTAGACGAACAGAAATGTAAACAAAAGATAGGAATTCCGCCGGGACCGACGAAAAAGTAATGAATTAAGCGAATTGACGAATTAAACGATGAAGAATTAGACAAGCTCTACTGTATGTTGAATAAAAAATTTTCCGGGCACAACAAAATTTGAGGGGGCACCAAAAAANTATGGGGGACTGTTCCCGAATGCCCCCGTGGCTACGGGACTGAAAAATTTGCACTAAAATCCAATCAAATAGNTTTTAAAATCAAAATAGAACAATACAAGCAAGCACAGACAGGCAAATCNGAATATTTGGATCAAAAAACGAAAGAACNCAACATTTTCAGTACACACGCAATTTTGAAGCAATTGGTAAGCTTCCTTTTGTACGCAATGTTTCCGGTGCAACGTTAATCACTTGTTCTAAAGTTAAAATACCGTGAGAAAACGTAGCACGAAAACATGTTGAACATTTATGGAGTGCCTAAAATAATTTTTTTTATATAAATGAAGAGGTACCTCGAGAATTTAGTATAGTTGTCATTCTTGTCCATGAATTGAAAACTTTTGTAACATTGCACCTCTTTCCTTTGTTGAAAGCTTTGCATATTCGATCCCTGTAATTCGTTCTTGAAAATATATCTTCCATTAAATGCACGTTACACGAGGAAGACGAGCAGAATCCACTCATTGCAATTTTAAATGTAACGTTCTTTCGCTTCCTGTGTTGATCAACGATGACCCCATTTACAGAATACCAGCTTTTAACTGAGAAAAAGACATTGCACTTTGTTCTACCAGACATAAATCTTAATTCGGNAAATTTTGTTATTTTTATTAAAACTAATAAGCACCTTGCAAAAATTAATATTCAACTGTTGCATGGAATTTCTTGCAAACTTANTGAAAACTAACAGCAAAAAATGCGCTTGCTTCACCAGTATGACCTTTACACTATGCGAAATATTGCATGGTTGTTCACGGCTTGCGGTTTAATACTTATGGTTCATGGTAATTGTTGGAAGAAAAGCGAACGTGATAGCTCACGTGGTTTGAACTTACAATTTAATCTAGAACGGATTGATGTGGGACATTTGCAGACATGAAAAAATAGGGTTTTCCCTGTTTTGAAAATTTATTCGTTTATTAAATAAGAGTGAAATACTCTACAAGCGGCCAACTAATGTAAATTTTGCATAGTGATGTTAATTTTTAGGTTTTGAAAAAAATGCGCATTTGCATACTGAAACTTGTGGATCCTTTCTTAAATGGTGAATCATTGGTAATGTTACAATTTTTATGACTTTTTGACATCTTGGAAATTCGCTTCTCTTGGAAAATCACTCAGCATTCTAAGAAGTGTAAAAGTTAGATTGTTGTTTGCAAAACTTTGAGAGAAAGATTTACATAAATTTTGTTTTTTTATTAGATCGAGTGTTTGTTAGGCATTAGAAATGTACCTACACAGTAAAGGCCTTCCGTAAACATCATAATTTGAAAAACGAAACTACTGTCACATGGATTTCCTTTGTTTATTTTTTCCATCTCATAACCGTTAACTATTAAACTTACCAATTTTTGCATCTGACATATTGAGGACAACATGGTCTATTTTGTTGTTTTTGATTTTGCTTTTGCATAAACTTTCTCCGAAACAAGAAAACTTTCCACAAACAGATGTACCTGTTGATGCAGCAAAGCAACAATTGTTGATACAACAGTGAAGAAACAAATAATAAATACGGCGACGCTACAGGGATGACATGTGCAAATGTCAGCTCATTTGTGTTTGCGAAAACAATGGCGCTCTGACAGATACAAAGGCATTGGAGAACTGAGAATGTATAGAATAATGCAGAGCACATCTACTCCTTTACGAATGGTTTAAAAAAACAGACCAAGGAATGCGCAACTGCTAAGTGAGTGAAATGCCAAAAAACCACTAGAAAGAAACTTTTAGCTGGTTGTTAATTGTTTGTATGTGTTTATGCATATTTGCTGTAACTTGCACAAACCAATGAACAGGGACACAAAACACACTTGCATTTATGCTTAAATAAATACATCCATGATGGCAAATTGCGGTGAAACATTACAACTTTTTCGGACTGTTCACATTTTACTGCAAATTTTGCCTTATAACCACTCTGGACTTCTGTTTCCTATTCGATATCTGGGAAGATTCTTAAAACAGACAACATACTCCGTAGGTGTACAGCGAATTTCGCCTCAATGCTTGATATAATCTACAAACACAAAAATTCATATTCGTTGTTTTAAAGTTCGTACAGTCGTCGACATAACTGAAACTGCCAATCATAGATCGACATTTGTCTTTGCAAGAGGACGCATTTTGGTGACAAAAATCTGCCAAAACAGGAAGGTTGGATCGTAAGTGCTTCACTCATTGCTGGTCGTTGTGCGTAGTTTACTACTCAAACTCTTTCAAATTTTGAATCGGAACATGGGAAAAATGTAAAACCTTGTTTAGGCAGATCATGGCGACTTTGCCTAATGCAGGAAATCATCTTTTACCTTTCCTCAGAGAAACATGAAGCATGATATGTAGTTGAACAACAAACATTGAAACTTTTTCGAAGTACTTTTTATTTCACAGAAATAGTTAAAAAGCCTTTGATCTTACATCCATGTGTATTCTGCAAGTCACTTCACTCATTGATTGTAGCTTACCCTTTACAGAGACAACTTCGGCTTTTAGTTTAGTTTACCTAATAATTGCAAATACACGTTTCTCAGAGTGAAACTACACGTTTCTCACCAGCAAATCCATCTTCCAACATCAAGTGAGCAATATTCATATTTTGCTTATAGATAAGAGTCTGCGAAACCAGTTGTGTAACTAACCAAGTGACTAGTAGCAGAAGGATAAGTGATGAGTACAGAAAGACTCTACGTCTGCGATACTTGTGGCGCGTAAGACGTAGCCTTATTTGATTGATAAGGATGCACATTTTTCAATAAATTATCACACACGCTGGAGAAACGTTATCAATATTATACCTGCACCCTGAAACGCACGGAAAAAGAACAACAGCTTACTTTCTTATTGTAATGTGCCACAAAATTTTTTATTAATCTTTTAACCTGAGAACTTGTTTACACATTTTCAGGTGGTTCTGACTTGAACTGGCTGTTATAGGAACAAGAAAGATAACACTTTGCAGTCCACGCAATTTCTAAAGAGGTACAATTTTTATTGTAATTATGTAAAGTTTGCCCACGACGGGTTGCCCCAGGTTCATGATTTTTGAAAGAAGATTAAACTGAAAAGCCTTTAAAAACATGCATGAGCCTTGTGGAACTCAAAAAATTTGCAGTAACGGAAATTTTTTAAAAGTAAGGTCTAGCTACCCTGTGGGCGCGATGTTGCAACAAATGTTTTATATTAGTTTTATAGCAGTTAAGAGCAGTGGTTCTCAACCTTTTCGCTGAAGGAAGCCAAATCCAGACTTACAACTTTGTTAGACAACCGCACTAAAGAAATTTGAACACATGTCAGTTGACACGTTTTGCTTTATAGCAGAACGAAGTATGTTACACAAAATGTTAGAGGTTTTATTGAAAGACTGCTGAGAGACGCATGCGGCTCTCAAAACGGTGGTTGAGAACTACTGGTTTAAAGTTATGTGGTCAACAGTACTGCGAATAAAAGCTTACTGCTGCTAAACAGTTAACTGCTATGTCAAGGGAAAGTAAGCGATGCTGAGTTGGAGGTAGTAACCGATGCTGAGTGTAAGTGAATACTTTTATCTTTTAGATCAGGACATATTTTCCCAGTCGGAAACCGTGGCTCCAGGGGACCCACGAGAGCCTTCGCTGATGTCTACGAGAAGAAATCTTAACCAGCGCCTGCGCCTATGTTTTTGGGGGGCTTTGATTTTTTGCTTACCCGTCTAGTGCGGCGAATAAAACAAAGATTTTAAAGCGCAATAGGTTTTTTATTCAAGGACAGGAGAACAAAGGCGTTGATGGTCTCGGTAGGGGGGAATGGACCATGAGAAGTTGAGAACTGCTACTTTAGGACATAATGCCACTTTCTGGTGGCATAAAAATGCATTATCGTATACTAGCTCGCCATGACATTAGCGCTTTCAATACTCAGTGGCTATTTTAGTTTATTGTTACGTATTTTGCTTATTTTGTTCCCATCCTCAGTGGATCAAACATTCAGCGAAACAAAGCAAATTATTTTTTATGAAAAGTGGTTTTGCAGAAATGAGCCTTGGCATGAATATTTAACCGACGTTTCTAATCCTACGTAGTTGCCAGTGGGACTATCATATCCTAAACCAAATCTTATCTTTCATATTTTGCGGAGTAACAGAATCTTGGTGTTCCATGTAGTTTCTACATTTTGAAGGTCACGAAAAATGTTTTCTTCTTGACAAGAAAACTACAACCGGGAAGTGTGACGGTGTTTGGGTTAAAAACCCAAATTACAAACTTACCAGGTGCCAACCCAGGTAAGTGACGTTCAGGGGGTTGTCAATGGGGGAGCCTGTGTGCCATTGGCAGTTGGTGGCCCCCTGCTACAAAGAGATGATGACGTGATGACCTATTTTTAGTTTTTCGCCCATAACGTTCAAACCTTCTCTTTTGTGTCCCTCCCATCTTCAGACGAGCCTGTCCAGGCAACGCTCCTCCCTCAGGTCGTTACATGAAGTGTGACACCTCAAGCTACCTGGAATGTAAAATTCCCAATAGCTTCGCAGAAATTTTTCAGTGATTATCTAGTCAAACATGTGCCACTACCACATCGTTTTGCAAAATCTCTGTCATACCAAATGCGCTTGTGCGGGAATCAAAACAGTATTGGTGAATTTCTATATCACGATTGCGAAAACGTGATGTTGCCAACCTGTAGTCCAGTGGTTCGTAACCGTTGCAAACCCGTCGAACATCTTACATTATTCTCTAAGCTTGTTTCGGACTCCAATTCTTGCACAATGATAACAGGAAGAAAAAAATAGCAACAAAAAAAGAAAAAATTGAATCGAAACCAACCAACAGTTTAAACTCAACAATACGTTGTTGTGTCAGTGTATGCTTTTTGTTTTTGATTTTTGGCAACAACCTGGGAGATCCATGCTTTTCTTCCAGAAAGGGCAATCCCCATGTCATTTTCACAAGAAAGCTTGTTTCTTATTACGTTTTAACATCCATCAGTAAACCAGGGCCGGATTAAGGGGTTGGGGCAACGGGGGCAATTGCCCCGGGCCCTACACTCCAAGGGGACCCTCCCGTGATGACATTTATATGTTTTAAATAAAATATTCGTTTGAAAAATTGTCGCGATTCAAAAGAGATACAAGATTCCCAACTATATATTCCGATGTTGCCTTGAGTATCATTAATGATTTCTGTGCAAGTTTGACTTGCTGCCAGTTTTGGTAATCACTACTGAATATAAATATAATTGGTTTTGTTCAATGCAAATATATTTGAATTTTGCTTGTAACTTTTCCTAATCGTTCTTTTGGCATTGGTTCACCTACATTCGTGCATCACGCCTACTGCACAAATGTCGCGAAAACGATACTATTTGCGTGCTTAAGCAGCAAATCTAGTTCTGCTGTGGTTGCTGGTTAGTATCAATGATTCCGTAATTTCTTGTGCGGTCTGGAGGTAGCCGCTGCCGAACTGCGACCTTTGTTTCGTCATAAAGGGTAACGTACGGTGGAAACGAACTTTTCCTCCGATGGCTACTATTCTTGCGTTACATCATAAACATATGAAGCCAGTCAAGCCATTTCCACCACATGTTACTGCGTGGTACGGCAGAAAAGGTTTTTGATCAGTCGATTTGTAGAACGAAAGAGCAGAAAACGAGATTGAAGTGTTCAGCTAGCGCGATGCCGAAATCTGTAATGCCATCAGCAGCTGAAAATGGCAAAGTTTTTAAGGAGAAAAAGCGCAAGAATCTGGCAGTGTTAGCTAAAACGGCGCGACTGAAACACTTTATTCCAGCAAAGCTTATTTTGAGCAGCAACGTTAAAACAGCGGCGTTAACCAGAGCACTTGAAAATGTAGGTGAAAATCACGACATAAGTTTCGATGCACCATTCACATTCACATTCAGCCAAATGACATGCTATTTTTCTGGTGTTTGTTTGTAATTTTTGGTTTCTGTTTATTGTTCGGGCGAATGTTGTTTCTTGCCGAGTCACTCTCTAGCCTGTGGAAATATTTTTTCTTAGTAAGAATACACTGTAGTGTTTATATCGTAAACTCTCTTCTTGCAGCTAACTGTATGTGCAGCTGAGTATCGTATTTATTCGATTGTAAGCCGCGGCTTATAAAGTTTTTTCATCATTTCATGCGGCTTACAATCAAGGGCGGCTCACATTTTTTATTTCGTTACTTTATCGAAAGTATAGATGACGCTCAGTCTTTCCTTGGCTACGTTTTGTCGACCAAACTCCTCTTTCGCATTCGATTTTCTTCAGCATCACGCGCACATCCGTCACAGGAGGGATTATGATAAACAGAAGGCAGTTGTAGTGGTGTGAGCATCATAAATACCAGGGTTGCCAAATAACGGGTAACGCACGGCACGCGTACGCGAACGTCACGAATGCATCTCAGAGGCTTAGGGAGCCAATGTTCAAGTGCGGTTTACCATCAAGGGCAGCTTACATTAATTTTTAAAACCATTTCGTGCGGCTTACAATCAAAGGCGGCTAACAATCGAGTGAATTCGGCAGGCACATAATGGACTACCGGAAAAAGCAAACGAGAACGTTGCGAATCAGCGAAAACAAATTTTACAAACGATGAGGTCATGAAATACGTCATTGGGGCCCTCCAGTGAAAATTGTTCCCGGCCCCCGTACCCTTTAATCCGGCTCTGAGTAAACGCATGCTAGCACAGATATGCTGTTCCGAACGACGAGAGAACCTCGCTCGAGGGTAAATTTAGTGATTTGGGAATACACTTCCATTTGGTGACACCGTGACATTTGGTGACATCGTGACACCAAAACGTATGAAAATTTGTTGTGCTGAAGGTATGCTTTTATATCTAGCTTTTCTGAAGCTCAATGATGTCATCAATGTGTTGATTGTCAATATCTGCAGTTGTAGCGTCAGAAACAAATGGCTGCCTCATCCATGTTGAGTACTGCCGACGTCATGGAAGTAGTCCGCAAAATTGCTTTCCTGTTCTTGCAAAAGTTCTCAGGTGATGGGAACCAAAGAGTTGGTCAAATAAGTCAAGTTAAGAAACCTTGACCTCTCGAAGTGTTTTAAATGTCAGTGGTTGTGATCTTGCAGAAACCTGGGTAGTTCTGCACACAAAGCAAAAACACGGTTAATCACTTTTCCCCGAGATAGCCAACGAACTTCAGAAGGGTGGACAAGGACTTAGAATTGCGAGTCAGTTACTTCATATAGCTGCCTAAATATGAGATGATTGAGAACGCGCCCTCACACGTTATTAACAGTTTGAACAACAATTGTGAGAGCTTAAGTGAGTATTGCAGGCAGCATTTTTGGTGTGAGTGCGTGTCTGTGCAACATGCAATGTGTGAAAGTGATGTGTGGAGCATCACTCTTAAAATCAAATTATAAGTATGCTATACCTTGCTAACAGGAAAAGCAATGGAAATTATTGCGCAATATTACGTGCTTACGATTATTGAAAGTGACTTGACATGGACGATGATGTCCTCCTTACACTTTATAGTGCGTACAATATCAGGATAAGTTATTTTTCTTACTATAAGCTGATCAGTGGCGGATCCAGACAAGCGTTTGGGGGGCAGTCCAATTGGGGGGCGCCAAAAATGTCTTCACTTGCTTAAATAGCAAAGGTTGTCAGCGACAATCGTTGTGTGTCACACAAAAGAGGTCCTCTTTTGTAGGTCAAAAACTGGCTATTTTTGTTGGTCTAACTATGCTATTTTTCAGGGAATAACCACAGTTTGAAAGCGCTTTATATCATTAATTCAGCAAACCTTTGAAACGGGTCCCAAACAGTGGGCCTCGTTTTTCACAAGCTACACAGATCTCGTATATCTACAAAATGTATTTTAAAGGTATAAAAGCATGCTGCGCGCAAGCGTTTGCCACCGTTTTGGCTATTCCTAGTGAAGTCAGTCAAGAACAGTGTCTGAAACGCATTCCCGATCTGGTTAGGAACAGAACGCTTTTTAAAGACTTGGAAGTGACAACAGCCAGGCCAGAAAACACAGAGGAGAATCAGCCTATCATCAATTTAAAAGCACTAACCTTCGTCAACACCACGGTCACCAGTAAAAAAGTTAAAGATTTCACCAGTAGATTGCTTTTTTGCTTAAATTTATATGATGCAAGCGGAATGATCTAACAACCACTGAGCTAAACATTTTTCTGTCGGTTGCAGATTTCGCTAACCATGCCAAATTTGTCTTTTTATGGCCAGCGTGAATTGTCTACGGGTTTGCAGTTGCAACAAAAGGTTCAAAACCACAGACCTATCAGTAACTGTTGCCAACCCGTCGCTAGATGGGGGCAAAAAGCGCTGACATTCTACCAATATTGGACTGCAAATATTCAGTGTTGAGCAAAAATTGTTATGACCATGTACTGTAAAACCAATTATTCAATCCACTAAGCTGTAGATAGCTAGTATTTTGCCAAAGTTTCTGCGTTAAAGCTATAGGCGTACGAAGTGGGGGGAGATTCGGACAAGATTTAAAAAATTCAGAAAAAACTTCCCAATATTTTTGGGCAAGTTTCTGGAACAGAACCATCGCCCTGCAAAATTCTCCTATTCGTTTTTCCTCAAAGTGGCGCAAAAATTCGGGCGAATTGAAAATTTCACCCCGCCTAAAGCACAAGGTTCCCTTATGCCTCTGGTTAGAGCTGTGTACCATGATTTGTTGAGGCGCGTCGCTGCGCGCAGTAACCAGGGGCGTAACGACGGGGGGCAAGGGGCACAATTCCATGGGCGCCGAATCACTATGAGGGCGCCGAATGACTGCGGGGCGGCGAAAAGTCCTAACAATGTCACAAGAACTTCAGTGCAGTACATTTGCTTCCGAAAGACCTCAGGTTCGAACATAGGGGCGCCAAACTTACTTCTTGCTCCGGGGGCCATCTAATTTATTGCGCCCCTAACAGTAATTCAATACTCCTCTGCGTTGTCCATGTATATGAAGTGAGGAGTTGCACAATTGCATAGTTACGTAGGCCATAATTCCTTGAGCTAATCAAGCACATTCAATGCATTTTTGTCACATAGCGGCAAGTTGTTTGCTAACGTAAACATCTGTAGATTTTTACACGTTGCATTATGGTTCAATCAACAGGGGCGTAACGATGGGGCAAGGGGGGCGCAATTACCCGGGCGCCAAATCACTCTGGGGGCGCTGACATACTGCGGGGGCGCTGAATGATTGCGGGGCCGCCAAAAAATCCCAACAATGCCACACGTACATTCTTCAATACAGTACATTTGCTTCCGGAAGACCTCAGTTCAAAAATGGGGGCGCCAAACTTACATCTTGCCCCAGGCGCCATCTAACCTCGTTACGTCCCTGTCAATCTGGAGATTAGTTCCGTCAAATACTCATCCACTCACTTTTATGCTGCAAAACTACGATGCAGACAAACTGCGGACTCACGAACTGCACTGGCAATAGCCCCGAAACTGGTTTTTCGTTTTCATTTTGGAGGCTTGTGAAATCTTGAGTCAGTAATAAGTTTTCCACATTGCATTCCAGTTTTTACTGCTGCCTTTCCTTTTTCTTTCTGGGCGGTCATCAGGCAATAAAGAATAAACACAGTAAAACAACAGACCATTTTCATACAGCACAGCAGCAAGTCGAGAACTGCGAACGCGACTCAGGGTTGCCAGACACTTTTTGAGAAAAAAAACAAACCATATCCAAAAAAAAGCCAAACTGGGTAAAAAAGCCAAATTGTCAAAAACCATGAAGTTGCTGCCATTTCAATGTGTTACCATAATTTCTCCAATGTGGTCAACGGAGCGAGCAGCACTGTGACAGATTATGCTCACGGCAATCTGAAATTCAGCCACTTTCAGTGCATCACTTTTGCTGCTTGAAGTCTTAACAACTTTGAAGGCAGTT
>JGI24158J21664_10014783_pt1 | contig 10221 bp, 6 predicted proteins | sample Ectturendosymbi3_FD_21664 | JGI IMG/M metagenome (IMG submission 21664) | reverse complement strand
ATACCTCTATTCAAGTATGTACTTTCCACGATGGGTGTAAGCAAGGAATCGATCAGCAAATTTTTAATAGGAAATCGATTTCACGTAAAATTACGCACCCTCAATCCAAATCCTTATTCTATTTGAATAAGGAAATCGATTTCCTATTAAAAATTTGCTGATCGATTCCTTGCTTACACCCATCGTGGAAAGTACATACTTGTCACACATAGGATTACTGAAAGACAATGGAAATCATACAGTCCAACCAATCCATTTGAAACTGATTGACAAGCGGTAAAAAACAATAGTTAGAATGCAATTAGAAAACAAACGAACAAGCGTTTACATTCAAAGAACATTTCTGTGCAAACTTTGAGCAAGAAAGGAAATGCTGATCAATGAAAATTTAAATCGTTTAATATAAGAAGATGAAGCAATCCCGCAGTCCAAACCTTTGTTGGTAAAGCCTGAAAACAGTCCTTGTTTTTTGTTCATTTGCCGCCTAATGCAATCTTTGCCACTGGCCACTGCTACAGTTTTACCCTAAGGTTACTGTTTTGGAGGTTTTCCTTGAAACCTTGATGAGCTGTTAAGTGATATATATCTGACAAACCTGTGAGCGGAAATTTCATTTAAAGCACAATTAATGCGGTTGAAAAGCTTTTTGTTCAGTTAAATCGAAAAGCCAATCAGTGGTAATGCTGTAGATATTGCTTGTTTACCACAAAAGAGTTGGTTTTTATAACGGCCGCTACAAGAAACTCTAGAAACTGGAAAGCAGTGCTCCCCTTTTCATCATAACGCGTTATAGACATACTTTTCATTGGAACCACCCTCAGACCAGCATCAATAAAAGTAAATTGATTGCACTGGATTCTGTTTGATTTGTGCTAAATTTAATATTTCATGCTCTGCTTTTTCTAGCATTCCCAAAACATCTTCGTCTGTCACATCAGCTGCTGCAAGTAATCATCTCACAGGTGATGCAAAGAAAATTTTCAGCTACACTTTAAGTTGATATAGCAGCTGGCTTTCATTTATGAGTTGATCACTTGCCACATTATATCGTTCAAATGCACGGCCCAGGCAAAGGCATTTTAGCACGTGACACCCCCAACGAAAAATAAACTGCATCCACCTTTCAGGTTCTACACTTGTACACTGCTATTTAGGCTTGTAACTCAAATGCAACAGTCTAGGTCTTCCTTTTTTATCGTTTATCCATTTCTTAAATTTCAAATATAAAGTTTATCCCAACAAATTATTTTTACTTTTACATTCTACAAATGCATGCACTGAGTCACGTGACGATTTTGGAAAAGGAATTAATGCAAAGGCCTAAAAGAAACTGCGTTCTTGCATTAGTCTGATCTCGGCGAAGACATTTGTTACTTCATCTGCATCTAAAACAGGCAAAACAGAAATCATCAGAAGTAAGTGAACTGTCACGGGATAGGAAAAAGCAGAGCTTCTTAATATTTTTTCTGGTTTATCCCCTGCCAAGTTTCAATTTAATGAACTTATTTTTGTTGTTTTTTCGCTTCCTATAGATGTATTTGCGTACAATGAGTCAAAGGGATAAAAAGTAAGTGTTNTGCAAGAATATTTGAANTGCGTTCTTAAAAATAATTTTCAATAGTTCAAATAGGTAGGCTACGTACGGCAGGCATAGAACTTCAAACATGTATGGTTTCTGCACCCACGATTCAGCAAATGGGTACATTTAATATAAATGTTCCTCGTTTGCTAAGTGAAACGTATTCCCCTGATACGTACAGATAGGTAGACTTGACGGTGCTGAGTTCATTGCGCAAAAAGTACTCTTCAAGACAACGAACGTTGGGACGCCGAAAAAACACGGAGGTTATCTAGTCAGGTGCCCGATAAGTTAGCTGAGATCGACAAGAGTTCCATGATGAAAGGTTGTGCCTACCGCAAGACATGCTGTCGCGGTCGGTGTGCAAGTGGCTGGATTAATGACCTAATTATGAAGTGGTTCTCTTGTCGGGGCACAAATGGCCATAAAGTTTAAGTGTCATGGACCGCAAGGTTCCAGACAAAGAGATAAAGAATAGCTTTATCTATATAGTCACAATAAATGGTTAAATTCGTTGGTCAAATGTAAGAGCATGCAGTGGCGTAGCCAGCGAAAAAGTTTGGGGGGGCCAAAATGTTTGATTTTAGACAAATAACACTATTTTTCTGAGAAAAACTCCCCTCAAAGCACAGAATTACTATATTTTCTACAATTTTTTTGGGGGGCATGGCCCCATTGGCCCCTCTGGCTACGCCTATGAGAGCATGTGGTGAGTTTTGTAGAAAACTATATGAGAACCGCCGCTTTAAAGTGTCATTAGACATTGTCCAAGTAAAATTGTTTAAATCGCCCAGAACAACTTACCCATCACAGTAAGATAAGCGTCGGCTGATTCAGAGCCCGAAATGCTTTGTGCTTTGCACGTGTATGTACCTTCGTCGTCCGTGTTAACAGCTCGAATCAACAAAGATCCTGAACGAGATAAGATATAAATGTACAGGGTAAAAAAGCTGATACGAGCATTTTGTCACAAACATACGCACCGAGCAAAACATGCGATTTCTGCGTGCTTGACGAAAGTGTGTGCAAGCTGAATTCTAATACAAAACTAGCGGAATGTACCTATGTTCGAAGCAAGACTGCTGGTGAGTTGGCATAGGAACAAGAATTTTGTGTTACATCGCCAGAAAAGTAGTGTTCGCTTTTTGTCAGCAGTTTTAACGAAATGGTGGTGTTCAAGTTGCTCAGGTCAGCAGTTGACCAAATGGTGTCATGCCAATCAAATTTAAGCTAGTTCAGCAACATTTCCAACTGCTTGCAAAGGACGACGTAGAACCTGCTTATCATATCATACAAAACAGCTGACGTCTGCGTTCGAATTAAGACGCGAAGACCTGCTGTGAGTTGGTGCTAAGCCAATGCACCATGCTCAAACACTGCTAGTGAATCTACGTTCAACAATAATTGCCCCCATTGGCACGACAACAGACATCGACGCTTGTATCACCTGATGACATGATCAAGTATCTCTGGTCACGGTCTAGTGGTCTTCCGTTCACCAGCCAGGTGTATTTAGGACTCGGAACGCCTTCTGCGTGGCAGTCAATTGTTACGCTTCTTCCTTGCACGGCAGATTGATCGGTTGGCAGTATTGTCATCTTCGGAGCACCTAATAAAGTTCTAATGTTAATTTAAAAGTTTTTCAGTCGTTCATGAAAAATTTTAATGTTTTTAGCGAAATTCGAAACCTTTTACGACGTCCAAATGCGTTCTGATTAATTATAGGTTCAGATTACATTTTGATCGTATTTCGCTGTTTTTCTTGCGAAGCGGCCGCGTCCAATTGCAAAACAAGTTTTACCGCTACGCATGTCAGCTAATTCCCGGCATGATCTGAAACGTTAAAAGTAGGAAAGCTCGATGCGGGAAAAGTTTCTAAATAAACGGATTTCGGTCGCTGTACGCCTCTTAACACCAAGCCTCTTTCAAAGTACACCAACTGGAGTGGAAGTGAAAAGACGAAGTGCGAAAAAGTGGTCCAACCAAGTCAAGATATATCGTGTGCTTCTCCTTCATGACACTAATTAGGCTGCAGGGTGAGACGTTTTTTAATTTTGGAAAAACGAAACCCGGTTCTTTCTTGTTATCACCACCGGCATCGTTTTCTGCTTCACGCAAAGTGTTCTCCAGTTTCTGCTTATCCTAGAGCCATTATATATGTTAATTGACAAACTCGCAACAAGCGAAAGTCGCACCTGTACTGGGGAACTTGGGTCAAGAAGTAAAAGACTCGATCTTCAGAGGGAAACCTAACAACTACCAGGAAAGGGTTTTGTTTGCCCACAAGCAATAATTGGGTTGCATCGGCGATTTCATTTTTAATTGGCAGTTACTGTGCGGTGCTACCATATACTGGCTTCAGGATGAGAATGTAAAAACGCATCTTAATAACCAGGACCGTAGCCACAGGGGGGCATTCAGGGGCCAAATTTTTTGTGCCCCCCCTCAAAAATTTTGTTGTGCCGAGAAAACACATTTTTAAACATATAATCAGGGTTTTTTTAAGGCGTTTTAGGGACCCGATTCGGGTCCCAAGAATTGAAAATCGGGTCCCTAGAATCAGAGAAATCGGTTCCCTAGAATCACAGAAAATCGGGTCCCTACAGGTCCATACTGGGTACCTAACATTATCCTTTAAAAAAATCTGGTATGATAAAAACAAAAATATATCGTACCTCCTAAACCTTAAAGCCTTGCTACAGGCCTGATGAGAACAACAACAGGACTACTGAGACAAAAGGATGTTTTTTGCTCTGGAACTTTATCAGAAAGAGCTAACAAGAAACTGCAACGATGCTAGAGCGTTTTTTGGTTTGCAGGTGTCAGCTCAAGCATCAACAGGTGAGTAACAGGTCAATCAGTTAGAGGAAAAGTCATTTAAACACAAAGACGTCACGCACGGAGGAAAAATCATGTCACAAAGACGTCACATACAAAGGAAATTCAATTAATCACAGTGACGTCATGCCTAATCCCTCTGTGTTGAAGAGCTCGTTTTTACTCAATTACAAATGCAAAAACCTCAGCTGCAGTGCTTGACAGATGGCTGTTTTATTCTACAGCAAATCATGGAAAATAAGCGTAAATGCACGTGATTCGTAATGAAAACAAGATTCAAGTTTCGATTATATTCAAATAATCAGCCAAACTCATACTGTATATCGCTTTTCGTTGATGTATGGTACACAACTGCCAATCAGTCAGATAAAAATCCTTGCACACGCACTGCAGTGCAAAGGACACTGCTTCCAGTTCTACTAAAAGCACTACGTCCGCGCATTACTTTCTATGCAAACTAGTTTATATCTTTACAAAGTTTAAAAAAAAGTTTCGTTTGCCCGTAAGCGACGCATGTGGCCCGCGGACCGTAGTTTGGCCATACTTGCGATTGGATTATACCGGAGTGATTGCATCGGAACTATGCTAATAATTTCTGTGGAAACCGTTCTCGNTCTTTCAGCATCAACCTTAACTGGAAAGTGCAAAATAACCTTTTTGGTATGAAAAACATCACTGTTAACACAGACTTTGTACAAAACTGCTTTNAAAAGTTATGAAGTATGTGAAACGAAAAACAACATTTCCAAAAAAGGAAAAGTTGCGCTATCCATTCCTAAAGTGTCTGCGAATATAATTGCAACCATTTTACTGCAATTTACAAAAAATAATCAGTTTGACTGCGGGATCGCAAGAAAGCAAACAGTTCAAAGCCGCCGAAAACAAAATCTCAGATGATTTTCAACAAGCGTTTGTTTTTTCATTTTTACTAAGCATGTTTTTCATTTTATTCAGCATTCCTTCATGGATTTGCAAACTTTCGGCTTTCTTTGACCGATCTGAATTCGCATGAAATGATTGACGACTTCCCACCACTGTTATTCAACACAGAAACTACAAGAGTAGGCTGTGTTAATAAGTAGACAGGGGCGTACAGAGATTAAAATTTCGGCGCTAGTTTGACACAAGAATAGCTCAAAGCACCAGTGACCTTTGCAGACGTTCTTAANAGCCAAGAAATAAACGCTGGAGTCCTACTATANCAACAAGTTTCATAAATCCTTTCTGTTTTTCGTTGTCGGGGGCTAAATTCGACTAATGCTGTCTGTGAACTTAGTCCATCNGATCGAACTCGCAGCAGCATTTCATTCAGGCACACGCTTGGCGAGCCACGAACNAATCAAAGGTNCGCACCGGAATGACTTCGGACTAACAAAGAGGCGGAGCTGTTGATCATTCCCTCACTGTTGGCAGCCACACATGTAAACGTGCCGTTGTCAGCCAGACGCGCTTGCCTGATGTGGAGTGTGTCTGTGCAGAGCAAGAAAATGAAACAATTAAATGTGTGCGGTTTAGTAAAAATGCCGTCAGCGAAACGTTTCTAAAAAGTTGGCACTTTTAAACCTGACATTTTATTTCAGCACTTTGTCGAGCACTGGCATATCTATAAAAAGAATGGTTTTGTGATGTGTAAAAAGTTAATGTCTGAATGTCTTTTTCTGTTCCCGCATTAACTATATCATCTAAAAAAAGATAAGTCGATTACGTAATGCCAGTATTCAACAAAGATCGTGCTTTCTTGTTATATTTTGCTTATATTTGCTCGTCGTGACACGACAAGATCGCATGAATCAAGCAAAGGCCTGTCGCAAAATTGTCGCTAAATAAATACACAAATACAAAATAGAATAGCGGATATCAAGTCCTAGCGCAAGAACTGTCCATTACTCCAAAGTAAGAACATTTTCAGTGATAGCAAAGCAGAAAAACAAGCTACTTTTCATAAGTACAACTCTAAGCTAAAATTTTAATTGCATCACGTATAAAGAGCCTGACATCGGATTATCCTAACAACATTCTTTCAACAGACGGATTTTTAAGTTGCCAAATGTGCCGCTTAATTGGAAAACACTTGGTTTCTGTCACGCGCGAAGAGAAACTCTTCACGTCAAATTTGATTTGGCGTGAGCTGACACAACTCAACTCACAAGCGACCTTGCTTTGTTGGGCCAAAACCACCTATAAGTCGGGGAATGCTTTTGTGTATACAAGTCGCCTGCAAGGTTGCTCCTTGACTTGCAAACCACCCTTACTAAGGAAGGTTGTTTTCACGGTGACGCGTTTTCACGTAACACAAAATCACCACGAAGATTTATTTGAACACAAGGCCAACCTGTTTTGTCAACCTTACCTCGCATTACAACGTAGTTAGGTATCGCTGGTAGCCTCTGATTGTTTCTGTACCACCTCGTTACGGGATTCGGTTTGCCGGTCGCTCTGCACTGGAACGTCACCCGGTCGTAGAGCATCACCTGCCGCAAAAAGAAAAATTTCACGTTTACCGGAGAGTTTCCAACAGTCAACTAACGTTACCACCGCCGAGACTCAGTTCCCGAAGCCCTCTAAACAAAATCAGCAAGTGGCGTGCGACACCAACAGCGGCAGAAGAGCGCGTTAACTTACCTCATAATTACTCGGCGTTACCAAGAAAGTAGGAGGACCAGTCGAACCCACGTAAGATAAAGTGGCCGGATTGCTGTGAGCTGATCCAGCTGCGTTCGTAGCGACGCAAATGTAATCTCCTAAATCAAGATGTTTGTCTGTCAGAATCACTTTTACGACAAACTTGTTTTTTGCTACCTAAACCTCTAACGCAAGTAGCCGTAGATTTTTTAACCAAAATCTTATCGTTTCTGAACAGGTTTGTAGACAAATGAAACTTGGCTCAGTGAAAACAAGGCCGTTTTTGTGAGACCGACGTGTTTGTTTCGGTGATTTCAGCTCTTTGTGTGTGAGCACTTCAATCAAAGTGAAAAAATCTCTTGAGATGAAAGTGCTTTTCTCAAATTTAAAATCAAACTCTTCCCCAGCAAGGATTCGCTGCTTCACTGCATACCAGAAGCAAAAACCAGCTTACAACGAATAACAAAACTATCTGCCATCTTGGACTACTGTCTGTGCAGCAAAACGTTATCTGCAAGTTCTCGAAAGTAACTAAAACATTGCAAAGGTAATGAAAAATACAGTCAATGAAGAATGACATACATTTCTCTGTCTGTAACAACCTCAACCAGCTTACCTGCGTCAGACTCCTGAGGCAACTGAATGAGAAGAGTGCCGTCGCTCAAGACTCGAAACCGACCGTTTCGACTCACAACCTCTCTTCAAAAAGGTAAAATATTGTATTAAGACACTAGGAGCAGTATAGCAAAGTTAGCGATGGTACTCATAGCACTGTGTACACAAGCAATCAAACTGGCTTTCCGAAAAGCAGTGAAACCGAGTTATAGGTTAATTGGTTTGGTTTTTACCACGACAACTGTTTACAGTTGCTGTTACTTGAGGTTTAATTCGATCGGGGAACATTTGAAACGGAATAGTTCGTTCAAGATCTCAACAAACGCTGGAACCTGCACATCAGAACTTTAAAAAAGACATTGACCTGTGGCGTTCCGAACCCAGGAGTCTCTGACTTCAATTTACTCGGAACATTTGGCAAAGTACCACTGAATAACCGAACGTGAAAGGCAATCCATATAAGCCGATAGGCTGAAGCAAAGTGCAGACGAATTTTTTAACCTGAGTTAAATGCTATCACCCAGACATTTGCAACGTTATACGAACCCCACATTTCACCACCACCTTTAATCAATACCAAAACCGAAATTAAGCCACAGACGAGCAGCAGTAAATCGTTAGACGTACCCGTCGTGTGTCCAGCTGATCACAGGCTCGGGGCTGCCTGAAGCTCGGCACGTGAGCCGGGCAGTGTGGCCTTGTTTGGCCTCAACATCTTCAGGGTGAAGAACAATAATCGGCCCGCCTAGAAACATCAGGTAAAGGTGTGTACATTCGTCGATTGCCGTAGCTTTAGTAGGTAATTATCACTAGAACAAACATCTTTGATTTGTTAAGAAGTCACCGCCGCATGCTGTAACTATTCCGGAAAGGACGTTCAGATGACATTGCATTTATGTTCACCATTCCATGCAGGCACGTTCGACCAGTGATTTAGACATGTAAGCGTTTGTCATACATTNCACAAGTTTCCGGCACCCATTTTCACTAACCATTGCAACCGGCAAATGGAAGTGACAAGCACGTTAAACATCTCANATGAAAAAGTAATACTTGTTATTTGCATAACCGTAAGATTGAAAAGTCTCTTCACAGTACTAGTGCGCTTTCAGTAACATGCAACTCGCGCTTACGATGAAGATCAATTTAGTTAACCAAAACCAAAGCTGTCGCACTTGACCGATTGGTTTCAAGGTTGTTTTAAAGTTCATTCAACGCAAAGATTTGCGTTAGTTTCTCAGAATGTTAGGCACTTCATCGAGAAGAACAAAAGCTCACCATGCGCGAGGCATTCATCAGCACGGAAGGGCGAAGAAATGAGTTGCTTTTTTTAAACCACTAAAAGACATCAAACTACTCATGCAGCACCGCAACTTCTACATGGGCCTCAAAGTTCTGGTGCGGCTCTCACTCGCTGAACCTTCAGTGCACTGGAACTCGTTCTCGGGGATGCTCCCGATCGCGCGGCCGGCCAAGGACGGCGGGCGGTAGCACGTCGCAGTCGTGTGCAGATGGTTTTTCTCTTCGCGAAGGTAGCGGGAAAACCACCTCAAGTGGCAATCGCACTCGAGCCTGTTGCTGTCGAGGCGCCTGCGAGGAAAAAATAAACAATCCGCGAAGTCTAAGGGGGTCATTAAAGGATTCTGCCGTTGTTACAACAACGTGCGCGTTCTTGAAGCCCTTTCAGCTCGAATCGTCGCGACCAGCTTCATCGCGAAAATCGAGTTTGCTTAACCTTCACCTTTCGCGGAAGACCTTTTTTACTGATTGGTGCGAAGGGAGGTAAATGCATTTTTTCAAGAACTGCACTGCGTACACACTGACGACAGTTGCGGCAAATTAATTACACAAGCAAATGTTTCGTTGCATATGTCAAAACAAGTTGCAAGTCTTTCGGTTGCTGCATTTTAAACTTCAACATAAATATACATACATTCAACTCAGACTTGCAATTACTCAAGCGTGCTATGGTAGGTATGGATTCCGTTGGTCGTACACGGCATGCCAAAACGTCAAATTAGCACTACTCTGCAAACCCAAGTTATGCGGGAACTTACAGTCGCCTGAGAGATTTGAGATTACTGAACATAACGCTGGGAAGAATAGTGAGACGGTTTCCTTGAAGAAATCTGCAAAAAAGAAAGAATATCGTGTCTGAGTTGGATGCCAACGCCGCCTGAGGGAAAGCGTATGACTCACTGGCGGACTGAAGCAAACCCGAGGTTGGCGGAACTGGCATGGGTGAAAGGAAATGCGATGGGAAGCATTTGGCAGCTTCACTAATGATTAGCAAGCAATTTTGGCAACGCTACAACCAGTCCACATCCAGCAGTTGTAAACAGCGCGCAACGGTGCTAATTTGGAGAATACTAATCAAATTCTAATCAATTCAATTTGTACCAGAAAAGGCATACCGTGAAGCTTGCAACTCATGGCAATATTTTTACTGTGATGTCAAAGCAGATTAGTGTATAAAATCTACCCTGGAAAAGCGCTATGATTTTTCTGTCTTCCCTGTACACTCGATTTCACTGCAGGAAGACGCGATTCCATGTCCAAATTCAAAA
>JGI24158J21664_10014782_pt1 | contig 10221 bp, 4 predicted proteins | sample Ectturendosymbi3_FD_21664 | JGI IMG/M metagenome (IMG submission 21664) | reverse complement strand
CGGATGCTGCTTAAACGCCGAATTGAATGCTGTGTAAGGCTTATAGCAGCCTATAGTATGAGCTATTCAAAAAATGATTCCGGCTCCTTGTTCGGCTTTTCAAAAAAAAACAACTCTGCCTCCACTCCTAGTTCACCCCTACACTCGGGCACCTGCACGCCACTGATAAGTTGTTGTGATGTTATTTGGTGGAAGCTGAATTCGAGCTCGAAAGCTGCTTTGACGAAACACCAGGGTTCAGGCAACGGTAGATTGTTTCTTTCTTTGTGCAGCGACCGCAGTTAATGGGGAGGCGGTGGAAGTGACGATCACGGAAGTGCCCGCTTCGCCCGAGGAAGGAAACGAAGAGGTCAAAGTTGAAAAGCAGCAACAGGAAGAATCGGATGAAAACAAAGATGATCTGGAAGCAGAAGTTGCCGAACAACGAGACGGGGAGGAAGATCGGGGACCGGAGGAGGAGGAGGAGCATGTAAAAGACGTTGACGAAGAGCAAAAAACGAGCGAAAGGAAGATCCAAGAAGAGGAAGAACAACCTGGGGATTCACAAAAGGAAGCGAGCGATGAGAAGCTGCCGGCCGAAGAAGCTTCTGGAACTGAACACCTCAGCAATGGGGACGCCAGTAAGGCAGAGATGAAAGAAGAAAGTCCCAGCGCAGATGCTGCTCAGCCGCAGGTGGTGAACGACCCCCCGACTGGTGACGTTGCGAAGGAGAGTAGTCCGGAAGTCGGTGATCGGGATGCTTCACAACTGGCCAAGCCTGCTGAGCCTGACGATGGGGATGTTGGTGTTCGCGAAGAGGAAGCAGTCAGTGATGGCGGTGAGCTTCGCAAGGCTGATCTGGCGGGAGTGGAAGAAGATCAGGAGGAGGATCAACGTGAAGACGACAGCGCTGCTGACAAGGCTTTGGATGATACTGAAAGTGCAGAAGTGCGTGGTGATACACAGGAAGGTGCAGAAGATGCTACTTCCGAAGACCAAAAAGAGGAAGACGGGGCTCATGAGACACAAGAAGAACCACAGGTTACTCAAGAAAAAGCTGATGAGGAGGTTGCGGGGACAATGGAGGTTTGTGGGGATGGTGGCGAGTCAGGGAAGAGTGACGCCACACAAGTGGCTGATGATGCTGTTGGCGTCGCAGTGGTTGATGGTGAATCGCAGGAAGTTGATGCAGAAGGCGAAGATAAAGAACCTGCATCCGCCCACGAACAAGTGGACTCCACAGTGGAGGAGGAATCTTCAGGAGAAGATGGAGAAGCCCAGAAAGTGGAAGCGGGAGACCAATCGACTCCCGATGTTATTGCTTCTGCTGCTGATGCTGATGATGATGATGATGATGGTGATGGTGAGAAAAAAGTAAACGACGCTGCTGCCGCTTCGACGTCACAAAGCCAGCCGTCCTCCCAGAAAGAAACGCCAGCGCCGCCTGGGGAGGAAGCGTCGAAGTCTCTGGAGGCGCCTGAAGAGACCGCGGTGAAGGAAGCGGACCAGCATCAGGATGCAGGCGAGGTGCGGTGATTTTAGGTTTACCTGTAAGTTAATCAGTAACCTGGGTTACACGTGAAGTAGCTATTCGGAGAAATGTAGGAATAAGTCAGTTTTTTTTGTTTGAACATACCCAAAATAGTTTTTGTTGCAAATTGATTATCTGTTATTCAACAGCTTCCCTTTTTCTTCTCCCTTGGCATATACTACGGGCATTCAAATGGTCACTGGCCAGATTCTTTACGGAACCCTCTTCGTCAGGGTTTCCGTCTCCACTAGCCGCGAAAACTGTCCACGCCGACAATGTTTCCGACACACTGGCCCCTTTAATGTGTTACCTAGCAACTTGATCTTGCCTTACCCTGCTGGGAACACCTGCACCACGTTTTGCTACAAATGCTATGCAGTGGCAGTAACGTTTGTCAGCCAGCGATATATTCCTTAAATTAGATGCAACTGGCCAGCAGTGGACCTGGGCCGAAGTTAAAACGGGGTAGTTGCCCCCTGGGGCCGTTCCGCTCCCCCAGCAACATCGCTTCCTTGTCTGATCGGTAGAAAGTTGTATTTTTCAAGTAGCGTTGCCATTGTTACGTTTGTCTGTTATTCGCTACCATCAGCAGATTGTGAACGTCATAAAAGCACTTCGAAAGATTGGCCCCCAGGGAGTCCATTATTGCGATTCAAAGGGTTGATAGGTCTTGCAGACATTCTTATCACTACTACGATGATTAAGACCTGATATCGACTATTTATTGCAAAGTTTCTTCATGAGGGGTCCGTGACCTTTTTTAGGACGTACTAGGGTCCGTGACCCACAAATGTCAGGAAATGCTGGCGTAGATTCCTTCAGCGGTTCAGATACCTTCCGTGAAAGACCTTTAACTTTTTAGTTGTTACATCACAATTGAAACGCGCGGTTTGAATTGCTGGCTTTGTTCACGTCAGGCGTCGCAACAACAACAGCAGCAGTTCAGTCCTGGGCCCAGGACCATGGTCTTCCGGGTCCCGGAATACAGGTGGTCCACTGTCCATCTTCGTCTGCTCGACGATTTGTTCACGTGCTTGGAGGGGGACATCGAAAACTGGAAAAGGTTGTTAATCTTTGTTCTTTTTCCGTTCGATTGTTATTATTTGTAACTCGCCGTTTGTTGTGCATGGAGTAAAGGCGCGTGTTTTTGTATCGCTAATTTTTTGCCGCCGCTTTGTTTAACTGCTTAATTGCAAATAATTTTTTATAAAAATATTTCAGGTAAAAATATCAAAAGAAATTTTTTTTCCCAAAAACATTTTTTTATTTTTATAAAAACATTTTTAGAAAATACAAATAAAAAATATTTATTTCAAGCCATTTGAAAAATATATTATTCAAAATATCATAAAATACATTTTTTTCCTGAAAACATTTTTTATATTTGATAAGAATAATTTTAGAGAATACAAATATTTAAATAAGAAAATATAATTCAAGCGCTCTGTAATTTTCAAATAAAAAAAATCTTAGTCCAGTTTTTTTCGACAATTCTTTCCGCAGCAACTCGGAAACACTACTCGACACCATCAACTCGAACGATAACATCATCTTCGTGCACAACACCATCCATCTGGTGTCACAGATGGTCGACAACATCGTCCTCGCTTGCGGTGGGATCCTCCCCATTCTCTCCTCGGCCACGTCACCCGCGGTGAGGTCTCCGAAACCAACATCGGTTGTAGCGTTTTGCTCTCCATGCTCTGTCAAATTTTGAAAAGATTGTTCTCTTTTTGCAGACCGCAATTTAAAAGTTCGCCGTTGGTTGGTCTTAATTTTAAGCTTCAAATATTTTTAACCTTTACTTTTCAACAAGCACCCTTGGCTTCGCTAACGTTACAGGACTGTCTTGTTCTTATTTGCCGCTAATGCCAATGTGAAAGTTTGGGTGTTCTCTCGCAATTTCTTGAACTCGCAACCAACAAAAAATCGCGTTTTTTCCTTCAGAAAACTCATAGCTTCGTAACAAGCATTGAAAAGGAGCGTGCAAATGCAGAAACAATCGTTACAGCACGCGCCCTCGCGATACTTGTACCGGATGCCGATCCTTTTCTCCTTACACGCTAGCGCTGACATTAACTGATTGCAAGTCTTCGTAAACCTGGGATTGCGCACGGAGCTCAATCTTAATGCAAATGTTTCGAATTCGCTTTTGAAAAGTGCGACCGATTATGGCGTCAGCAAAAACTCTTCTGTAACCGGGGTGGGTTTACAATCGCCCTGATTCTCGAACTCATTCTATTACGTTTTCGCGATATTTGCGCCGCTGCATCGAGCGTATGTTGTTTGACTGGTCGTTGAAAACGAACCGAGACGTTGTACCGCAGTGCTGTTCAGTCTCAGGAGCGTGTTGGCGAAAGCTCTCTCGCAGTCTCTTGTAGCTTGACACGTTCGCAGGCGTGTGGCGTGATCCTGAAGAAACGAAACTTTTCGCCTACAGCCGCCTGTAATTGTAATTTGTACTGCGGTCTGTAATCATGGCCGTCGGAAGGGGAGGGCAGGGGGTCCTTCGCCCCCCCCCCTTTGAGTTTGAAGTTTGACATTTTTCTATTGCATCTTCAGCAAAAGCAGGACCTTTTCTTAGTTTCGAGAAGGATAAATCAAATTTCATCACTTATCCCCTCCCCCCCCGCAAAAATCATTACGGTTACCTGCGTAGAAAAATTCGCTAACGGCTCCCCCTGGAAAAGATCCTTCCGACGCCCGTGTCCATAATTTAAATCCTCTCTACTTTCGTCTCTAATCGAAATGCGAACGTTAAAATCTTTACGGCGTCTTCTTTTCCGGCCAGTACGAACTGGACACCATCGAACCCGGCCAGGGCCTGAGCATGGCCGCGGCCTGGCGGATCCTCAACCGCCTCTGCTCGTTTATCGACGTTCTCGCATACGCGTCGACAATCACCTTCGCCGAAATCGAGAACGAGAAGAACATGGCCAATGGCGGCGTGCTACGTCAGTGCCTGCGCACAGGTAATTGCTTGCGCTGGCCGGTGACGTGGAGCGAAAAAAGTACCGGGTCGCTCCTCGCTGTGGTGTAGTTACTTTCCGGGCGTTTGGTGCCTGCTTTGCAGGTTCTGCAACAGCAGCAGTTAATAAATTCGATCCCAATCATGGAACTGCTGGGTATTGTCGAGTTCGCAGAATGCTGTGTTGAACTATGGAATATTTAAGCGTCGGGTACTTTGAAAGTATGTTGTCGCGCTATACCAGGAGTTCCCAACCTTTCTCTTACCATGCACCCCTTCAGCATTTCGACAGATGAGCATGTACCTCTAAAATTTCTGATGACGAAAAGGCTGAGCAAGACAACAAAACTCCACTGAATTTTTAATAGGACTTTATATTTTAGATTAGAATATTTGGAAATAAGTAATATATAGACATACCTTTCCCTTCTGTTGCTAATCTTAAATGTACCTCTACAGATAGGAAAATATACCCCTAGGAGTAAATATATCCCAGGGTGGGAACTCCTCTGAAAAAGCGCGTTTCAAATGATGTTTCGCTGCAACCCCCCACTCCCCATTCGCGCGTAAGCTGGGCTTTGTTGTTTTTCAACTCTCAATGCAAATTGCGCCTTCGCAAAAAAGGCTTCTAGCGTCATTCGAATGAGATCATCGCACAGCCCTAGAACCACAGTCAACCAACCTACAAAGGGTTGTTTTACAAGGCATAGCCTCAAGCGCACGCTTGACCAATCGGATAATTTCTCGCCCCACCTGCTGAAGTGCTCCTCCCTTGTAACCTGACGCTTATGTCGTCACAATCATCATCTTACTCCACCTCGTGCAGCGTGCATATGCGCCGTGAGGAACTGTCTCCAATCGCGCTACCTGCGCCCGCCCCCCTCCAGCGCACCCCCCACACCGAACTACGTGATCGGGAACGGCACTTCGACGGACGGATCGATCGACCAAGTCGCCACTGACGGGGTGAGTTTTGTCGCAAGTTCTACCGTGTTTTGCTAGTTAAGCTCTATGCGCCATGGGATGCAACATCGCTTTTCCACAGAAACGCTGTTGCCCTGGTAGTGCATGTTGATTAAGTAAGTGCAGACCTTAAGCTACAGTCCTGATTACCAGGGTCGGTCTTCTTGAGCGTCGCAGCCTATCGCCGACCAATCAGCAGGGGGTAGCTCTGCAGACCAAGGTTTAGTTCTTTGCTTTTCCACTGAACTCCGGATTCATCTGCTCTCTGTAGTCCAGTGCTGCGCTGACAAAAGTGTTTAGAACAGTGCTTCTCAACCTTTTCTTAACCTCGCGGTCCGTGGTTATCAAGAACTTGTTTGAGGGCCCACGATAAGGTGTGGCAGCAAAAGTCAACGCAATGAACACATGCACTTTGCTTTTAATACGCAAGTTGAGCTTACTTATTGGAACGAAGAGTTCAAAGTTTTGTCTTTTTCGTAATAATCCATGATTTCTTGCGAAGAAATAATTCCTATTGGAATAGCTCAGCAAAAAAGGTGCTCAGCCCACTTCTAACAGTTTCACAGTCCATGGATTGATAAGCGCTGGTTCAAAACCCGGCAAGGGTCGCTATTGCTACTTATCGCGCGTTTCGTCTTAACGCCGCAGGACGCCGGTTCAGTGGACAGCCACGACTCCAGTGCAGACATGTCGGCCCAGGACGCGGCCGAAATGCTCCTGGCGCAAATGTCGAACGACGCGAACCCGATCGCCGACAAGCACCGTCTGCTGCAGACGTCGGACATCAACAGGCTGCGGTCCATCATCTATCGCGACATCGTGAGTTCGCGGCGTTGAGCTGTGGGGCGAGATAATTCGCGCGCGCGCGCGTGTTAAACGAGCGCGGCGTTTGGGTTTCTTGCATTTTCATGAAAAAATCAGTCTGAAGTAGTGGTTCTTAACCTTTTCTGTACCACGCCTCCCTTGAGAAATTGTCCTTAGTTTCAAGCCCCCCCTGATATTAAGTAAGTTGTGAAATCGAATGTATTCATCGGTAAAAAATTTACTGTTCAAACTTTTCATGTTGTAGAGCGCGTAAAGACTCCCGCCCCTCTGGAAATGTATGGACGCCCCCCCCTGGGGAGACGTGCCCCCTGGTTAAGAACCACTGGTCGAAAGCATTTCTCATTATGGTCTAGCGCTGCAAAAACAGTTGCAACCAGTTGAAGACACCATTACACGGGTCGGTCCTTGGAAAAAGTCCCGGATGTTGCTGTAACCGTCTTCTTCGCAGGACGACAGCAAGCACGCCCAGGACCTGGCCCTGGCCATCGTCTACTTTGTGTCGGTCCTGATGGTGTCCAAGTACCGGGACATTCTGGACCCGGAAAGCCACAAGAAGCTGCAGCAGGCCACTGTGACCAGAAGCAAGTCGCCCAAGAAAAAGTCGGCCGGTGCGTGTTTGCAGTTATTGCGTACGCGAGATGTGTCGTGTTGGGCGGATGAATACATCGCGGCGCTGTTTGTCTTACGGAAGAAAAGCGACATTGGGCCGCGATGATGATGATGGTTGTGATCACGGGGTCGGAAGGATTTCCAGGGGGGGGCCACCAGGGGATTTTTCCAAAATTTTTTCGGGGAACAAAAAGTGGTGAAATTTGGCTTTTCCCACTCGAAACTAAAAAAACAACCTTTTTTGTTGAAATTTTCAAAATCCAGGGTGTGGCCAAGGTCCCCTCCTGCCACCCCCGTTCCAACGCCCATAGTTGTGTTCATTGAACGGAAATTGCTCCCAACTCACTTTTTGAATATGTTGGGGGGCGGGGGGGTTAGCCACGTCATGTTGCTACGGCCGGGTCGCTTGGCAACGAAAACAGTGCTCTTTTTTCAGACTTCCTTCAATGCTGTTATTTTTCTTGGCAAATAAACGATTGATCCAATTAAAAATCATTGCAATCGAGACGCGTTTCGGAACTAGCAAGGGATTAAACGCACAAACGAATCGCATGCACACGTGAAAAAATACAACCCTCGCTTTTGTGGAGCGGCCAAAGCTCGTGTGAGACAACAATGAGATTGTGATGTCACGAAGAGCCCACCATGAGCACGAGCCAGCAGTCTTCCGTTTTCGTTTTTGCGAAACCTTAGAAAATCAAGCTTGTCTGCATTTGCACAGATTTGTCGCGTCATTATATTAGTTCGTTACAGCCCGCAAACCTGTTTCATTACAATTTAACGCTCCTCCCCAGGTCACGAGGCGTCTTTTCCGACGCCGGCTCCGAAAAACACAGCTGTTGCTTCGAGGCCGACCGTTGCCGTAGAAACCGTAACCAACGGCGACGCGTCTTTTGAAACAAGCGCCGGCGAAAACGGAGTTGGCGACGCCGATGGTTTGTTACAGTCTGTTGACGTTCTGTTTGCTAAGGCCACAGTCTTGGAAGGCTGCAGTCTTGTCTGCGTTTCTTGGAAGGTCATAAAAAATAGTCTTTAGGACAAGAAGCCGATGAGCCACTTGTGCGCAGTGCTTCATCTTAATCACACCTTTGCGGAAATAGACGCCGGTGCTACCTGACGAATACAGACTCGGCTAGTTCTTCGATTTCATCCCTCTTTTGGTCAAAGCTATTGTTTTTGTCGGCGAATTAATACCTGGCCATTTTCTTTGATCTCGAAGGCGATTGTTCTTAATAGTTCTGAAAGTGCGGTGATTTTCTTTCTTCGTGTGGCTTTAAAAAGTTTTTATTATTATTCCGAGTTAGATATTCTGTTGGCTTTCGCTGCAAAGCTTGTAATGTACGTTGCAGAAACTTGAAAATCTGCCAAAGATCTGTTTTTTCAAAGTAATCTTTTTCGAAAATATTTTGATTATGTTCACAGCGATCGAGGACAACAACGCTGACAAAACCAAAGCGACCGCGTCAACCAACGTGCAGGTATTGTGTTCAACGCATGTCTTTGATTTTCGCCCGTCCCCTTTGTATTTATTTGCCACACGCTGCAGTATTGTCGATGGCGATAAGCAGCAATCGAACGAAACGCGCGTTTAGAGCTGACGGCGCTGATAGAGTTTTGAAATATTGTGCTTGTTCCATATCTGCGCTAGCGACTGCACGCCGTAGGCAAGATTCCGAAAACTTCGCAGTAGTCACACGCGATAGCAATCTGCTTAAAACTCGCGCGTGCAGCTTGAAGAGTGCCCGTTTGCTTCCAACTACTACTACTACCTGCTCACAAACATTGACCACGACGACTGACACACAGCGGTACATGGTGTTTTTTCCTTCCAAATGATTCTGCCTGTCGAGGGTGAACACCTACCACCAATCGATTGCCGCTTGCCTGCTGTGATTTTGTGTGTTCTGTTTTGAGCGATTTCTCTTTGTTCTTTTAAGTTGCTCGTGTAGCTGAAGCGGTGTTTGCAGAGTTGTTTATTTTAAGGTGATGCTGTTTTTGAACCGCGACTACCTCGCGAAGATCGGGTAGCTCGCAGCGTAAATGACATTTTGCGAATAGGATTTTGTTATTTTGAATTTATAAATCTGCTCAAAACCACTCGCGTTGTTTTTAACCCAAACGATAATTCGACATTTGCCAAGAATACTCGATACTCCAACAGTGGAAGCCTTTATTGGTCAACGATAGGATGGGCGGGTTCCTTTTACAACGATACATTTTATGGAACCAGCTGTCTGACCTGCCGTTAAAATCGCATTGCAGCGTTGCTATATTGCAACTGTTTTGCTGTAACGAACGCGTGAGTCAATGGGGCTTCGTGTTCTTGGCGCTGAAACTCGATTTACTTCAAAAATCGTTCAGTTTTCGCGACTCCGTTTCTCCTCAGGAGATATTCGCTGATAAAGTTGACATATGGCTAGTTTTTCAACGCTGCACAAATTCTCCACGATGACGTGTCAGTCGCGTCGCCCCAGGTTGACCTTGTCATGATTCCGTGACGGTTGTTGATTGGTTGTCACGTTGCTGTGACGGGTTTTGATTGGTGGGCTTTGTCAGCCTGGCGTGTTTCGTGCGTTGGCGAAAGCTGTGGAATGACCATGCTGCCTGGCAGCTGCAATGCTGCTGTTTCTTACCACATATCTCAACCTTCACGTTCTACTCCTTGTGCATCAACAAACTACTGCTATTTGAAACTCAGCCTCGCTATGGTTCCATAGATTTTCACCTGCTCTTCATTAGTGATGATCTCCATACTGGCGATAAGTTTAACTTGAACAAAACGACTGATGTTTGAACACGACCAAAGTGTTATAGAAGTCTAAATCAGAATGTCGTGAGCCGTAATTTCTGGCGCGTTTGTTACCCTTGTCAGTGTGATTTCCCAACCGATTTCGTCAATCGGATGTTTTCGTCGTTGAAAATAAGTTAATTGCAGCTCTCGATATGAAAACCTGCATCGTATTGTCAGTTCTAGGTGTTTCCACACGGGTTGCCAGCAGCGACATAACACTCGTCTAACTTTATTGAGCGCACCGTGTGGACTTCCAACAAGCTTCAAGTCTTTCTTTCCTTGAACACAATCGCTATTTCTTAAACGTGACGCCTACCACTGTCCACTGAAGGGGTACACCCTGGGGGGTACCGAGGTTGGATGGCGCCCGGGACAAGAAACAAGTTTGGCGCTCCCATGTCCGAACCAAAGATCTTTCGGAGCAATTGAGGGGTATTGAAGAAAGTAATTGCGACATTGTTGAGACTTTTCGGCGCCCGGGGTGTTGTGCTCCCTTGTCCTCCCTCTGTACACCCCTGGGTACACGGCTATGCGCCTTCACCCCCCCCCCCCCC
>JGI24158J21664_10014780_pt1 | contig 10222 bp, 10 predicted proteins | sample Ectturendosymbi3_FD_21664 | JGI IMG/M metagenome (IMG submission 21664) | reverse complement strand
GAAACAGTGGCGTACCTGGGGTTTCCCGCGCCCGGGGGCAAACTCAGTTTTGGCGCCCCCACCCAGCCCGTTCATGGCAGCATAGATGCGAAGAATGAGTTCGGAATAAAGGGGGGTCGAAAGCTGACTCGGGCCCTGCAATCGCCTGCATATCGTTGGTTCTAGACCCGTCCAAAAACTTCCTGTCATTGTGACGTCACAGAATTGACGTCAGGACTTTTGAATCTTGGAAATCATTAACTACCGTAGAATTAAGAATCTAATTGTTTCGTGTGAAGATATTCCCTCTGAAATTTTGGTCACGATTGAACATTCAAACTGTTTTATTCCGACACTCCAAATTGCGATAATACATTCTCGAATTATAGCAACTAGTGAAACAAACTGCAAAAACTAACCAAAAATTCCCTGATCTTCTGTACAAATATGCATGAATTTTAATGACAAATTTTTGGGCATAAAAATCTTCTGATAACACAGCATAAAATTAGTCAGATTTGCACCTTGTTTTCAAAAACACGAGTTTGTCGGAGCCTTTCGAAGATGCCGAATCCAGCGCGCCCGCTTGTTCCACTCCCTGGTCAGGTTTGGTTACAATCACCGCTGATGCGAGCCGTAGGGACTAGGGTTTCTAGAGCATGCACTCTCAGAGTATTGAGTAATAAAACATCACAAAGGACTGACTGAGGGAGACTCAACGAGTCACGAATACATAAAAGAGAAAAACAGACGGAAGCATGGATATGAAAAACTGCAGGCAAATGATTTTGTACAAAACTGCTAGAACAACGCAAAATTGCAAAATCCCGAAGCATTTTCTTGGATATAACACCCTGAAAAGTTGACAGAAAATGAAAAATGCTGCGATTTAATGCTTTACCTGTAATTATCTAACTTCAAAGAAAAATTTTTTTGCCTTCACTGTAAGTTTGTCGATTGTTCCTTCAAAAAACTAATATGAATGAAATTTTTCACATCCACTAATCTAAGAAATATTTAAGGTCAGTGACGCTCCGTGCGAAGGTCCAGGTTAGCATATTGTCTGACCTGAATTTCGACAATCATATCCATGGAAATGCTCAGTTTCTGGGTGAAAGTGATATGAAGCACATGCAGAAGTAACTGAAAAGTTCACTATAACTAATATACTCAACGTTGCTACACAGCTGCAATTAGAATTTTGTGAAAGTAGTCAGCATTTATTTAAATATTCCACAAACAAAAATCATCATAACTTCATTCAGAACCACCCCAAATCCATTTCAACATGAAGTTTGTCAAAACGTAAAAGCTCAATTTTCCCAAACATCCAGATCTGTAGTCAGAGTCACGCAGATAGATCTGNTGATTCCCGGGCAAACTGCTTGATTGCATGCCCCCCACCAAATTTTAGTATTGAGGAATATGAAANATACAGGTATTTGAAATAAGTAAAAACTAGTATTGACAAATANACAAGTTTTGAAAAATTGAATTAAATGAAATCAAAGAGTATTTTTTGTTGATGATGTGCTAGTTTTTTAGTAATTTGTTTTATTCTGTGGGCTTGAGAGATCTGTTTACAAGCAAATTTCTCCCACTCTTTGATAAGCTATGCATGGAGGAATTAGATATTGCATTTATGCATGCAAGTAGATAACAGATGGGCCCACCAAAAGAAGATAGAACTTACGGCATGTTAGGACATGGAGTTGTCTATTGTTTCTCTTAGAAATAGTGTCTGAAAAAAGTAGTACAACCATGCAATTTGTTGCCCCCTTTATATTTTTCTGAACTATAAACAAATGGCTAAGGATGTTTTGTTCAGTAAAAACAGATGAAGGTAACGATGGAAGTGCTTCATCTCTCTCTCAGGTCACTTAACATATATTTGCATGCATTCCCCCTCAGGCAAGTCCCATGAGATCCATGCAGCACGTTTTAGTAACCAATAAGAAGCATCTAGTTCAGGGGTTTAAAAATGCAGTCGCGCACTCGCACCGCGCGACCGAAAACGTGGAGTGCGCGAACGTTTTTTTTAACCTTTTATATTTCATGCACATGAATGCTGCATGGCAAAGCTTATATGTGTGCGCTATTAAAATTTGCTGTGCGCTACTAACGTTCACAGAAAATTTTGCACCTCTGGTCAGGAAACAAGATTTTGATAAATATACTTTTTGTAATTTCACTCTTTGGATGCTGCATTGGATGACCGTGTCCGTCGCCTCGTTCATGCCCCTCTGCATAATCCTGGAAACAATATTGTTTGAGTTTTATCGCTGCTCTAAAAGCATGCGCAATATAGCGCTCTGGATGCATTGTGAACGCTGGATTTCCTTCCCATTGTGACACAACTATAAAACGATAGGGAAGTCGGAAAGTTCGCAACCCTGGCTTTCTGAAAGCATTGTGACGCAACCGTGAGTCAAACCACAAGCGGGCGCTTATTGCTGGAGACAGCAGCTCTGCCTTGAAACGTCACTTAAGTTCATAATTGCTCGCTTTGTAAACCTTGGTGATCTTGATGAGATCTCGCAATGACTTTCGACATTTTGCAAATTGCAGTTATCAGCATCCGCTGACATTTGACATGTCGTAATTAGTTCCTAACATTCCGACCTCAATTTGGCGCCCCCAAAGTGCTGCGCCTGGGGGCAGATGTCCCCTCTTTCTCCCCTTGTTACGCCACTTATTGTGATACATCGTGAAACATTTCATGCGTTCTGCGTCTTCACATGCAGATTATAACTTGTACAGTATTTTGACAGCTCCAACCTGTTAGTTGTTTTTTAGTATTTGCTTCAAAAAGCATAAAAGGTTGAGTTTCACTGGTTGCGACAAGGTTGCTGGATGACAAACAGAAAAATGTTTGATGAAAAAAAGATGTGAACCAGCACCCTCAACGACGACATTCCAGTTACTGCTAATGTGATTCTTCCACAGAATGGCACATTGGTCCCAGTCGTAGGTGTAGGAGCAGGCAAATTTTTGGGGTTGCGAAAGATTTTTGACCGAATTTCCCCAAATTTACCCGAAAAGTTTTCGGGCATTTCTTTGTGCGAATATTTCCTCCCACACAGATCATGAACATCCTCTTTTGGTATGACCTCCAAAAAACTTCCAAAAAAGGTTTTCATGTGATTCTCCATACCTTGGGCGTCAACTTTTTTAAATCAAACAACGTTGGGCACCTTTTTTCCCCCATTTTCAGGTGGTTTGCCCAGATTTTCAGGTATTTTGCGAAAATTTTCATAGATTTTTCACGGATTTCGCCCGGATTTTCGACAAATCAAAACTTTTGGGGGTGAGCTTTCACCCCCGCCTCCTACACCACTGGTCCCAGTNCACCCAACGGCAGAGCCATGCACTTCAAGTTGTACCTTCCTGTTTACTTTAAAATCCATGATATCGCAAAGGATATTGTCAACTTTTATTCTTCCTGTGAATGGTTATTTCCTAGTATGGACTCTCACACACGTCGAACTTAAAGCAAGCGACACAAGTGACAAAACCGCTGTTCTTGTAGCTTCGATAACCACATGTTAACTTGAACAGGTGAAAAAGCTAAGCTCATCGTCGCTGTTCCGAGACAACCATTGAAAATGTGAGAATTATTTCGTTGCGTTGTATAGTCGGAGATTTTTTCTGATGCTGTTTGTGTTTGCAGCTGTACATATTTTCGTCTGAGGCACATTTGTTGTTTTGCGTATAAAGTTTGACCCTGTGAAGGATTCCATTCGTACATCATTGGTTCGTGTTTATCATATGAACATAGGCGTTGGAAGGAGGGTGCAGGGGCGACTTGCCCCACCTGGATTTTGGAATTTGATATTTTGCTATTAACGCAGTAGAAAAATTTTATCTCTTAGTTTCGGAGTTAATAAAATGAAATTTCGCCAGTGTAGTCCCCCTTGGAAAAATTTTTTGATCGCCACCCCTGGAAAATCCACCATTACCTACCGCGGAAAAAATCCTTCCAAAGTCCATGGATTTGAACTAAATTTTTGTGCAATTTCTAGTCTGGTCCTGTTCTTTAAATTCAGATTGTTCGTTAACACAATCGGTTTATACCTGGCAAGTTGGCCACAAAAGAAGAATCGTAGCAGATAAATTAGATCTTCTGGCGATTTTTTATTATTAGCCGACGTTCTGCTTGATTTGAAACCTGGTGGCAAACGCTTCGAAATAACAACATGAGTAGCAAAAAGAACAGCATTTTGCGAAGAATCGTAGGTTTGTATATATATGTAATATATATGTAATATATATGTAATATATATGTAATATATATGTAATATATATTTGTATATATGTAATAAAAGTAAGAGATAGTGACAGTGACAAAGTTACAACAACGATGGCTACAAAGTAAATCACATGCGCGACTTGTTTTTCCGTTTATCCTCCCGATCGTGTGAAATACGATACAAATTTACTGCTCTATCTGCTAACCCTTTGTTTACGTTTTCGGCTGTTACGTTTACAACTCGATCTCTGCCATTAATTCCAAACAGGGAATTTTCTGATAAAACGTAAGGAACAAACATCTGAGCTGTGGATCCCACATAGTCTTGAAACCGCATTCAAAGAACAACCACTATTTAAGATCGTTGCTTCATTTGTGACAACAAGTGTTTCCTCTGACAAGCGACGCAGTTGGTCAATCGAACCCTGGATCCATTGTGTAGGATCCTAATAAACCTTCAAGTAAGTACTCTCCACGATGGGTGTAACGCAAGGAAATGATCAGCGAATTTTTAATAGGAAATCGATTTCACGTAAAATTACGCATCTCAGCTCTGAAAATTGCAAGCAAAGCTTACGTGTGAAAAGTATGAAGGCTACAGTAAGAGCAGAGAAAACAAGCTCAAGACTGAAATGAATCAATCAGAACACAAGTGTCATTATTTGTGAAACATATGGTACCATGGAATTTTTATGTTTTCCATGGTAACCACAAAGTGCCCATGTTCTTACAAAGCCTTGAAACACCTTTGAGTTTCTTTCTTAACAGTTATGCAATGACTAACATCTATGAATTCCGCTTCGCCCGTTTGTTCAGCTGTGCAAGCTTGTCGAAACGTTAGTTCCAAGCCCCTGTTCGCAAATGCTGAAGTGAGTGCTTTTCGAATGCGTTCATTTGACCTTTCTGATGCAGAAATCCAAATTATGTTATCGATAAATCTGCGGATCAAAGTAGCTAGATTAAAAAAATTATAAGCAGTGGTTTTGCCATGTCTTCCTAAAGTTTGCATTAGGTTTGCGATTCGACGTTTGTTGCACGGAAATAGTCCTTTTCGAAACAGAGAAGTGCCCACCAACCAAACATTTCTTCAGCAAACACAAAATCCAAATGTTATCCGTTTTGCTCTCTTTTGCATTTGTGTTATTTCGTAAATTAAGTCACAAAAATACATGCATGTACCGTTCCAATCCAACTCCGGCTACAGCAAGGAAATCCTAACTCGGGATCCTGCGGGAATCAGCCGGAGCCCGGATCCAAAAAAATCCAAAATCCAATCCGTGCACACTAGAGATGTCACGGGCTCACATTTTTATGACCCTGACCGGCCCATACCCATCACAACAGACCCATAACCCACCCCGTACCCGCAACCCCTCCAAATTCTGGCCCGCTCCCCGCCAGCTCACGAATAGACACTGCTGGCGCTATTTTGCCTTCTATATGCACAAAGTAGTAGATCATTTACAAAGTCTGGATGAAGACATTCATCACGACAAATATCTTTTCCATCAACACTTCCTACTAACTTTTGCTACAGTACGGAGTCCTCATGAAATTAAGCATTTACATATTTTTGTGCTGTAACCAAACAAATTACTGTAGCAAGTAAAAACAAGTAAAGACATACTTGGCAACAAAACACATAAAAAATCGGGGTCTCGTCAGTTTTGCAGCACTTGTACTAGTTGGACAGCAGTTTTATAGGCTCTTCCTCAACCCAATGGTGGATTATACACTACGCTACAGTACTATGAATGCGAACTAGTTTATACTGTACGCTCAGTGATTCAGTTTCAGAGAACCCAGCTTCTTAAAAACGCATGACCTGTCTTTCACACTCAACAAGTGAACATCTTTGACTCTTCCTTGTGCCACACTGCACCACCACATGTCATTCAGTCAATAGTACAAACAGCAAGCATTATGCGTTGCTCGCTCACAGAGCTCCGAAAAACTTCTAAAGCCCGACACAAAATCCTCAGAAAACGATTCTAACAACAACTGACGTCACATAAAATAAATTTCTTCAACATCCACGTAAAGTGCTTCAAAGAAAGTTAGCGGACTGTAGCGGTGCCCACGAAAAGACAAACGCGTATGGGCGGTTAGCTAGCCCATGAAAACCTGCCGTTAACAGCCATTTTAGTGGCCCGCGCCATCTCTAGTGCGCACCTCTAGTGTACACAGAGGTGACCACTGATCCAAAGTGCTGCAGTCGACTTTGCCAAGATTCTGTGTTTTTTTCAAACCCTTATACGGAGCCGGAGCCAAAATTGTTTGAAGAACTGGACCCGGATCCAGAGTCAATTTTTCGGCAGTGATGAATGGATTTCGTTTTTTCAAATCCAAATCCGATCCGACAATTTTATGTCGAAATCCAATCTGAAACCATAACAGTTTCAAAATCAAAATATTGTTTAAATCCAAAGTACTATCATTGTTGGCCTATTAGGTTATATGTAATGCAAATCAAAATTCAAAAACATAAAATAAGCTTGGAAACTAATTCAAGTTAACGTATGCTCTACTTTTAGCTCACAACACTGTTAGCGCTTGAAGGACTTCAGGTAATCACTAATAGCAGCAAATGTAGTGAGAAGCTCTATTATAGAGTGTGAGATATCTAAACGAAACACGTACAGACCAGAGGTGAGCGGACTGTGATATTTTAAGATCCAAATTCAGTCCTGAATTTTTGAAACTCAGTCCAAGTCCAAATGTAGTCCAAAAAGTTTCAAACCTGTAAACTCCAGGTCCAAGTAAAGTCCAAGAAGTTAGCAAAATACAACTTTTTAACAAAAAATTGCCGCAATACTTATCAGTTAACTCAATCCAAATCCGATCCTGATCCTAAATTTTTGAGACGATTTACACTCCTGATCCAATCCAAATCTAACAAAATTAATTATAGTCCGGATCCAGTCCAATCCAAGTCCAGTCCAATGCTTATCTTTGTTACAGATACAGCATACCGCACAAGCGACTTAATTAGCACTAGGCTAGGCTAGATATATAAAAATAAACTGTGCTAAATGTTACTAACTCGGTAGTAGGTATTACTAACTAGGTATACGTATAGTAGGTATTACATATAACAATGTAAGTGTCAAGAAAATTGTCTGGATCAATTGAAGTCACACGAAATCTGTAACTTTGATGACATGTTACGTTTGAGAACAGGCTTGTAACATTGGACATAGTCAAGTCTCGAAATTCAAACAAACACGACATACAATCCCGACGGGCGTGAGAAGCTCCACTGAACCAAGCTTCACCGATTAAAAGCAGTTTCTGCAGTCCCGAAAAAGCGCTGAAAGTTGCGAAGAAGTTCAAAACAAACTTTGGTAATCCAAATCCGGTTGAAAGTATAGTATGCATGGGTGTCTGAAAAATTTTTCCAGAAGGGGGCAACTTCGACATTTTTCTTAACCTTTTCAGGTTGCTGATGTTGCAATCCAAATCAACGTTCACAAAACGCTTTACCTTAATCTACACCACAAAGAAAATGCTTTGTGTTACGGCATCAGTCACAAAACTTGCGGTTTGTTGTCAGCAATGCTTCTTTTACACTCATGCTTCTTTTCACACAGTATTAAACTACGTGGCTTACCGCTATTAGCAGAGCAGTATCAGCCGCACTCCATACCCCCCAATTGGGGGGAGCACGTTGTCACAGGGGGCCCAAAGTTCAGTCCAGTCACAACTTACCACCCCAGAGAAAGCTTCGATCCCCCAAATTGAAATATGAAGCACTAGAAACCAGTGAAGTTAGGGGGCCCTTTGAAAGAAAAGTGCTTATGCATTACAGTCGCTGTTGAGCCCCTTTGAAAGCAAGGTACTTTACACACTACAGTTGTAAAGAGGCGCCCGAGGCACGTACCTTGCTTTCCTTACCTTAAAAACGCCACTGTATATAACCCTGACAATGGTCTTATGTGAGAGAATATGAAGCCGATTGAACACGTTCTGCTTCATCCGATATGCCTACTTTCTCACCTGATGTGCGCATGAAAACACTGTAATGTAAAGTTATCTATGTATTATTGAACATATTGAAGTTGGTGATGAGTTTATCACTTGAAAAGACTCAGATTTCACGCGATTTTTCATAATTAAACGTAGACACACAGGTCGATTAAAAAATCAGATCTGGGTGGGAAAAAATCTCAGTGGGAGCCGTGACTGGTCACATGCGGCAAAACGACCGTTAGCGTAACTTGAAGAGAACATTTGAAGATTTATTACCGTGCTACTGTTACGCCATAAAGACCAAGAGTACAACAACCGCTAGCAAGTTTCCCAATCTGCCTCAGCAACAGTGCTCTCAGTTTTTGGGATTTTGTCAGGGGTTGCCAGATTAGGCCATTTCATGGCCAATTTCAAAAAATTTGGCCATTTTTGAAGTGCGCTGACCATGGAAAAACGCATTTGGCCATTTTGTAAACATCCGCCATTTTTTGGCCATTTTTTCGGTTTGCCACTTTGCAATTAAATTTTGATTAAATATTTTGTATTTTTGTATTTCTGGACGGTCATCACGTGATTGTTACAGTAACTCCATGGTACTATACAACCTTTTATTGCTTTGAAGCGTGCAGTAATGATTTAGCACTTTCAGTCAGTAGATTTTATACAGATGTTTCATTTAGTGATAATTAATCTTTTGGTCACCATTGGTAGCTGCTGCAGTCGTACTGTATGTGAAGACTGCTGCACTCAGTTGTGTAACTGATAATGTTATAGTAGAAATATTTTACATTGTTGATTAGATTTTACTTTTAGAAGTTTCTCATCACTTTTATAGTAACACTCTGCAGTACTTCAACCTTGTATTGTTTGAAGTGTGTAGCAATTCTAGCCCTTGTAATCAGTAGATTTTGTACAAGTGTTTCAGTAGGACCTACCATGAGTCATTGTTTGCTCTCACAAGTGTTCCTACTCTTTCATTCATATATGTAAAGGTAATGATGATTTTGAGCATGTTATTCACTGGTTATGATGATCAACTTAATGCAGTTCATGACTTCAATCTTTTGTTCATATATTTGGAGCACAAGTTCAAGAGAATTCTGGCCTTTCATTGAATTGAAAAGTTAATTTCAAACTGTTTAACCTAGAAACGAGCCAGAATTGAAGCATGCATAGTGTTTAATATATGGTTCTTAGTTTTATTAAGATAAATTAAGACTAGTTGCAATATGTAATTTAAGTTCATGGCAGAAATTGCTGTTTTAGGGTAAAAGTTGTTTTTTCGCAAAAACCAAAGTTTTTCGGCAAAAAATGTACTGCCTTCCAAACAATTTGAGACCTCTATGAATATAGAAACTACCATAGTTAAAACAATTTGCAATTTTGGCCATGCCTTTTTCAAACAAGCCATTTTAGCAATGCTTTATCAGGATTTTGGCCATAAGCTAGGGAAAATATCTGGCAACCCTGATTTTGTCCCTAGATTGGAATATTTTACCATTTTTAGAGATTTTTTAGGGATTTTCAGAAATGTATGAAAATGTGTGAAATGAACCATTTCAGTTTATTTTGCAAATCATATTTGGTTCTATTTTTAACATTTATCATTGGCACTCCGATTTTATGTTGCACCATCACAGATTTGGGGATTTTTTGGTGCTGTTCTAGGGATTTTTGGAATTGAATTTGTGAGAGCCGTGCTCTGCAGGCAAAGGATCGTGAATGAACTGCACACTTGTGCTAAGCGTTTCGGGGTCCTTGCGGTCACGACTTTACCCTGATGGACCTCGCGTTCATTTATCCTGCCCTGCCTACATGCCTAGTTGTATACGTCCAGAAATCAGACTTCCACTTGATCAACGTGTTTTGTGTAGAGATTGTTGTAATCAATGTAGGCTACTATGTCTAGCCCAGGTAGTCTTCTCTTGTTTTGTACTGCATAGCAGCAAGATACCTTTGGTGCTTACGACCAAAGTTACACATTTGGGCAGCCAGCTGTTCAGACAGCCAGATGGAGTTAATTGT
>JGI24158J21664_10014779_pt1 | contig 10222 bp, 8 predicted proteins | sample Ectturendosymbi3_FD_21664 | JGI IMG/M metagenome (IMG submission 21664) | reverse complement strand
AACCCTGCTTTACGCACTTGTGCAAAAAGTTCTTCACATTTTGTATTAACAACGTTGGGTGTCGAATGAACAGGTTTGTCTATGGGAATGGGATTTATCTCTTGGGACAGGACAGTGTACTTGAATTTTGTCCCCTGTCCCATCGTTAGTATTTTTACAATATATAGCAGGAATTTTCTGAAGTTGTACATATACCATTACCATATGCTCACGGCATAGCGAGTATTTCACGCAGAGGTTCAGTGCCGCATAGAGTAGTGATGCGAGACCCCGGAAAAAAGACTGTTGGGCCTATTTTAGGTGACATTCAGAAAAAGGTCACCCAATTTTAATGGCCCCCCTAATGGGAACTTTTTGGTTGTGTTAGCCGAGGTTTTGTAGAGGCTAATTAAACATGCACATGGCATAAGGTACTTCGTGTAACTAGTTTAGCGGGACTGACATGGGATGGGACAGAAAAATGTGTCCCATGGACAAGCCTGCGAATTGACAAAAGTCGATTCAGTAAATCGTCTTTTTAAAAAATCATTTTCAAATGCAACAACCTGAGTTTATGACCAGTGCATTTGGTGTCCTAACTCCAATGCATGTTTTGCTGGAGCGCTTTTGTTAGGATAAAACATTTTTTCCTTTTGGGCGTGTTACAGGACCTCATGATTTCGCCAAAGTACTTCTGATTGCTGTTATTTAATCGGCCGCATGGGGTTTACACACTATTTGATTTGTAATCCTTTCAGCATCTTCGAAGTTTTTCAAATAAGCCACGATAACACGGTAGTACTATTAAAGTTCAGCTCTCCAACAGTTTCGCAGTGTCATAAGAAGATTGCAAACATGTCGTTAACACAGGCTGATTACCATTGTTTTTGAGGGTTTGCTGAATGTTTTTTTTGGACTTCATCGTAAATCGTAATTGCTTTCATTCGATGTCAAAAGTTTCGCTCAACGTAACAATGTCTTCGCAACGGCGTCTTTATGTTGCAAATGTGATCTTTCGAGCAAAAGTTCAGGCATCTTCCCGTGTGGATTGGTTTTCTATGGACAGTGCAGTCCAAACCACCGGTGCAGTCACGGATTTATTTCACATCATGGAATACCAAAACCCATAACGTTCTATTTGTTTTCTGAAATAAACAGTAGGTTCAATTAATAGCGTTCAAAAATTGACAAAATGCTGCTAATACTTTGGCTTGGTGATAACAAATGCATCGTCCACGCGGCGTTTCCAATTCTTAGTAGGGTGGTGCAGTTCCGTCATCACTTTATTTTCAATATCTTCCATGGCTAAATTCGCTAAGATGGGAAACACCGGTGAATCCATAGGTTTTCCAAATATCTGTTTGGAACAATTTCCCAGGAAAGTAAAGCAAGATGCTTGCATGGAAAGTTCCAATCGCTCGTAAACATCTTACATAAACCAATTGGTACGTTCTTGAAAATGACGCATTCTGTCAGGCTATGCGTGGCTATTTTTTCTGCTACAAGTAGATTTGTTGGAACGCTGGTAAGTAATGACACGACATCATGAGATACCCGAAATCATATCTTCTTTAGTCGTTTTTCGCCAATCGAGCTGCCAAAATCAGTTGAATTACGTACATGAAACTTCATGACATCAACTATAGTGATGCCAATGATTGGCAATATTTTTAGACAAGGTACATGTGGGGGCACTGAAAAACGAAGCATAGGACATGGTGGAATATGAGATATGTGAATTTTAGGTTGGCCATATTACCTCGGTGCGTCTGCTGGTGAAATGTCTTCTGTTGGCTGAAACGTCGGCGTCCTTTTCAAAGTTTACAACTGTGCACAATATTATATTATTGTTAACCTGTTGGATGGTTCTGCAATAATCTTTTGGATTGGTTTATACTGATTTGTGATCAACGTTCAATCTTCTGTGTTGAGCGCAGGGTCGATCTAAGACCTGTGCTGCAATTACCCTTAATTTGTCTACGTAGCTGTTTTGAAATTAAGGAAACGACTTGATATGTTTCACAAAATCGTAGCACAAAAATGACAAATTTTTGTGTTTTGTGGGCTTCAGTTAACTACAAATGTTAGGGGCATCAGTGAAAAAAAGTTACAAGCAGCATTCCCAAGATAACAAGTTGTAGTCCGTTAATCGCCTTCAAGATAAAAACTTATAAATAACTTGACCGATTAAGTATACTGATGACATACTAATTTCGACCAATGGCCCAATTTCCAGCTCGTCAGTCGTCATCCATTGGTTCCTCTACTCAGACAAAACAAGAAAGAAATACTGTATGACATTCGACGTTGAAGGCTTTTATCCATTAATCACCTTAAAATTATTAGAAGGTGTAGCTTTATTTACAAAGCTGCTGAAGACCAGGCACCGGGCACACTCGTCACGGTGGTGCACCTCTGGAAAATTCAGATACACCCAGGTATGCACTAAACACCCGGTTGACAAGCACTGGCCTGTCTAACGAGAGAGTTAGTGCGCTGAACCTTGGTAGCACAACAACTTTGTGTGGCATATTGGTTAGTTGTTTAAAAACAGCTACCAAATTTTCTTTTGCTTTCATGTTACTCAGAAAGTATCAGAGAATAATGATTTCGTATTTATTTTTGACAGAAAATGGCTTTGTGACATCATGCGCATGAACCAGAATTTGACCGAAGCGAGCGAGAAGTTAAGAGATGATTTTGGTGAAAACGGAGTCATTTCAACCTTGCTTCATATTGTACGCCACTACCAAGAAGGTTTCGAAAATAAGTCGAAGGTAGCGACGCTTGTTCTGCGCCTCGTTATGAACCTTAAATTGCGAAATTGCCCAGTATTCCGGTTGCTTGGTGACCGTAGCAAGCAATGACGTGTTGCAACCTTGAATTTTTGTTCGTTTCCTTTTTTTCTGAAAATGGACTAGTCACTGAAAGCAGGGGGCATTGCATGCATTTACCAAGCAAAACACATGTCAAAACGGGCATAAGCAGTTCTGAATACACTGCACCTCTCATTTCACCTGCCTCGTTCTTTGTAGAAAACTATGGTTCCTGATTGTTGGAAACGAATTCAAAAGCAACATGTGAGTAGAGTAAAGCTAAGAAAGGTTCATAGATCAAAAGAAAAAATAATAAAACTTGAAAGACTTTTTGCATGCTCTTTCGTTGTTGTTAGTGGATACCATGATTCGGCTGCTGCTGCGTCTGACAAAGCCGGAATGAAAGTCAGCACTACAAAGACAGAGGTATTATGTCTGTCCAGAAACCCAAGTCAGCGTATGCTGCAAGTAAGTGGCAATGCACTGCAGCAGGTGGTGAAGTTCAAGNACCTTGNGGTGGTATTAACGAGTGACGGAAGGTGGAACTANAAGACTGATGCGCGAATTAATNAAGCAAACACAGTTTTGTGTGAGCTAGGTGNAGTGGACCAGGTGTAGTGATTTCATCTCCGACCTTGTTTGGTCCTGTCTTGGTGTGTAGCTAGCAAAACTATCTGAGATTGCTGTTGACCNTGAGGAATTTCGAGGCCCCCTNGGGCTGNTGCTCCGCGACCCTTCCCAGGGGCAAAGCGGGTATGAAAATGAATGAATGAAATAAATGATTCTTCCTGAAAGTAATAAAGTTATGTGTCGCTAAACCTATCAGGGAAGTCAGCGGTTATCTTCAGAGAGAGGCGAAAACGTTTGAAAAGCTCACTTCCCGTTTCGTGCGATTTTGCGCACAAAATCTTATGTACGTGTACCAAATATTTAATTCATAGAATAAATGCGTCTTGTCTTTCAGGGGTCAAGTCTTTTTCAAACAAGACCTCTAATAAGGCGCATAAGTGATAAAAAACAATAAAGTAAATGTTGCTAATTGGTAGACCCTAATCATACCTTTTCTTGGGGAGAAACGTAACAAGAACTATTCAAATCAGTGCAATGAAATAGAGAAAAGTCGCTGCATTCCATTTACCATTTGTTTGCAAATAGCTGCCATGGCGTTATAGTGGACACATTAGTGCTTTAATGTTTTGTGCGTTCTTACTGCGTAATTCCCAGTAATATTGCATTCGTGATTCAACCCAATATCCTTGTTTGCGCACAGTCCGACCGTCGATACGACTGCCTGCAAACTTACATAACCGAAGTCGGTCGCTGTTTCCTGTGGCGCATACGAACGCTCATCGCTTTTGTTCGTCGTCATTCTAGTGTAATACTAAACCGAAACGTTTAGCGTTACGTTGTTCTGACTTCACGCTTAAGTGTATCGGAGTTTTTTGTTGTATATCTGCATATAATCAAAAGAAGCGTCAACTTAGAGTACTATTGGAGAGTTATTAGCAGACAAAGTGGTGAGAGCCTTTTATTTCGCCTTGCTTTGGCTTGGCAACTTCAAGACGTCGGGTTGCTTAGTTGGGAGACTGACCTGTGCTCCTGCAACAACTAGGTTGACCTCTCAACTAGTAGGGATTGCTGTGGAATCGTGATCGTCCGACTAGTCGGCACCGCAACCAGCTAAGAATCCAACATCGTTTCCCTGCACGTAGTCCCTACAGCGTCACTCGACCACTTGAGCAAAATCACATTTGCAAAGCTGCTCTCGACAAACTTGCGAGGTTTTTGCTGCTTTCTGATATTGACGGCAATTCAGATGTGCGGTATGTTTATTATTTATATTGTGTTTTGTATAGGTGGAGCAAAAGTTGGTTATTTTCGCAATGGGCGCCCTTTTTAACTGTTCTTTGCAAACCAATAACAAGAAATATTTCAAGCAAGTGGAATCCGTCAACAAAGATCTGCTCTGCTTTGCCGACAAAAAAGAAATGGTATGCAGCTAAAGTCATTAAACCGTCTAAGATATCAGCTCAAGAAAAACATGCTTACTCAGCCTCAAAAGTGGCCCACATATCAGTCAACAAAATCCATGACTTACTATATCTAGACTTTGCCATTAAACTTTGGTTGATGGTTCCATTCCAGATGTTCTTCATTTTTCAGCAAACCTGAAATATTGGAATTAAATCTATCCCACTTGAACTTTTCTTTACGTGTTAGTAGGATTTTCTGTACGTATTAGAAAACCTTTCATTTGTAGTGAAGTCAAAATGGATCGCCGGGAGCTAGAAATTGTGTATGCTCGATCAAGTAAGCTAATGTCCCTAAGAAGCGTTTCCGTTGGGAAAGCACAAATATGGTCCAGTGTATGTATAATCCAGTGTAGGTGTTGGTCGCGTCCGTCCGCTCAGTGACTGTTATCCTGGATAACACTTTCAAATGCGACTGGTAATTCAGTTACATTTCGTTTTTGAAAGATCAGTGACGACCGTGATATTTGGGCACCCTCGAAATATTTCTTAAACACAGCAATTCATGCCAGTGCTGTGGCACACTTAATATTCATCAGCTGGAAATATGCAAATGATTTTATACCTTAGTTTTTGCTTTACCCGTAATCACAAGTTAGCTTAGTTTATAATATTATGTATAATGGTGCTTCTTTGCTGTAAATGAATCGCGAAAACTAATGGGTTGCCGCAGTGTTTAAGCGTCTCTTGAGACGAAAGTGACAGTTAGTCAAAGGTCAAGGGATCGAGCATGATTTTTGTGAGATTCACGTCGGAGCGTAAAATATGTTGTTGTATATTTGTATATTTCCGACCTCAGGTATAAAATAAAGGATTTGTTTAAAGTGGCACAACAGCCGGATTTGTTTCTGGCTGCTTGAACCACACATCACGTAGATTGATGTGTACTTAGGTAAGCCTTTGAGAGACTGATACAACGCAGGAAAAGAGCTCCCCAAATTTTCTTTTCAAGATCACCTCGAATTTTGAAAGCATTGTCTTTAGTACTTTCAAAGTTGTTACTTCGTTTTAAATCTGTCTTTAGTACTTTCAAAGTTGTTAATTCGTTTTTTTTAGATCAAAGTTTGTTTTAAATCGATTAAAGAACAAGCCAATGTTTTATGCAGGTCGGCAAGCGCGATTGCTTGCCTTACGTGAGCAAGCTCATACTTGCTCACATCTTGGATAAAGATGAAAACAAGCAGAGCAACTATTCCTTGAATGATGGAAACATAGATGAGATAATCGAATACGTTGCCAAGGTACCAGTTGTTCAGATCAATGCATTTAGTGCTTCGAAAATGTCTTACCTTTTTAATCGTGTGGAATGACGTCAATAAAACATACTATCCTAACGTACATCCAATAATTTTATCATCATTGTTATCGATAGTTTCGAAACGTTTGTAAGTAGCATATTGCAAATAATGCACCCAAACGTTTTTGAATATCAGCGTTGCGGAATTGTAGCTCTTTGCGAATAAAAATGCTTTGGACAGAAAACGGTGTCTACCGTGCACGGGATTTGGTTTGTTATAACGTTTGGAAGATTTACTGTAGTTGCTAACAAGCAGAGCAAACATCGCAGCAAAAATAACAGTATCTATCGAAAGAAATGCTTCCACAGTAATGAATCAGGCGCTAAGATCTTTACTGAGTTAATATTTCGCCTACTCAGCAGGCATATTCAGCTCTTTTGCCAATAGAATCATTAACAGTAACTTTAGATTCTTAAAAAATTTAAAAGAAGTGGACACAGTGAGCAAGATATTTTAGAAATTTTATAAATACCAAAGGTCAGACCAGTGATGGACTTAGGGTTAGGGGGGCCCGAGGCAAGGCTGAAAAGAGAGCCCTCTGAGGACGCCATCATACTTAGCCAACCGTGATAAGATCTTTTGATCAAGCCTAGGAAGGTGATATGCGGGCAAACCAAGGATACGTTCCTGAGACCACGACATGACTGACATAACAGAAAATGCACAAAGGTATTCATAATAAACAACTTTAAAAACTCTGAAAGTTGGGAAGACAAAGCTAGCAACACATGAAAGTTAAGAGATAGAAAGTTGGCATCGCCCCCACTTCTCTAGTTTTGCGTCCCATTTCTCGCCATTCACCATCAATAAACTTCAAAGTTAATCGCACATTTTCCTAGCTAAAAATGCTTGGTTTCCTGAATATTTTGCACCCATGTCCTGACGGGACTCCATGAAACTACAGGGAACAACCAAGCAGATTCAAAACACTTCATTTGGTTTTACATTTCATCCTTTTAACTACAGTACATTCAAAAACATCCAACCTGAGACTTGTTTTGAAAAGCTTTGAGGCTGGATGAATCAAAACTGCCTTCATCTTGCATTGACACTAGTTAGTTGAAAAATGTGAAAAAGTAGCAATAAATTCATCATACACCTTTTTGCAAACATTGCTACACTTCATTATGAGAAGCTTCACTCTCTGACACAAAAAAGATTATCATTTGGTATAAATTTTTGCTCTTACTCGATAGGGTTTTCTCAGAACTTTTTGGAACAGATTTTAACCCACTGTTTTTTCAAGGTATTGAGATTGGTTTGAAGCTTTTCGTTATTTACACATTAGATATGCTGGTGGCCCTTTGAAAGCAGAGTACTTACACATTGCAGTTGCTGTTGGGGCCCCCTTTGAAAGCAGAGTGCCTGCACATTACAATTGCTGTTGGGGGCCTCTTTGAAAGCAGAGAACGCACACATTACAGATGCTGTTGGGGGCCTTTTTGAAAGCAGAGTACTTACTTATGATCTGCTTCGGAGTATTATATGAGTGGATAATAAGTTTTTCGCCAAAATTGAGGACAATTTCGTGCGGAAAACCTCAAGAAAGCCCCTATAAGGGAGAGCCCGAGGCAAATGCCTCGCTCGCCTCCCCTTAAACACACCACTGGGTCAGACCTTGTTACATTGCAAGATCTCTTTTCATAATATAGCCATTGGACGGATCATGCAAGATACTGTACTTCCTGGAATTCAAGTCAAAATTCAATTGCAAAGCAAAATGCGTTGTCCAGTTATAGTTATTCTTAAATATTGGCCAGGTCCAATGTCTTTTGCCAACTGGTGATTTCTTGGCATTTACTTCATCTAATGCTTTCTGATTCAGCGAAAACAAAGTGTGCATTCCGGACAAAATTATGCGATGCAGGAAAAGCGTTTTAGACGCCTGCGGCTACTAAACGTTTACTTCAAGGTCAATAGAAATTTTTTCTTAGTTTCGCAGCTTCCTCCGATGTTTTACTAAATACTTTAAACGCTGAATTTGTTTTTTAAACCTATTTATTTCAGCAATTAAATGAGGCAGTGAACAATTGGAGAGCACACCGATCTTCACAAAGATTTTCTGCGTACTGCCTGATGTATGGAATCGTCAAACTTGCAGCTGACAACGAAATCAGCAAAACGATTGTTAAAAACGAGACAATCATTCCGTGCTTACGGAGGATGCTAAGAATAGGTAAAATTTTAGCTATATCTTCTTTGTTTGCTTTCTCGTCTCGTAAAAATTAAGGCGTGGAAATATCAATAGTTTTTTATTTTTGGTTTTCAAATTATTGATGAACATCTGTTAGAAATTTCATTTTAATATTGTATCATATCATCCACATCATTGTCAAAACTATCAACTGCTTTTCTCAAAATATCTCCAGCTTTCCTACGCTCTCGGTCAGCTCAGCTCTCTTCGCGCCACTTTATGACGTCACCAAGCCATGTTTTCACGTAAATTTTGCCAAATGATTGTTGGTTGGTATCTTGATCTCCGTACCGGGTGTGCAAAAGTACCTTCTTTGTTCTGGGGAATCCCTTAGCCAAACCATTGCACTTGAAATGCTTCTGATTGAATGAACAGTTCCTCATCGTTCAAGTATTGACCAATCCCACCAGCGCGCTTTTTTCAAGGCACAGTCACACCGTTGCCTTTATATAAAATTCCATCTCTACGTTCGGACCAGTAATAAAGGCTTTTCAATCAGTATCAACAAACATATTGAAAATGTTGGTAAAACACATGAACTTCGTTTAAATGAATCAAAGTATAGGAAATCTTGACCGAATTAGAATGGGTAGAATACTCAGGCCTACACATTGAATTCAACATCAGAAATGGCTTGTTGAACGTTTGTCATAGTTTAGAAGTTCACATTAATTCAGCAGCATGTTACATTTATCAACATCATCAGGTAAAAAAAGTTTAATGTTGAGTCTTTGTGTTTGTTTGTCTTCGTTACATGATCTTTATTGATCAATCAGGTTTCGACGGCATATTTGAAAAAGCTATGGCTGCTGAAGCAATTTGGGCTCTTTCCTTTCCTGAGGAAAATAAGAAAATTTTAAAATCGGACGAAAAATTGATGCGAAGACTTGAAATTCACGCAGCCACTTCTAGAGAACAGTATGAACATTGTTTTAATATTGATGCAATAGTGTTCAATTTTGTTATTCGAAACCTATCAAATTTTATTAGTTTTTTCTAGAGAACTTTAGGTATTTATTAGTTATCGTTACGTAGCTTAATCAAGACAATGCAATGATGAATTTTTGCGACCAAACATTTCACTAGCGCTTTTCTTAAAATTCAGAATGCAGATTTAGACTGCGCAAAATTTCGAAGTACCGAGAAACCTTCATTCTAAAGATCGTCTGCTTGAAGGTTTTATTTTATCTATAGTCATTTGCTGTTAAAAAATGTCCTTTGCTGCTTATTATTCACAAAATAGTTTCTGTTTCAAGTTGATCGCGAATTTTAGCTTCACTAAAAGGACTCGGGCATTTTCTGGCGAGATAATAGACATTGTTGTTAAATTTCTGCTCGGTTGAAGAAATATCTTAGACCTAGTGGCTTTCATCGATCTCAGAAAATGGCCGGGACGTGAGACAAGTGACCAAAGCCAGGGTTAGTTCCAGCGTATGTCTGCCAGAGTCTTTCACTAACTATGGCCTAGCAGTCTCACTCAAAGAAAATATTACGAATAAACTGAAGCTTAAAATGCAATTAGGTATTTGATATAATTATTGAAATTAGTTTTAGTTATTTAGATTTGTTTTAGTTAATTAGTTCTTTATATTAATCGTTCAGTTAGTTATTTGAATTTAGTCATAAGAAAATTTAATTTGTTTAGATCAGGGGTATCAAACTCAAATTGCTCCGTGGGCCAAATGAGGACTTCTGAGGTAACCGCGGGCCGTATTATGATGCTGTCGAAACAATAGCGGNATCTGAACTTACTGAAAACAGCTTTTACATCTTGTTTCCTGCGAAAGGTATCAAGAATTATAGGCAAATCATTTCTAGCCGNCTGTACGTTCGTATTAATCAGTTCTAACCACCAAACAGCTTATTCATTCGCTAGCTGAGCACTTTTAAACACCGGTGAATAAA
>JGI24158J21664_10014778_pt1 | contig 10223 bp, 10 predicted proteins | sample Ectturendosymbi3_FD_21664 | JGI IMG/M metagenome (IMG submission 21664) | reverse complement strand
GAAAATCGCAGCGATATAAACGATTGATAAGAAAGAGAAACACCACCGCTCTTACGATTTTCCAGGTGAACAGCACACCACAAGGTTAACGACAAGGACTTTACAGGCAAGTGACCGCAAACAGACACCACAGTGTGTGTTACAAAAATGAAATAAAAAGAAATGCACCGCTACAGTATGTTTTACGTATTGCTTTTTAAATTTTTTTTCTTCTCAAGCAGTCGACAAAAACGAAGAAGTTTCATCGAATTCTTCCGCAACACCGCGAGCGCTGTTCAACGCGATGCTATCGGTCGCCCAGTCGCCGCCGCCAGCGTCAGTAATCGCACGCGCGGTTTTGCGAATGTGTACGGCGCGCACGTGTCTGTTCACGTACGCGTTGCACGAGAAGCTCCGGCCGCAGATCGGACAATTGCAGGGCTTCTCCTTGATGTGCACGCGCATGTGCTGCTTCAGGTTGCCCTTGAACGAGAAGGTCTTGTTGCACAAGTGGCACACGAACGGCTTGAGCCCCGCGTGCACCACACGCATGTGCGCCTTCAGGTTGCCCTTCTGCTGGAAGGTGCGGTTGCAGATCAGGCACGCGTGAGATCTTTCGCTCGAGTGCATGCGCGCGTGCTTGTTCAGGTTGCCCTTCAGCGAAAACGCCTTGCCGCACACGTCGCACGCGAACGGCCTCGCGCCGGAATGCAGCGGGAGGTGCATTTGCAGGCTGGACTGCTTCGTGAAGCTTTTCTTGCACACCAGGCAGCTGAACGAATTTCCGGCGCGTGTCGGTGGACTGTTGGCGGTTTCCTCGTTCGCGTGCCAACGCTCGCACATGGCGGCGTACTGCTTGCGCGTGAAATTCTTCTTGTGGATCCAGGAAAATGGATCGGGTCGTTGGCCGCCGGCTTGCGGCTGTACGGAGCCACTCGAAGCCGCCGGAGCGGCTCGTTCGTCACCAAAAGAACTCGCGGAAAAATGGCCGCCCAGCAAGCACATGTGACGAGCCAAGTCCGACCCGGAACGGAACAACCTGTCGCAGGCATGGCACTTGACCGCGCCGACGGTCGCTTCTTTCGACCGAGAATTTTCCGGACACTTGGTTGAATCAGTCGAGGATTGGTTGGCGAGCTGTGGTCGCTGGTGTGTGGGTGTTGACAAAATCCGATCGAAAGTGTTTCCGGCGCTAAAGTTGTTATTGTTTTCTTCATCAGGAGCACTGCTGAAACCCTTGCCCGAGAAACGAACTGCCTGACGCGAGGCGACGCCTGATACGTTGTCAACGGGTGAATTTGTCCTAAGCGCGGTCTGTGGCGCCGACGCTTGGGGCCAGTTCCCTGCAAGATGAACAAGATCGTCACTGCACACGCCTGAGGTATCTTCCACCAGTATGCGACAAAGCTCTGTCGTAGTGACACGCAGGTCGACCGACAGATCTGTGCTACCACAGACTTAGCTGAGAAGCGTGTGAATTTGCAAATATTTCTAATCACCATCTGTCATTAAAGTGTTCTTCAAACTTTTGTTTGGAAGGCACGCCTATGCGCGGGATGTTAAGGTTTGTAGAAGTCATTTAACTTACTTCGTTTCAATAAAGGCAAGAAACTCGCACGTTTCCTGTCAAGCGAAACTGAAAAACGTATTCATTTGTCAGAGCTTGATTTCAAATATTCGCATTAAAGAAGAGAATAAGGAACGAGTTTTTGAAACCCCATCGGTCTCCATTTGCAAAAACAATAAGCTGACCAATGTGGGAAGACAGTCACGGCAAAAATGCCGTAACGAGCGACGTGTCTGTGACGTAAGAGCTGCTCGAAAAATACGTCATAAAGAACGACAGCTGTTGTCTACAGCAACCTGCTATATCCGCGAAAATGTCCCACTCAGTAACGTGATTCAACACAACGAAGAACTTTCGCACAGACCTGAACAGAAAAATTGCAAATCCTGCTTTGAAATATGTCAAGCAGGAGTTTTCAACGTTTTGAACATATGGTTCAGTTAATGAAAAAAACAGAGTCTGTACCCACCGACTGTACAACTTCTCCAATGCAACAAGAATTGCACACAACGTGCGCTGGAATTAATTCGAAGGCTGAGCGCGTTTGTTGTCAGAAAGCATTAATGTTAAGCTCAATGCATGATAATGTACAGATCAAGCACAGGCCGGTAACGAGCGTGGGACACCAGGAGGGGAAAAGAGTTTTTTGGGAGGAGGCCTAATTTTTTTGAACTGTGTCCAATAGTTTTAAACGATGTCCAGCAAATTTTTCTAGGGGGGACGAAAAAAATTTTAGGGGTGGCTGCCCGCCTGATCAAGCATTTTCTACATTAAACCTGTTTCTAGATTTCGTCTTCAGGGTAACAAGAGACGCTTGTCTGCCTCAAAATGCTTTCAGCAGCTGCACATTGTGCANAACGCTGCAAACTACAAGGAAATGCGTACGTAGCGATGATTTCTAACCCATAACGACGAAAAAAGCGTATTATGACGTTTGAAGCCCAAGAGCTAACCACGTTTTCGTTTAAGAGTTAATCTTGCAATAACGTACTCAGCTTCAATAGCATCAGGCCATGGGCCCTCAAAAATTCCTCGGTTGCCAACAGGTTGAGAAATGCTGATGTAGAGGATGTTGCCCGTCTGGTCAGTCTTCATACAATACGCAAAGGCATTTCGGCTCTTACGGTTGCATCAAAACGACATGTTTCATACGCGTGTTTTGCCAAAACGTGAGAACCGCTTTTTCAACTTAAAAGCAATTTGCTTTGAAAATGCGTTAACGGCAAAAACACACGCAAATCAATGAAATCTCTTCCTACCGGTGTGCATCCACAAATGGCACTCCAGGTCCGTTGTGGAGTTGAAAACGTCGTTGCACAACCTGCACTTGTACGGGCGTTTCTCCGTCTGCAAGAGTGCTTTGGTCGTTGGCTGGGTGCCAGACGAAGTCGTCTCGTCGCGGCCGCATTGCGCATGCGCAGGTCGGCGCACTTCTCCGATCACCACGACGTCATCTTCATCGTCGTCGTCCACCAACTCCGGATTGGACCAGTCCTCCGACGACACGCTGACGTTATATGCAGGAGCAGCACAGCCGATCCCAGCAGCAGCAGTACTTCTCGGCTGGTTGAGTTCGAACGGAAGGGCTGCGATGCTTTCGTTGTCAGTAGTTTGCTTGCACCGTTCGCCATCTTGATTAATAATAGTGCTCGCGGCGTCGCTTCCCGGTATATCCTCCTCAGCCGTGGTCGTAATTTCCGTTGGACAGTCGGCAGGTGGGCTGGTGTCATCATCACGCAGTGGTGAGGGTTGAGGGGGCCAGCGCCCTACTGCGAAACAGAACTGCAACCTGGGCGCACATTCTTTCACGTTGCAAACAAGGCAATGGTAAAACATCACCGCGCCATGCTGAAGTCACAAAAACTCAAACGTTTAGCATAAACATTATCCACAATGGGGGTAAGGAAGGAGTCGGTCAGGAAATTTTTAATAGGAAATCACACAAAATTACGCATCCTCAGTCCTTATTCAAACAGAATGTTCGCATGCAGTCATCTGCTTTCCGTAGAAAAACCTGCGTGCGAATGTTACGCTCGCAGGTTTATTGAAAAAAAGAACTTGGGCAACATGTACGTCACCAAGCTACAATAACACTAAAGGGAAACCGATATGTTAGTAACAGCACATACGTAACTCAAATTAAGCCCATTAGCAGCCAAAGGAATACCTTCTGCTGTTTCTTCTCTTTTAACAAATGAATTCAACTGCAGTTCACTGCATGACGAAGTGCTCAGGTTGTCTTCTTCGATTTTTCTCAATTCAGGGTTCACTATTCCGACTTGTCTACCTTGAAAACAAAACGCTCTCTACTCAGGTCATGATATTGTGACTGAATCAAGATTTGAGCTTCCAAGGCCCAACAAAATTAAAAACAACGGTTCACGTTGGAATGATAGAAATTTTGCAAAAAAGCCTTTTTCAAGATGTAACAATTTTTAGCAGGCATGCCTCATTATTGTCAATGGAAACAGCTAAAAGGAACTAGTCTCCACAAAGGCGACACAGTCGCATTCATCAGCAATTTTTTTGAAGGAAGTCTACTTTACATAACTCTACACATTTTTCAGTCATAAAATCTGCAAACAATGGTTATTGGTGAAATATTGAAGAGCTGGTAGCCTTTCGCAGAAGTCAATAACCTTTTTTAACAAAGGAGCCATTCTGCTTCATCTCCTAGCAGATATGACCAGTGAAGAGTCACAAAACAATGTACCGTTTTATTTTTCATGCGACTTCATACTGTATCAGGAGCACAGGCTAAATTGTAATCATAATCAAATGCAAATTTAAATTTCAACTTTTGTCAAATCCACAGAAGGCCACTTTGGTGGAGCTAGAGAGCCGCAGGTTGCCAACCCCTGGGCTAAAGTAAGACCAGTGAAGGCAAGCGAACTCAAGACTAAAATGAATAAATCAAAACCACCACAAGCTGCGGTAAGGAGAAACTGGAAAATATTTCGTTTTTAGATATACTATAATTGCTTTCACTAAAATTGAAACTCCATCTGATGACAATTACAGAGTAGCAAACCACATCGACGGTATTGTGCCACGATGACTCAAGAGAGAACGTTGAAAAATAGTTCTGTTTCGGTTGTTTCTGGTCACAGACAGATTTTTCAAATGCCCGAAAAAAAGTTAGTCAATTAGGTCATAATGTTCAAAAACACAGATTAACCCAGAACTTCTCAAACTATGGGTCAGGCAACAAATTGGCTTGACAAATCAGATATAAAAGTTTTTGCAAATTTTGTAAGAAAATTAAAAGTAGGCTTGCAGTGAATCTATTTCTACTGCACTTTTAGAGGAAAATCGTGCTTGATGCTTTCACTTGTTTATTAGGATGTCTGTCTGAGCGATCAAATAATAATAATCAACCAAGCAATAATAATCAACCAAGTTGTAACGTCATGATTGTTTTAACGCACTGACCAATATTGACCTTGTTGCATTCATTCTGACACAAAGGCATGTTTGTGTTTAGAATTCTAGGTCTAGTCTTCTAGGTATTAAGCAAACTCCTTGAGAGCACACTGAGTAGTTTATAGTCTAAAGTTTAAATCTTCATACACAGTTTCAGAAGGACTTTGATTCAAGAAAAGGTGGGTACACAAACCCATACACAACAGTAGCTGGAATTTTCAAGGCAGAGTTTGTCATTTTTGGATAAGAACAAAAATGAATGCCTAGTCATTTCTGATTGAGCCATTCATAAACTCTTAGCCTTTTGCACAACATATTTGTGTGAACCGGCATTCTCAAAATTGGCAGTCATCAAGTCCAAAAACCAATCTTCTTTTTAAAAATGTTGGACTGTGTTTCGTTGTCTTATATCAATACACAAATGAATGATCTGTGTACAAATCAAGCGCATCCATCCCATTAGTTGTGCTTGATGTTTGTTAATTTTTTTCGCCTTACTGTTTCCTATACTTACTGTATAGTTACCTTCGTGGATTGTGTGCATTTTTATGATTTCGCCATAAGAAAAATGCCTCTTGAGATTTGTAATGGAACGTTTACATGTATCATTAACATCTGGGGCTCTAGGGTATCAGTTAAGGGGTTGCACAGAAAAACGTTTTGTAAATGGGGTTGCACAACAAAAAAGTTTGAGACTCCTGGACTAGTCAATACTGTTACAACATGTTTTAACATTATTATGGGACAAATGACCCAAAATGTCTTGAGTGAAAAAATAACAGTTTGATAATGCATAATGTAATGGTGGTGGACGTACTGTAGCAAGGACCTTATTAAATGCTAGGCGTTGTGACAGTAGGTACTGTACCATTGTGTACCAACATCGATCACTAACAAAAATGGGTGGTAAAAAAGTCAAAGTGGACAAAGCCGAATGGGAACAAATCAATATAAGAATTATTACACACAAGTGATGATCATGCTTTGAATTTAATTTATGCTTTAAATTCGTTACAGTTTATCTTGACAAGTATGCAGAGAGTCAAAATTGAGTGGTTTTGTACGATCCATAGATAAGTGGTTATTGATGATGCCATGCGTGCAACATTGAATAGTGCTAACACCATTTGGTCAAGGCTGTCATTCCTATTATCTGCTTTCTTCTAACATTCAAGTACCTCTTGAAAAGATTTGTGTACTGCTTGACCAATACATTGTTGGTTGCATATCACCATTATCTACACATGTCAGGTTTAGGTTCATTGGCAGTTTTATTTTTTTGAATTATTATGAAAAAACTGGGACCATCAACTTTGTATTTTCCATGGCAACTACAAATTGCACGGCACTTGCAAAGTCCTGACAAATCTTTGGTTCGTTTTGTCTTAAAGCAAGATGCTTGCAGTTGGTTAGTTTTTGTCCAGTTGTGCTGGGTCTTTCATATTTAAGTTTTTTTCTTTACTTGATAGATTTAGCTGGGAGAATGATGTACCTCAAACCTGTGGCGTCATATTCCTTGTCACATTTTGGGGAGCGCAGTCTTCTTACTTATTTTGGTGCCGTTGTTATTATGTTGTTTGGTCTAGGGCAGAGGTTCTTAACTCTTTGGCGTCTGGCTGGTTTCGGGAATTTTCGAAAAAAAACCACCCTAAACGCACGTGGCTTTGCGCGGGAATTTCTCCGGTCCAGTATGCTCTACAGACCCAGTAAAAGTCTCAAAAGACGCGGCAAGACTTCTAGTCTGCACTCAAAAAAATTTTTTTTGCTTGGGGATGCGGTTTTTTGTGAGTGGCGTCATAAGTGGAGGACAGGACTTTTAGGCCACCTTGCCCGGCCCTGGGTGCCAACCGTTAGTTGGTAGCATTTCGCTGAAGTTATTACTGGAAACTAGGCTACAATCCAAGTTCCAAGTCTTTTGACACTTTGGATGACCTACTGGGGTTTCGGGTTCAAAAGTTGTGATGCAAGTTAGTAAAAAAAATTGACTAATTAGCTAATTAATCAATTTGTTTATTTTAGATCATAAGTTTTGATCCAGAAACGCTAGAAAGTTGATCAAAGGCTCTCAAAAGACTTGGACTCAAGCTTAGTTTCCAATGAAAACTTCAGCGAAACACTTTGGCCTAGTGGTTGGGCCCTAGGCCAGGTAACATGAGCCAAAATGACCTCAAAACTACTTCACTAATGACATCAGTCACAAAAAATCTGCACACCCCAACCAAAAAAAATTTTTCGAGTGCAATCTACTAGACTGGCCGAGCCGTTTGAGCCCTTGAACAGCTCTCTAGTGCAATCGGCGGAGGAGCTAGGGAGTTGGTAAGGCAACCGAAAACTGCTTTTTTCAGGCCGAAATCGAAGTACGAATATATCGTACGCCAGTTCTCAAAGTGTTAACCTCAGTCCATAAATGTGTTTTAGGGAGTCCCTACACCGAAAAGCAATCAAGACAATCCACTAGATCAGCTATGTCCAAACCAAATGGCTTGCTCAGCCAAAAACTACATTACTATCTTAACCAGGGCCGCACATTGAATGGCATACTTTGATCATAGCAAACTAAATTCAACTTCAGCTAATGTAATGAAAGCGTTCAAATCCTAACTGCAATGGTAACAGACACGATAACGTGGCACTGAGGACCACCTACATCCAAAATGTTAAAATCAAGATTGTCAAAACAAGGACAGGTTGCCAGTATCTAGGATACTTTTATTACAGCGAAAATGTAAACTGGGCCGCACAAGACCTTCGACTGGGCTGCATGCGGCCCACAAGCTGGACATAGCTGCACTTGATTTTACCCTCATATTTGGACCATTATTCAGCTAAATCGCACAATTGTCTTACATGTACCACTAGACCAAGGGTTCGCAACGTTTCTCTGACAATGCGGCGGTGTTGCCAATTTAGCTAATTTGCTGCTAGATCTAGCTGGATTTTCATGCTGTTAGCTGTAAAATTTTCAATCTAGCAATTAGCTATCGGTTTAGCAGGACATTAAAAAATGTTTGGCAGGTTTAGGAGGTAACAACTTCCTGACCAAAAATATTTCAAGAAAGTTGTTACCTGCTAAACCTGCCAAATGCTTGCTTCATTGTTCCCTCAGTTGTGCAGTGTTACCTTACACATTGGTTAAATATCTTGTCAAAATATGTCAGTTTTTCATGATGAAAACGTTTAAATCTTCCACATCAAAAATGCTTTATCTTTTTCATGGCACTTCAAATTGGGCAGCATAGGCAGTAGTGACTAGTCACAACCACCTGTTTTTAATTTTTTGAAATTTTTATTATGACGCAACAAAGCTGCTTTAAGCAGATAATTGTGGCAAAATTCAAGCAAGTGGCTTGGTGAAGCCTAAATGATTTGCACCTGTGCTTAGTGAGCACATTGGATTATATGACTACATTCCATGGATAGAATATGTTTTCATTGCATGACATATATGACATTTCCAAGTGGTACAGTTATGCCAGTAAGTAGTAATTCCTGATAAAAACTCCCTGGTGAACCAAAGCTNCAANGCCAAAATTATTGACAGACAGGTGCAGNTGCAAATTTCAGTNTCCAAAATTTGGCTCNGTGTCTGTCCTGCTGGATCAAGATAAACCTGTTAGGAAGTTTGCAATAATACTGTACAAATCATAGCAAAACATGTGAAATTTAAAGGTATNCTGGTATTGGTAGCAAAAAGCACCCAGACAAGGTCAAAGAACCTTTTGTGTGTTCCCAAATGTGAATAGTACAAAGTTTTGAGTTGCAAAGACCAGACTTAGAAAGACTGTAGAGATTGAAGCTAGTCTGTTTATCGCTGAGCGTTGCTCTACTGTGTATAAACACATGTGGCCATTTCAAAGAGTTTGTTAAAAACTGTGTGCATTATGCTGCTCAAAATGTTGACAGAAAAAAATTGTATGCCAAAACACATGGTGGCCAAGATGAACATTTTCTGCCCTTGTCCAGTGATAGTGAACGCAAAACGAAAAATTGATACAAGTTGCATATTAACTTTACAAGTTGATTTTAATCACCTCAAAAATAGCATATTTTTTAGCAGAATTTCACTACTTTTCGCAGATTTTAGCTGAAAACTTGTGGCAAGATTTTTAGCAGGATCTATCAGTTTTCTCGTGGCACCATTTATCTGTTTTATATAACAACCATCTGGCAACACTGCCATGCACCCCTTCAACATTTTGACAGGTGAGCGTGTACTCTTAAAATTTCTTATGACAAAATGACTGAGTAAAATAACAAAAATCCACTTTTAAAACTTTCAGATTTTTAGAACTACAAGGACGGACTCCTTTTTTATGTCTCAAAGTTAATTTGTTGCGGATGCACAATAAATGAATTTCTTCAGATAAGCAAATGTACTCCTAAGGATACAGGTAGCCCAGGTTGGGANTCCCTGCTTTAGACCTATATAATTTCAGTNTTACCTTTTCGTAGTTGTAAGTCACATTAGTGACGTACGCAAGTGAATACATGGCAAATTATTTCACAGGGAAACTAGTTTCGTGTATTTAACACATCTTCAGTCCTTATTCAAATACCTTTGTGATGTAATAGTCCATACTGTACACAGATTTTTCTGCTAAAACTTCACATGTGCATTGATGTGAATAAAACACTTGTACATTTTGTTCATTTAATAGGTCATACATTATTTTATTTATTGTTTGAAAGATTCGAGATCCATGAGATGGGAACAATTGAGAAACACTAGTCTAGAGGCAAGTTTTGTCACAACATGTTCACTATGAAGCAGTTTAGTAAGATTTGATGAAATGCATGTGATGCTAACAATATACATTATCAAATCAGGATGTCACTGTATAACTATATTGCAAATATTCAGCTGATTAATCTCTATAAGCCCATACAACAGAGGTGACCAAACTGCACCTCATAAGCTTTAGGCGGCACTTCGAACTTTTGCATGCAGCTCTTAAAGTTTTTCGAAAAATTATGTATGTATTTGTTTATTTTTCATTTCTATTACAAAGTACAGAAACATTGTAAAACGGTATTGTGGTAGCTAGAGTGTGGTGCAGTATTAACTTTTGCAAGTCATTATAAAAGAATTACTTCACAGAAGCGTAGATTGCAAAAAAATTTGTGTTTTTAAATTTTTATGTTGTAGCTCTTTGTAACTTGGGTTTTACGATATGCAGCTCAAACACAGAGCAGGTTTGGCCACCCCTGCCATATAACAATGCCAATTAATAGGTAATTAACACTTTTAGAGCTG
>JGI24158J21664_10014776_pt1 | contig 10223 bp, 8 predicted proteins | sample Ectturendosymbi3_FD_21664 | JGI IMG/M metagenome (IMG submission 21664) | reverse complement strand
ATTTGTTACATTGGTTGAGAAAATGGCGAAAAACTTCATTTGATCAGCGTGCTGCACAACTCTGTTTTCACGTGATGTGACATGAAGCGGTGATTTTTGCAAAATAACGTTAAGTTACAATGTTGCAAGACCTATCGCATTTGATCAAGCTTATCAGGAAGTTCAGGTAATTTCGTTAACTTTGTGCAAAGCTTCAAATAACGCGTCTGATCAATTACTAATAGTTAGAAAATATTTANCGGGCTAACATCAGCCATTTTGTGTAGCTCAGATGACTTGGACCACTCAGAAANAGGACTATCTTGAAAAATCGTTGAAAATTTGAATCAGATTCCAAAGCGACTGCACGGTATGTAGTCGCGAAACTGCAAGTTTATGCGAACGTGTTTCATTCACAAGTTTGTTTCAGTTGATTTTTCGTTTGTGGAATGTTAAGTTGTGATTGTAAGCGGTTACACTCAACACTGAATCAAATCAAAAAGTAACTTAGACCAATACCGCAGAACTTTCCATAATGACAAATTACGGTTGGGAATTTTTGTCTTCAGTTTCAAGACAAGATGATGCGTTGCTGGTTGCAGAGAAAATTGTTCATTTTGCAGATCTACAATTGACAGTGTTTGTACGAACGACTGGTTTTCATAATTGCTTCATGTCACACGCTGCACTTTGTTGTTATTGATACAAAGATCTTGTCATGCGGAAGCAACTAAAAATTACTCCTGGCGGGACTTGAACCCGCAATCTCCGGTTTAGGAGACCGGCGCCTTCTCCATTAGGCCACAGGAGCTTCGGATTTCAATTAGACCAGGGATGTCACCCTCGTTCCAGTTCAGGAGCCACTCCAGGTAAATTTCATCTCAAAGGGGCCGGACCAATGTAATCAATATATAACACCCTGGTTATAAGTGATGACTACTTCCAACTGTTTTCATGACTTTAATGCAGAAAGTTCAAGCTTATCTGGAAATGATTATTATTATTAGCACAATTAAGGAACAACCTTTACGAAACATTCGAATGTTGTTCTTCACCACTGAAACCTGCTGTGAACACACCAAACATACAGGTATCCCGTTCACCTCGGTATAAAAGTAGGAAACGGACCTCATTTCTTGGAAACCTCTGCATTCTTTGTCAAATTTTCTCCTTTTCGATAGACATTTTTAGCCTGATCACATGGCGCATTTCACTGTGGCCTAATTGTGGCTTTTGGTCGATTGTGGCTTTTCATTTGCTGAGTCACGCTTAAGAAAGCCACACTCCTAAACGTGACTAAGAAAATAAAAGCCACAATCGACCAAAAGCCACAATTAGGCCACAATGAAATGCGCCATGTAAACAGGCTATTTGTGTAACGAGGCTGCCACGGAATAGAGAAAGAAGGCTAAACTGAGCAATTTAGGGAAAGGCAAAAGCCCAAGTCCGAGCATGGAATATATTCAACAAGACGTTCTTTCTTATTACGTCACAATACAATTTCCTTCGCTTATACTGTATTTTCACGAAAAACTACGATGTCATCCGCGTTTTCACTCCATACATGTTTGAAACAGGAATTTGCTTGAGTCGATGGTCTTAGTTAACATTCCTGTGTGTTTTTGAACACTAGAACTATACGGCGATGTCGATTTCGACTTAAAAAAAAATTTAATGCATTATTTTCTGCAGTTACTGCTGTTTACCGATTCTCAAATTTTACCCCGTGGAATACATTTTTGTGCAGTTTATTATTCGGCCAATAATTGGAAAGAAGAAATTTTAGTTAGAGTTTTACCTAGAACTCCGAAGGTTTCGAAATCGACATCGCTGGAGCCCAAGGCATATTTTTTCCCAGATTTCTAGTGTTAAACTTTATCAACAGTAGTTGAATTTTTGCATGTTCATACCTGTTTGAAAGTTCAAACTGGTGTGAACATGCAAAAGGAAATATGCAGAAAACGGGAAATTTTCAAGTGAGAAAAATAATAAAATATATGCAGTTGCGTTAAGGTTTCCAGTAATTGAAATCTAGTCACTAGTTATCGAAGTATAACTGGATAAACTTCTCAAGCAAACAAAGAAGTTTTTACTTTACAAATTCATCTCGCGGGCCGGACTCAACCTCGCAACGGGCCGGTTTTGGCCCGCGGGCCTTATATTTGACACCCCTGTCTTTACACTCCATCTCTCTTCCCCTCTGTCAGCTGGCCAATTACCGCTAGCCTCTAATCTACGATTTGCAGTTTTCAAAATAACTCTCAATTCTCTCTGTCTTAAACTGAGGGGTATGAAATGTTCGCAAGAGGAGCAAGTATGGCAGCGACCTATTGTTAAAAATGTATTAAAATGCATTGTTTGTATCATTGCAAACTTATTATCATTTCACTTAATACGCCATAATCAAAACAAAACCGACATTAAAGTGAACAAAAACCGAGAGCGCTTCAACTTACTCGTTCAAATTTGGATTTATTATTAAAGAACGCTTCATGTTACAGTGGTTTCCTGTGTGTCTAGTTTCATTTCAAGTGGCAATGCGAATTGTGTCACAGGGAAACATCGTGTGTATCTATGGGGCAGTAGGTTCTTCGCTGTCAATTGCTGTAAAAAATAAAAACATTGCAGTAAAATCGTGACAAAGAACATCGTTCGGAACGTTTGAAACACTTTTGGCCCCAAGTACCATAGATTCACAAAAGTGCTATTTTTTAACAGAGCGCTTGCGTACGTTCTGAAACGTACTTCACTTTTTTCTTGCCAAAAGTGCCATGCAACACTCTGTACCCTTGCACGAACGTCAGGTGCATTGCTATTGTTGCGTAGCATCGTACGGAGTTTAGGAAAAATTTTCTCTTTATTCTTATTTGAGGCGAAGTTTCTGTGGAGTAATCTTTTTGCACGTGGCAAATGTTTGGGCAAGTATGTTTGCTGTGTCTCTATTTCATACACTGTTGAAGGAGGCGGGATGCAGGGGGTGTAACTGCACCCTCAAAAGTTTTGATTTGGTGAAAAAAAAAATTCCCATAAACTTCGGGTAAAATCTCTAAGAACCTTCTAAAACTCCCTGAAAATCTGAGCAAAGATGGTGCCCAATATGCTTTTATTGAAAAATAATGGCGCTCGAATTGACATAAAAAGCTTTTGTTACGAATTGACATCAAGAGTTTTTTGGAGGTCACTTATTTTGAAGCATTTTTCGGGCAAGTTTGAGAAAATCCGGCCAAAATTCCTTCGCAGCCCCCAAAATTTGCCTGCTTCTAAACCTATGATTTCGTACATTCCTCAATACTGGAGTATTGTAGGGGTCATACAATCAAGCAGTCGCCACGGGAATCACCAGACCTCTGCACACCCTTCAAGCCCGCAACAAGGGGGGAAGCCGGGAAATCCCCCCATGACATTTCCAAACACATGTTTAGTTGTTACGTACAACAGAAAGCGACAATAATTTTGCCTCCACCGAAAACAGCACAACAATTTGCAGTCATTTTACTCCCACCGGAAAATATCACCTGGTTGCTGTCTAATGCCTTTTGGGAGTGGGAAATGGCTTTGACTGGAGAGGAAAGTATAGGGACTGGGGTCATTTTCTCCCCAAATACGTATGTAAAAAAGCCCTGAATTCAAGCCAAAAATTCGGCAACATTAGCATACTGGATTTGACTCTGACTTTTAAGTAAACATTTAGTCAATCACTCCACAATCACATTTCCTAGTTTTTCAGGTTAGTCTACCGTGACTCGCGTAAGGCTACTAAACACAAAAACTGAAAATATTAGAACTTTTAAAAATAATCAAGGAGAGTTAGAAGTGTGAACTACTTAGAAATATTAATTTTTAATCAATAAATTGCCGCCCCCCAGAAGGTACCTCCCGGGACCAGGAACTACCAGCCCCCTTACTACGCCACTGACTCTGAATCATAATCGAAGGTTCGCCATCCAGGTTGTGCGATATATCCGTAAATCTATTTCGTAACAATGCTCTGCGACGCCTGCCGTGGAGCCAATCTACACGCAAAACAATGTCGGGTGTACTTTTGTGTTTTGTCCTGTAACTAACTAGCCTAATAATCCAGTACATAACATTTTGTAAAAATTTTAAAAAATTACCTTTGTTATAATTTGTCATTGTGTAAAGTTACCCCTTAGGAAGATGAAATTAGCAATGGAGTTAAATTTACCCCAGGTAAGAAAATGCTGATTTAGGCAGTTTGAGCTTTATCCTATATCAGAGCTTCCCAACCACGGGTGCTCGCACTTCATGGGCGTGCGAGACATCAAAATATGGGGTATGACAAGTTTCCGTCTTAATGACAGGAAATTCATCTGGTTATTAACCTTCCGCCGCTTTTTGCGCCCATTTGCAATGAATTGTAGATATAAACGTGAAGTTCGTTCAAACCCATGTGTCACCATATCAATTATTCGCGTAAACTTTAGCTGCAATCTATTTTTATTTTTTATGAGCTTGTAGAGTTTTTGCTCGAAGGAAGTAGACATTGCGGCATTGTTGTTTGTGACGGGATAGTTACGTTTCTGGAGAATTCTCGGATAGCTTGAGCTTAGCGTACATTCAGGGCCGAAAGGGGGGGAGGCAACAGGGGCAATGGGGTGGCCCCCCGTGATGACAATTATTTGTTTTAAATAAACTACTCGTTTGAAAAATTGTGACTTAGAAGCGATATACGAATACAAATCTATTGCATTAAGTATACAGAATCGTTGCATTAAGTTTACAGAATCTATTGATTTCTCTACAAGTTTAACTTTCTGCCAGTTTTGGTAATCACTACAGAATGTAAATATTTTCGCTTTTGTTCAATGAAAATATATTTCAATTTTGCTTGCAACTTTTTCCTAATAATCGTTATTTTTGCATGCGTATGATTATCTACTCGTGCATCACGCCTACGCCAGAAATGTCGCGAAAACGATGCTAGTGTGTGATAAAGCTAGTCCTGCTGCTGTTGCTATTTAGCGCATAGTAGTAGTTCTTAAGTAATTGTCCTTTTTTCAAGCCCCCCGACTTTAAATAAGCTGTAATAGCAGAGGTATTTGTTGGTCAATTTGTTGATCAAACTTTCAATGTTCTCAGGCGCGTAAGGGCTTGTGTCCCCGGGAAATTTATTGACGCCCCCCTGGGGTGGCGCCCCTGGCCGGTTAAGAACCACTGGTGTATAGTATCAATGATCCCGTAACTTCTTGTGCCGTATCAGTGGTTCTCAAAGTGGGCGGAATCGCCCCCTTGGGGTTAATTTTGAGGGACAAGGGTGCGAACAAAACAAAGGGGTCGATAGGGGGGCAAAGCAACACAAAGGGGGCGAAAACGCTCAACCACTCACAATAATCGATCATTGCGTTAACCTCACTAGCCTACTATAATAATGACTTATAACTTTCTTAAAATTTTTGATTTACTGTGATATAATCGTTGGAGGTTGTTGCTGAAGGAATTTATCCGTTAAATTTTTCTCTGGATCGTCTGTGTCCGGCTACAGTGTGGATTATTTTAACAAGAACTCTGAAGGTATAAGCGTCGTCATACAATTACCTGGTTCAGCTATTACAACGTAATAGAATGGATTGTTGTGCTATAATCAATGGTACCGCTTGCATCCAAAATTACTACATGTGTTTGCTTTATCAGACTTTGGGAGCGAAAACGATGTGTCGAGACTGAGTGAAAAGGGGGCCATGGAACAAAAACGTTTGAGAAACGCTGGTCTAGTTAGAGGTAGCCAGTCGAACTGCGACTCTTTGTTTCGTCATAAAGGGTAATGCATGCGGTACAAACGCACTTTTCTCCCGGTGGCTACTGCCACAGCGTAATATCGTAAACATGTGAACCGCACACTGGTGCTACGCCTAGTGATTTTTCGTTAGATCCTGTGATTTACAGACTGACCTAGTGATCTGGTGATATTTTATTGCAATCTAGTGATTTTTTGCAAAGTATGTGTTTGAAGAAGATCGGTTGTCTTTCTTCTAACTTTTCAACTTTTCAGCCCTTTTAAGATGTTCAGTCTTTTTTAATCCGTAAACAACGGATTGTGTAAATTGTTATTTAAAGATTTGCAACAGCAGAACGAACAAGTGTTTCTAATTTGAGGTACTCATTGTTTTCACTTTCGTGCTGTTTATTGCTGAATTATTGGCCATGACGTTATTTTCATTTCTTTGCAGGAACACTGCAACAGATTTTTTTAAATGTTGGGCTAAATGCTATAAAATATTCCGTGAGTGGTGTCGTTTTCAGCTCTTGAGAAAAACCTGAAGATGGATGGTAGGAGATTTTTCAGGCTTCAGCAAGATCTATTTTAACAAAGTTGCATATTATATAAAGGTTTTTGGGCAGTGAAGTAAATAACTAAAGTATTTTAAGCAAAACTGCGACGTTCGACGCACAAATGTTCAATGTAGCAACTTTTTTCAGATCTTGTGAATTTTTTTATAAATCTAGTGATTTTGCAGAGAAGCCTGTGGCAGCACTGGAACCGTATGAAGCTAGCCAAGTCATTTACACCACATGTTATTGCGTGGTCCGGCTTCGTTCTACGAAAGAGCAGAAAACGAGATTGCAGTGTTTAGCTAGCGCGATGCCGAAATTCGTAATACCTGCAGAAGCTAAAAAGCGCTAAGTTTTTAGGAGGCAAAGCGTAAGAATCTGGCAGTGTTAGCTAAAACCCCGGGACGGAATCGTTTTTTTTTCAGCAAAACTTTTAAGCAGCAACCATCAAAGCAGTGGCGTTAACCAGAGCACCTGAAAACGTAGTAGGTGAAAATCACGACATAAGCTTCGAATGCACCTTTCACACTCAGCCTGGCTGGCCATATTGATATGTTATTTTTCCGGTGTTTTTGGTTATAGTGTCCGAATGTCCGCAATTCTTTTTCGAAATTAACGAAACATGATATTACATCCTTAATCTATTCCCCTCTGCGTTGAGGGCAAAAACTAGAAGAGTAAAAGTCAAGGGTAGAGAGACCGCTCTAACTTACTAATACAGTATATATTGTGGGGCCCCTACGAATGGTCGGGCTTCCCCGACCGGGGGTACGGGGCTGTCTTGCCACGGCACTGATCATCGCTGTCAGGTCGATTGTAGAAAACGTTGAATTGCATTTTCTCGCACCTCGATACGTGTCTTGCAGGGAAACAAGTCGATTTTCATGCCAAAATTCTTCGTATGGATTAAAGCGTGATTGATGTCTTACATTTTCTTGAACCTGAACTAAAAGTTTTTCCGGTACATTTCTGCTTCATAACAATCTAACAATTGTTGTTATTGATACCTGGCAATAGGCTGTGCAACATGCGCCACAACTTGACCCAAACCCTGTTGTTGTTCCTTTACCCGTAGGGAAAAGTTGACCAACAAAAGTAGACGTTATACAATGAGTTTCACTTTTGTTAGTGCTGTTGGCGGAGATGCATTCCGGCTATCCTGCCGTTTTTCCGACCGCAAACACGCGATCAGCTGGTCAGAAGCAAGTCTTTCCTAAAATTTTTCAGATGGAATTGTCGTTTATTTACCTCGAAACACTATCCCCACAAGATGAACAATTTTCATACCTCTCAATTTTCTGAATATAATTTACTCTTTCCTGAAATCTCAACCATATTTTGCAGACTTTTTACATCCTGCTAATTTCTAGTATACCACCGAAAGCATAGAAAGAACTTGTCTCCGGTACGTTTTCTTATTTGTCAGCGTACCATGTGTGACAGTTTTCACTTACACGCCGGTGCAGTTTTGCAAGCTTCTTTTCAAGTCTTATAATAGAAAGAAGTTGAAACCACGACTTCAAACACTAATTATTGTAAACGTCTTCTACTGATTTCAAAATTACCATTCACATTTAAGCAAATCATCAACTCACTGGCGTCTTTGCGTCCAGGTGTTCCTTTGCTTGTATCCAGCGTGGTTGCAGACAGGAAATTAATCTGTTCTGCAGAACCTATCCTATAGTGTTGGCTATGGTCAGGTGCGGGCCGTGATAAATTCTTTTTTCTTTTTCAGAAGATTGCTGCAGTTGACATCCTTTGCAAACTTTTCCTGTGTTTTCTAGTTGCTCAACAAGGTGCAGCAGCCTTTTTTGGCTTTTTACATTTGAAAGGTCACTAGTATTCGCCCACGACAAGCGACCTATTTCATCGAGACATTTCATGATTTGATTAGAAACAATTTGTATGCCTTTGCTAAAAGATGCGTGTCATCATCTCACATTTGTTATTCACTTCGATTGTCTGATGCTTTTCTCAAATCTCCACTTTTCTCCCATTATACAACGCTTCATTTGTTGCTTGTGCGTAGCCATGTAGGTTTCGCACCATCACCAGTTAAGCAAAATTCAGATGTCACATCTTGCATGATCTGTCAATCAGAACGTTTGGGAGCGAAGGACAACAGAGAACGTACGGGACAGAAGCAAAATTCGCAGCTGAACTGTAAAGAATATTTTCCACTCCTAGAACACTAAACTTGATTTTTGGTCCCGGGAAATCTGAACAGGGGTGGTCAAAACCCCATTTTGAAAATTGAAAAAACAATACTTTTTTTCAATTTAGGTTGAGGACAAAATCTACACAGAAAATGTAACTCGTATTACGTTGTTTGCGCACTACAAAAGTTACTTTGTACTTTAATTTTATGCTGTTATTGACTAAAAGGAAAAAATAAAAAATAACAAAATTATATAAATGATTAAACCTAATATTAAGAAAAACTATGCTGGACTTGAAGAACTTTTCCTGCTCCATGCTGATACCGAGGTGTCTGAGGCAAGTCATGAGTGAATTACAGCCCTCTAAGGACACTGGAAAGTACATGGGAGGAATGCAAAAAATGGCCAAATTTATATCTGAATGAATGCATGCGTATTGTTTCATATAACTCAGCTGATGTTCAGAAGCAAGAAAGAAACAACAGTTGGAAATAAAATAAACACAGTTAGTAAAACAAACAAGCACAGAACACTTTGAAGTGAACACAAAACAGCCTTCCTTGCACACAGTGCCGTAGCAGCCCAACTCTGCCCCAAAAAATGCTTACAGGGGCCCCCTATATGGTGATTTATGAGAAAGATTTTGGACGTTATGCTACATCTTAAGGCTGAATGGACTTCAAAACAAAATACCCAATTGCAGACACAATTTTGGCAGAGCCAGGCCCGTAGCCAGGTTTTACGGTTTGGGGGGAAAATACATTTTTAAGGGGGAAACATTTATGTTTTTATCATATGTTTAAAACAACTTTCTTCTAAGCACAACAAAATTCAGGGGGTCACACAAAAGATTTGGGGATAACTGGCCCTAAAGCCCCCTGTGTCTGTGGGCCTGCGTAGAACCGTCGCCAGAAAGTCTTCCATCGGGGATTTTCATATTTGTACAGGGGGCTAGACATTCTGAAAATTTGTATTCGATTCACAACATGAAGAGCATTTGCAGATTGTGCAAATTAATTATAAATATTTTCCCGCAAATACCCATAATACACTCGTAGTTTCCAACTAAAATATTTTGAACGAGCTTAACAAAAGGAATGGGTCGTAAACTATTGTCATGTAATTGACGGCGATTATTTAGAGATGTTGTAATGAAATGCAAATGTAAAAAAAAATTACAGGAAATCAGAAGCAATCCTACCGTTCAGTTGTGAAAACATTATTACCGAAGATAAGAAATGAAACGTGTTTGGCACTCCGGTGATAAAAAATAAAACGTGTTTGGCACTTTTTCTGGCAGAGGATAAGAAATACGTACTACTCAGCTACTAGAACAATACTTTGTGTTCTTATTTATCGTTGTACATAAACCAAGTGGATTGATTTAAATACGTATCGCTGTTACAGTGGAAAGTGTCTAATCATGAAGTATCTCTGTTATGTATTACATCGATAGGCTTTTGCTGCGCTCACAGAAACTAGTCGCATCAAACCAGTGTATGAATTTGTGGGATGCCTAATCTCTAGACACAAAGCAAATGCACTTCCGTTTCTCATGAATGCATTGACGAGTTCTTTTCCGCAAAACATGATGTGCGACCGGTTCTCAACCTGCTTAAATCTCATGACACTATTGTGGTTCTGCAGCGGTCTATAGCTTCTGACACATTTCCTCTTTGGCATTCACGAATGTTTTAAATGTATGAAAACAGTAAATGTTTAACGTGACAAATTTAAACCGTTTTCTTCTGGTGGCTTGTCCTTGCCTGCAACGCATTTTANTTCAATTTACCA
>JGI24158J21664_10014775_pt1 | contig 10224 bp, 6 predicted proteins | sample Ectturendosymbi3_FD_21664 | JGI IMG/M metagenome (IMG submission 21664) | reverse complement strand
GTTACTCTTTGGTGTGAGGGCGGAGAACCTTATGTTCGAGTGAACATTTCATGTGGTCTCCGTCAGAATTTTCGTTACCCAAATATTGCTGAATTTGCGTATCAAAGAAAAAATGTGTGTAATTGATTGTATTTTTCATAATGAGAGGAAATTTAGAAATTTTAGCGACCCGGCTGTGGTATTCCACTATTTATGGGACCAATAATATTAAAAATGCTCCACATCCCTGCGTTAGTACTGTTGCGATCGGAGATCCGAGCGGCATGTGCGCAAAGCTTCGCATCCTGGCAGCAAGCAACAATAGAGATCACACATTGCAATCTCTCTTTCTATTGCTTGTTAGCGCTACATATATAATGGTGTTATTCTTCACGCACATCCCGTTCGTGGTGAATCACACAATCAACGCAACGCCACCGGAGAGGTTGCAATAGTACAAACACTGTTATGTGTAATGCGAGACAGAATATTGCGTCGTTAACTAGTTGATTCTCAGTTTTGAAGAAAGAGCACATCTTTCTTTTGTTCAATTTGTCTTCAGCAAGTATCTTCATCCAGTCCTCACGAATAAGAAGAAAAAAAGCGAAGAACCTGATTTACAAGAGGAAATTTCGAACAAGCTGCTTCCAGGCTGTATTCATCACAGATCATCATCTTCAATGCAATGTGGGGGAAGCGATTTGTCATTGCGGCTTGCTTGGTCATCTGCGAATGTTGGATTTGATATCCCTTCATCTGGGGAATGATGTTTTTTTCTGAACACCTGCAAATTTTTAGTTTACGTTTTTGGCAACTCTGTGATGCAAGAACAAAAAATGCACCGTTCAACTCTCGAAATTGTTGGTTGCAAGGGGCGTACGAGACCCTTGTCTGTTGTGCCAGATTTGGTTGGGAAATTTTTAAAGGTGCTATCCAAAGTACAGTACATGGGCGTCGGCAAAAATGTTTTCAGGTGGGGGGCAATGTCGAAATTTTGCTTGACCTTTTCAGGTTGCTGACGATGCAATGCAAATCTACTTTCACAAAACGCTTTACCCTTTCTACATCAGATAGAATGTGCCCTATGTTCATAGGCGTACGGGAAGGCATTTTACTGGAGGGGCGGTAAAAGTTTGCCCTGAAAATAACAATTTGCCCTGAAAGTAACTTTTTTAGTTTAATCCGAATGGGGCCCGAAACCTCTTGTCAATTTGTTCCATGCAGTTGAATCCGTTTATAACGGCTTCGTCTGTAACGTCAATTCGACTATAGCGTTACATTTTGTTCGGTCCCGATGGCATCTTTTACACGCATTTCAATTCGTTTGTAACGTCATTTCGGCAATGAAGTTCTTTATGCAATCCCTAGAGGTGCTCTTACAGGCAAATTCTGTAGTTACCTTGCTTGTTAACTCACTGGGGTGATGTTCCTTGCATGTTGTGTTCTCCCAGACAAGAAACTTTACGGTAATCGCCTGATGCAAATATATACGCGACATCAACGGCGCAACGCAAAGGTGAAAAGCGACGGTTCCGGATCGAAGGGCCTGACTCCCTGCACCTGCCTGTGTTATCGTTGCTGTGCGCTTGAGCAAGGCACTTAAAGAAGCGCACGGCGCACTAAAAGGGGCAAAGCAGTCTCCACGTCCGTGCGTCCCGCTTCTACTAAAGATTGCACCTCGGGAAATGAAACACGCACTCACACTGCATGTTCCAGTGTGCCCATACGTATTGTATCATATTCGTATACTGTAATTGTACCATGTACAGTACTGTACGATATTCCTATAAATGTAGCCTATAAAACACTTTCCAAGTACTTTATATAAGTATTGTCATTTGTAACACCGGTCCATATTACACAAACCTCCATCAGGGTTGGTCCAAATTATACACTGCATTCACGAAACTAACTTTAAAATTTCCCTGCCTCAGCCAGTCAGCTAAAACTTGATGTTAAGATCAATGTTGCAACAGATAAGTATCAGCGGTAAATAAACTATTATTGCAAAAATTAAATCAAATAATCCGAATAAGGCTACTAACTTTGTTAGAAATTTTGATTCTTAGTCCCAATTTCCAGGGCAGGACAAATACCCCTTTTGCCCTCCCCACCGGACGCCCATGCCTACCACCGTAATTCCAAGTGCATCTTCGAAGTTTTGTTGCTTTGATGTTGTTACACAACAAAGACCAATAGTACAGTAGAGCAATTCGCTCCCGCGTTTCGCAACCTGCCTCTGCAGGCAAAGAAGTGGATCAAGTGAACTGCAAGCTCATCACCGCATGTTACCAGAACATTGAACCTGACTCTTTTGCAGTCTGTGTCATATCGGCAAACAAACAGTCATTGCAAGAATTAATTCAACTAATCAGAATTAAACTGCTGATTTTTCGTTTTCTAGAAATTTTTCCTTCGTAGTTCCAATTTCCAGGGGGGGGGGGCAAATGCCCGTTTTGCCCCCCCGGCGGACGCCCATGGTACAGTAGTATTTTTTCTGGAACAAGGAGCTGATTATACTAGATCAGGGAGTATTACAGAATTACTAGAATACCCATAAAAAATCGTCATCTATAGGTCTGAACTCAAATCAACATAAAGTAAAAAAAACTTGACATTTTGTAATCGGTATGCATATTGCAGGAATCAGGCTTCAAACTCCAGATTTTATCTCCAACCAAAGATTCTACCCGGGTCACTGGTTTAAATGATCTAAAAATATATTGTTTTCTACCGGATGTATGCTAATGCTCAGCTTCCAATTTCGGAACAGGAATGCACAAAGTTGTTTTTTTACCATTGTCTATAATACTAGCGCACAACAGTGCTTATCGAATTTCGCATTAAGTTTCCATTAAGCATTAAGTGCTTATCGAATTTCGCATTAAGAGCATTCTCTTTGTGCACCTAAAAGCGCTGAGAGGAGGTGAGCTGCGCCTGGTGAGAACAGTTGGAATGGTCGGACTTGATGAGTATCTCTTTGAAACTTTGAATAAAAATGGCACTAACACTGAGACCACCACCACAAGCTTACTGCAGTCCATCGTCTACAGAAACCCAGATACAATATTATTATCAAAACAGTATAATCTAGACGTGAAACCACATTGCCTTATATGACGCCAGGGAATTCATGCCTTGCTGTAGTCTAGCTTTTGTCTGGATTACTGAAACAGAACACTAAGTTTTTCTTCAGGCAGGATACCATGTTTTCCTCCGACACGCTTTAGTGCTATATATGCATGCAGATTAGCTATCTCTGCGCAGAGATAGCTAAATATGCGCAGAGATAGCTAGATATGCGCAGAGATAGCAGTTTTTGTGCTAAATGTGTCAGATATAATATTTTTACGAACGGCGCCCCATGCCACGTAGTCACCGCATTTGACACGAGTCTGCCAGACCCACGAAAGTGTTACAGGGAAAATATGAAAAAAGTATGAAGCTTATGAAAGAAAAACTGACACATGATTGGAAGGATCTGAAGCTCATACTTAACACCTAGATGCGATAGTCATGTCTGGTCACGTAGATCAACGGTGTGTTCTTTGTAACCTTATCCGATTATCAGTATTCAATGAAAGAGCTGTGTCGTCGAACTGACCCAAAATGTACTAAAATATTATCATGTTCTTTTGCATTAAACAAAGACGTCTCCTGCTATTGCTTACCCTTTTTTCAGATAAAGCAAATAAAATGTAACAAATTCGAACAGTGTGAGAAAGTAACATAAGAAAATAGCGTGAGAAAGTAGCAAGATAAGCATATCAAGTTTGAGTAAACAAACTATACAAGCAGACTTTACCCGCAAAATGATCAATGCAATGACAGCCAGAACCAATAAACCACAAGCTCCGTACAGAACGGCTCTCAACCATGTTTTATCCGTAGCTGTTGACAGCGAGGATTTCTTTGAAGCTACATCATTGAAATCGGGAATCTTTTCTGTAAAAAAGTGAAGTTGAATGAAAGTGACAAATGAGTGATGGAAATTTTAACTATTTTTAAGGTGTCATACTGTTTCAGAGGGACCATCACCACGGGGTGAAATAAGAAGGGTTAATACTCTCTATCCAATTATGCTCAGTTAGGTTTGTTGGTCTTGTTTGGTTGGTGCCTATAGTTTCCCTCATTGAATAGCAGGAGTGGGGAACCTATTTACTATCCCCGGCCGCATAAATTATGGATTGTCGCAAGCCCGCTGCAAATAACAATTGAGTTTATCTTAATAGGAGTATAGGGGCTACTTATGTCATATCTGCAATCTGCTGATCAAGGTGGTTCGTTTTTACGCGATTTCATACTCCGAATTGGGTAACGAACATTCTGATGCAGGCCATATCAAATGTTCACGCGGGCGCATTTGACCCGTGGGTCGCATGTTCCCCACACCTGTTGCATAGCAATGCAGATGAAGCGATTTTGTGCAGCGTCACTGGGGCCTTTTTCCTGTACAAATGGTGATCATGTATCACAGTACAATGTTTTTCTATCATGTTGATGAAAACGTTGCACTAAATAAATGGAAAGTTTTTATTCACTCCAAACGTATTGGCTGCCCAATTTTTTCCACACTTTTTCTACAAATACAGTTAAATAGCTGTGCGAAACAAAAGCACTCACTCAATGCAGCTTTGAAACAGACTGAAGGAAACAAAAGAAATACATGAAAACAATGTAATGCCACGGTTTTTATAGTCATCTCAGAGTTATTTGTTTTTAATGCTTGTCTTTTGGTGCAAAACCACTATTTTTTTATTCTGTTATTTTCTTACCTAATGAAGAATATTAACAGGCAATATTGAAAGCAGTTGGGCTGTCAGGTGTCAGTGGGTCAAATTCTTCTTTCCCATCATATGGAAACTTGCGGCTGTTCCTAACCATCCAATTTGGATTGCCATAAAACTAGCAATACGAAGTATATTACATCGTATGCATGTCTAATGTCCAGTTTCTTCAGACAAGTGGTTAAAACACCCCAAAGTTTCAAATTAGAGGATTAATGAAAATTGGAAAACTTCTTGATTGTCATCGGAAAAAGGTCCAACAACTTAATTTTCGGGCACTTTGTGTCATTACGCCTGGCACTGAACCTCTATGTGCAGTACGTACTGTGCTGTGAACATATAATAATGGTATTCAACTTTTAAAAATTTCTGCTATGTGACGTTAGAATCAGAATCGATTGGGCATGAGAAATTTTCAAGTCCATTGTGCTATCCTGTGCAAAAGTCGAATGGGATTCCCATGAACAAGCCTATAAGTTGTTGTTTTCGATCCAAAGAGTAAATTGAAAGCAACTACTAATGGCGTTGATACCTCTATTGTATGCAGTAGTTTTTCAACTTATTTTGTTTATGGCTACAGTGCTGTTGCATCTTTTTAACGTCAATAGGTCTACTGGTGATTGGCATTTTTGACTATCCAGACGCACCCGATGCAACTGTGAAGCAAGGAAAACAATTACTTGCTTTTTAAGTATTTGTGGAATTTAAAATCAATTTTGTTTCAAGGAATAGTTTCCTAATTTTGATCGCTGTAGAAAATCGTGTAATACAACGTAACATGCAGCCAATAGCCTGCAGTCTAATATGTCACAGAAGTAATTTCCTCCAAGTTACCTTGGCATTTTCCGTCAGTAAATTCCAGAGGTTCCCTACATTGACATGTATAACTTCCCGGAGTATTGACGCAAGACTTGATGTAGGGTCCTTTGCATTCATTATCACTTTTCGCGCACTCGTCGATGTCTAAATGGAAACAATCACATAGCACAAAATAATGACGTTTGAGCTTGTGCCTGAAACCAACACATTGAAACCTTTCAAAATCAACTGTGTCAAGTAGAGCTCCAGAAACGTTTGGCAACATGCTGTCGAATAAATTACAAGGAAGCATAAAATTCCAAGCTAAAAAGCTGCTCAACGGTATCACCCATGCTCAAAACGAACAATAGCGCTGCAACAGCAAAACTTGTTATCAGTGAAGATCACGGTTCCTGGACTGGGCAATGCGCAAACTGACTCTCTATATCCCAATGAATTTCGTATGATTCTAAGTGATTTTAGACGAGTAGGTTTGATACATCATCTTACGCTGTCTCCCTTGCAATGCAGTAAAAATTGGTGTTCATCTGAGTCTGCTTTCTGCAATATTATAAAATGTTAACACCACTAACTACCTTCGTTAGAAGAGTATCGTCAGTAATGGCAAAATCATTACGATGGAGCTCACAGAAAAATGAAAATCAAATTAAAAATGAACCTTGAATGGTATCCGAAAACTTGCAACAGGGAAGTCGGACTGCGGAGTAAGAAACGTGACAGGAAGTGAAGAGAAAAGCGTAATAATTAGGTTAGGAAGGAACAAGTAAAAAGATAAGGAAGCGATAAAAGCCCACTTTTTGGTTACTTCTAGACAAGGACTTCACAGGTGGACTTGACTGCTGCAATTTTCAAGCCCTTCTTTCAGATTCAGGCCAGTAACCAGCTTGGAACACCAGGGAGGGGGGAAAATTTTTCTGAGAGGTGCCCAACTATTTGAAACCATGTCCAATACTTTTAAACCATATCCAACTGAATTTCCCATGGGGGCGAAAGGTTTTCTAGAGGGGATTCGCCCCCCCGGTTACGGGCCTGCTCAGATTTATTTTTGGTTTATTACGCGCCTTTGAATAGTTTAACGATTTCTTGTTTTTATGTAGTAGGCAGAGTCAGATGAACTCCAATGCGAGCCATTTGCTGACATGTACAACAAAATTGCGTATTTTGTGCCTCTTCAGCAAGTAGTGGCCACATCATTGCAGAAATAAAGAAATATCCCTCTTTTAGGGAAAACACGAAATTTTTGTGCAACTCAACACTAATCAATTTATTGACTTGAGCCAATGTATTGTACATTTTCTAATAGTTGAGGCATACATCTTACCAAAGAAGTTGATAAACATAAAAACACATCATTTTCTTAATTTGCAAAAGTTGCAGTCAGTGCAGTAGAGTTGTAAGCGGTCCTTAGTGTAAAACCCGAACCCGGCCCGAGACAGACATGTGTTGAAAAAGCACGATTTACGCCCGAAAGCTAAATTTACCGAGTGGGACAAAATATGCCAAACTGCTGAGTATCAAAAAACGTAATGTACGGGCATAGCTGCAGGTCCACGGTTTTATCACATCCGAAATGTTTAGGTCAACTACCTTGACCAAACAATTGGCTTGAACAAGCACAAACTTATCTTATTTGTCAACGTTAACACTGCAGAATGCAGTGTTTCTCAAGAAAGAAAGAAACTATCACGAAACTATCCACAAAGGCGCTATAGACATAAAAAAACTATCTAGGTTAACGCTATCAGCATGAAAAGCTGCATGGTTTGTAGGCCATCGTTTCTTGAAACAAGCCAAGAATCGCGCGAGTTATCGATCTCTTCGACGCAATGCCATCGCGTGTTAATTTCCTCACCGCTGTCACCTTCTCAGAAATAGTTTGAGACTAATCCGATTACAGAATAAAAGAACGCAGTTGTATTTGCAAATATAATTAGACGAAGAAAAATAACAATCACCAATCACTTCACTCACAGACGCCACTACCATGAGCCCAACAAATGTATGTCACGGAGAATAATCGTTGCTCTGCATGTTATAAAAGAATTTTGTGTGCTGGCCGGAAATCGGCCCAAAACATTTTGACAAACTTATGCCCGAACCGGTCCGACCCGAAAAACCCGGCCCGACTTACAACTCCGCAGTGAAGAGCAAAAATTTCGGTTTGTCCTCATCAGTGTCTATACCTACCTTGACATCTGTCTCCAACTGCTTCAAAACCTGCTGCGCAAGCGCACGTATACGAGCCCAAAGTATTAGTGCACAAAACTCCGATGTCGCCGCAAACAGATTGATTCGACCAACATTCGTCAATATCTATGACAAAAAATCCTTATCTCCTGAACTGCATTTGAAAGCCTAAAGTCTAGTTGCAAAACTTTTCGATTGCTCCAGTCTAGCGGGCAATGGAGAACTCCTTGATGATAACTGGGCCGGAACAGGGGACGCAAAGTCACAAAGCACAAAAATGTATGAAGAAAACATCACTAATTTAATGAAGAATCAAGCCTTGTTTGATTAAATTAAAAAGCAAGATTTGCGAAATTTAGAAGACAAAATATTTCACTTCCAGATCGTCTACATCAGGTCTTCTCAAACTTTTTTTTTCTGCGACCCATTTAAAAATGTTTTTTCTAGGCGACACCTTGATTGAGAGTCTAGATCTCAATGATACATGCAAACGTCCCATAAGTTTACAAAAGCATTTATATCTGGTTTGTCAAGCCAATTGGTTTCGCGGCCCCAAAATTATATTTCGCGACCCCAAGTGGAGTCGCGACCCATAGTTTGAGAATCCCTGGTCTACATTGACGAAATGAAACAATGACATATCAGCTCAGTTGGATAATTAAACGATAGTTTAAGGTTTACTCCAAACGAATTGCAGATCTGTTGGCAGAAAAATATTTTGAGTTTTGGAAGCGCCTGAGCTGAAAAGCCAAGCCAAGACTGTTTGCATCGTTCATGATCTTTCGAACGCGCTTGATGCTCAACGCAGTCAATTTTGTAATACGATTGCGCTATACTCTAGAGTGGGTTAATTATTGGAGCACACTGAGTTAGCTCGTAAGCGTGGTAAAAATCTGAATTTGCAGACGATTTTGGAAATATTAAAATTCAACATTTTCATCGACATTTGCTGTTGAAACAGCACACGATTAAGATTCTATTTATGACATTTCTCATTTTTTACGCTAATTTCACCATTGGTCACACCGTGGTGAACTACTTATGCTAAGCTTACGGCATTTGTTTCTTGTAGTAAGCCAACATTGTTTTGAGAGCAGACATTTTGTGGCTTGTTTCAAACTGTATTTGGAAATAGGAGAATACCTGGGATGTAGGAACTTTTTTTTTTCACACAGTCCAGACCTTTCCTCGAATTCATTTCAGTTTCCACGTTGAAAACAAATATAAAAATGTTCCTATATACTGTACACTAGTGGTTCCCGAAGTTTTTCTCATCAGGTAGCATTTGTGCGCCCAATACTGTCACCACGTACCACCCTACTCCAGGAAATCTCAATCTACCAAATATCCTTCGATCTCCAACAGTTTGGAAAACCTGAAGTCTCGGGACAAGATTTTCTCTGATTGCAGGGACCAGAATCGGGTTCTTATAGGCCCTTAATAAACCTTGGTTATATGAACAAACACTTGCAATGAGGCTCTCATAAGGCGCATCTGGTCATTTCAGGATGTAAAACGTTTTGAAATACTTAATGTCAGCGAAATGCCAGATTTCAAAAATAGACAGCTGCAAATTATTTGTTTGATACACTTGTTTTATTCATCAAAAAAACATTTTTTGAATAATCTCGACATGCCCATCAGTTATGAAGATCAAAAAAGGAAAACAATTTGGTTGTTCAAGCAAATAATCTCCACAAAGGCGACGATGTTGAATGAATCAGTATTATTTCTGAAAACAGAAAATAAATGCACGCAACACTTAGAATCATCAGTCCTGAAATCTTACTCAAACAACATAAGATTGCGTCAGTCACATCATAAAATATTCTCCAGTGACGCACTAAAACATAATACAAATTCTACATCTGGGTGATGGGATGAAGTGCTATCAACACGTTCGTTAAGAATGTCGATATACTGTAAGCATACCAGTGCATTCTTTTCCAGTACCAGAAAAGCCAGGCAAACAAGAACAAAGGTAACTTCCATCGGTATTCACACATTTAGCTTGCTCAGAACAGTTGTAGAACCCGTCTTGACATTCATTTACGTCTACAAAAAATGATTATTGCTCAGTAGATTGCGGTCTTGTTTCTAGATTTCTAGCTAGCAATCAGGCATAAGCTAAAACACCAAAAATCTGTAGAGAGTTTCATAGCTTGTTTCTTAAAAAGGCTTAAAATTCTTGAATCTTAAACTTGTAATCTTTTCGGTGTCACTTCAGATGCTTGCAGTGTGAGGATATCCATGCACTTGGTCCTGTGATTTAACTACTGTAGGCATGCATAAACACCTCTTAACAGTTTTCATCAACCTGGAGGCGAATTTGTTTTTGCAGCGCCTCAGTCAGCATCATTCTCTTCGATAAAAGTTAATTCAAATACGTTATATAATCAATTTAGCATAGGTTTATTCTCAAATCTTGTCGCGTGAATTACGGTGGTGGTAG
>JGI24158J21664_10014774_pt1 | contig 10225 bp, 5 predicted proteins | sample Ectturendosymbi3_FD_21664 | JGI IMG/M metagenome (IMG submission 21664) | reverse complement strand
CAGTGGCGTTAACCAGAGCACCTGAAAATGTAGGTGAAAATCACAACATAAGTTTCGAAGCACCTCTCAGACTCACTAGTGTAGGAGGCTGGGGTGCAAGGACACCCCCAAAACTTTTGCTTTTGTAAAAATACGGGCACAATCTGTTGAAATTTGGGCAAAATGTGTGAAAACCCTCACACATGCTTTGGCTTTGATTTTACAAAAAAGTGCAGACCATTTTTTTATCGGACGTCATGCTTTTCTTTAGTTCTTTTCGGGCAAGTTAGGGGAAATTTGGGCAAGTTTGGGGGATATTTGGGCAAAAATGGTGCTTGAAGTGCTTTGATTTGAAAAAATGCGCCCGATATGAAACGGAATGCAGTCGTTTTTTTATTTCTATTTTTTTTTGGAGGTCATTTTCTTTGGAGTATTTGTCGGGCAAGTTTGGGGAAATTTGGGCAAAAATCCTTCGCACCCCAAACATTTGCCTGCTCCTACACCTATGCTCAGACTGGCTAGCCATATTGTCATGTCATTTCTCTGGTGTTTTCGTTAGTAATCTCTGGTTTCTGCTTATTGTTCGGGTGAATGTTGTTTCTTGCCGAGTCACTCTTCAGCCTGTGGAAATATTATTTCTGGTGAGATACACTGCAGTGTTTATATCATAAACTCTCTTCCCGCAGCTAGTGTATGTGCAGTTGAGCACCGTGTTTATTCAATTGTAAGCTGCGCCTTATAAAGTTTTTTCATCATTCCATGTGGCTTACAATCAACGGCGGCTTACATTTTTTATTCCTTTGCTTTCATCGAAAGGTCCAGATGACGCTCAGTCTATTCCTTGGCATTCGATTTTCTTCAGCATCACGTGCACATCCGTCGCAGGAGGGATTATGATAATGATAAACAGAAGGCAGTTATAGTGGTGTAAGCATCATTAATACGGGAAACGCACGAGTACGCGAACGTTGCGAATGCATCTCAGGGGCTTGGGTAACCTATGCTCAAGTGCGGTTTACAATCAAGGGCAGCTTACATTAATTTTCAACACCATTTCGTGTGATTTGCAATCAAAGGGGGCTAACAATCGAGTTAAATACGGCAGGCACATAATCGACTACTGGAAAAAGGAAACGAGAACGTTGCGAATCAGCGAAAACATAAATTATGCAAATGATGACGTCATGAAATACGTCATAGGGGCCCTCCAGTGAAAATTTCCCCGGGCCTCCCTACTCTTTAATCCGGCTCTGACTGGGCCTGAAAGCATATTGTCTTAAATTACATTTAACGCCACTAATATAAGTAAAATTTCAATCAAGTGTTTGATACTGTTTCACATATTTCGACACTGGACTGCCGATGTGAAGAAAAAACATCAATCTCACTAGTCCAGATTATGAAGAAAAGGTGTGACACTGTTCAAAACAAGTAGGGGCAGTCGGGATGACACCATCAAATCCACAGTGAATACCTCCAAAGTCAAGCTCTAGTCTCCCTGATAAAGTCAATATCCAATTTTGCGTATACAACTACGAATCCCCCAAACAAACTTGAGCCAACCCCAATGCTGTAGATCTGACGATGGATCTGCTTCTATCCAGGCCAGCAAACACCGGTCAGGAACAGCCTTTAACCCATTTAAAATCATGAATCTCAGCCAACACCACAGATACCAGTGCAAAAGTTAAACTTTGCATTGGTTTTCTGCTTTTCAACACAAAATTATGTTATTTACACGGAATGATCTAGCCCAGGGCCTCCAAACTTTTTTGTCCGAGGACCACATAAGGTAATACAGAATATGTTGAGGGCCGGACCGCTTACGTAATGTGATTGTTTTGGGATATGTTATATTCTACCAAAGCAAGCAGTGTTCGAAAATATATTATTTTTTAATCAATGACAAAATTTCTTCGCGGGCCGTAGTTGGAGACCTTCATCTCGCCAATGACCTACGCATTTCACTGTTTCACTGTTGGTTGAAGGTTTTGCTAACCATGCCAAATTTGTCTTTTCGTGACCGGCATGAGCTGGCTACGGGTTTGCATTTGCAACACTAGGATCAAAACCACATGGCCATCAGTTACTGTTGCCAGGCGCGTGACAACGTGGGGCGATCGGTGCCGTATGTTACAGTTTACTGCATCGCCTTGAACTAGTGAGGCAAGCACAAGAGAAAAATGGCAATTCGGGACATTAACTGACAGGAAAGCAACCAGCAGCAATAGAGATCATCACTGACTTCACTCTACTACTACTACAAGGTTGCACTATCATTATATAGGGATAAGTGAACTACGATAATTCGCTTGTGGTAACTATCACAGTGACTTGTTGCTCATGGGCACCATCTAGCGTTGACCATTTATTTACATTCTACCGACCGCCACACGTACTTCTACCGACCGCCACACGTACTCCTCTCAAATTTTCAACTGCAAATACTGAACCGTTGAGAAAAAATTGTCATGACCGCATACAGCCGATTAATCATTCCACCAAGCTGTAGACCAGGGGTGTACAACCTTTTTGCTATTGCCGGCTGCATTGCTTTTATTTATAGTATATGAAGTACAGCCGCCAGTGAGTTCGAGTTATATTTATGAGATAATGCCTAGTGGCAACTAGTGTTTCCAACTGTTCTGACAACGAACATACTAAATCTAGTCTAAAAATACACCAAATTCATACCTGTAACAAAAAATTAACAATATATTGTTATTTTTTCAATGCCTTTTGATTGTTTCACGTGGATGCTTAACAGTTGCTGTTGAGCAGTGCCATCATAGAGATGCTGCAAGCTCAATTTCTTTCTTAACTTTAGCAGTGACAGATTTAGTAACCACTGGAAAATTCAACTTTCAACACCCCCAACTACATTCTCATTTCGTTTGTGGTCCAGGACATTATTGTGCTCAATAATAGCGGGCAATTTTATTTTTGCGCTATTAGCAGAAGGGATACACAGCAGGCCCGCAACCAGAGCGGGGCAATCGGCAATTGCCCCCCCGAAATTTTCATAAACGTATGTATTTGTTAGGTGCAGCAAGATGATACATCATTTCCTCCCCCCGAAAATATCAGTTGGTTGCGGCCCTGATACACAGCACCAGCAGAATACTTCTTTACAAGCCATGCAATCTCTGTCAGTCATTGTTTGCTTCTGGCACTCTCGTACGCTGCTTTCCCACATTTGGATGCATTAGCTGACTGAAAGCCCATACTTAGAGGTTAAGTTCAGTTTTTTCAGAACTTCTCAGCTGTCCTCCAATCTCGCTTTCCGCTCACCCAAAGTGCATGCTCACTCCCATGTTTAAACAAAATCACTAAACTTTTTTATATAGCTTTAACACCACTGTCGGTTTATCTGTTTCCGCTTTGTAATAAACTAAATAAATTGGTTTAAAATCTCAACTAAAACCTTCGACAAAAATATACCAAATATACACCAAATTTTTCATATACGCCAAATCAAAAGTTTATATACCAAGCTCTTTGAAAATATACCAAAATTTTCAAATTTGGTACATATACAGTATATACCAGTTGGCAACACTGGTGCCAACCAACACAGAACACATTCAAACATACATCGCGTATTCATTCTATAACTCTTTATGACATCGCCATACAGATTGTCACGCATCGTGTCGACTGATTTTCTTGCCTTGCGTCTGTTTTGCTTCAATATACGCTTGCACGGCCGCCAAATCTTATATTTTAAACTACATGTGGACGGCCGCAAATTTCATTATCGAAGGCCGCAGGTTGTGCAACGTTGCTGTAGACAGTTGGAATTTTGCTGAAGTTTCTGCGTTAGAGCTGAATGGTGAGCATCTGCGTTAGAGCTGACATGGTTTGTTGAGGCGCGTCGTGCTACTGCTACCATATAGTGATTCAATGCTGTGCTGCGCTGTCCCCTCCCCGTTGATGGAGTGAGGCGTTGCAGAATTCGATTTTTATGTCATAATTCCTTGAGCTACTGGAGCATGTTCTTGCTTTTTTTGGCTAAGACATTTCGATCATTTGTCCCGTAATAGTATTAAAACTTGTCACAACAGTATTCACTAGCCTACGTTTAAGGACAATGTGACCAAATAATTGACTTAACTTTTTCGGTCATTTAAAAGAAAATTGGCCTATGACTGAAAAAAAGGCACGCTCAATGCATTTTTGTCAGAAACCGACAAGTTTTTTGCTTACGTACAGGGACGTAATGAGGGGAGGGCAATTCCCCGGGTGCCGAATAACCCTTGCGGGGGTGCCAAATGACTGCGGAGGGCGTCGGAAAGTCCCAACAATGTCACAAGTACTTTCTTCAATAGAGTACATTTGCTTCAGAAAGAGCCCAGGTTCGAACATGAGGGCGCCAAACTTGCTTCTTTCCCTGGGCCCCATCTAACCTCATTACGCCCCTGCTAACATACAGATGTTGCTATAGCTTTTCACACGCTGCAATATGGTTCAATCAGGGGTATTACTGTAGTTCCGACAAGAAACTCATCCCCTTACCTTGATGTTGCAAAACTAAGATGCAGACGTAGGCTACTGCGGAGCGGACTCACGGACTGAACTGATAGCAGACCTGAAACTGTATTTCGCTTTGCAGGCTTCTAAAATCTTGCGTCTGGTCTAAGTTTTCCATTTTCCTGCTTTTCCTTTCAAAACTACCACCAAGCATTAAAAATGAACTTGCAACAAAAACAGACCATATTTGCAAAGCCCAACGGCAAGTTGAGAACTGTGCTAGCGAAAAAGATCGTGTTTGCGATTGCTGGGCAGTTCTCACGCGGAAAGAAATAAGAAAACAGGAATATTATTACGAAACAATTACATTGTTGATTTTCGTCGGTAAGAGGCTGGGTCAAAGTCCGTCATGTGAGCACTGAAATTCAACGAAGTGTAAAGCATTGTTTAGTTTTGAGTGAGTAATTTTGCCTTTGTTTCTACTTCGTTATAGGCACCAAAAAAGGGCGCATTTTTATCAGAGGGGCGCCATTTTAAGCGGGCGCCACAGCCGTTGGGGGTACGTGGCCCCAAACTGCCCCTTTGCATCCGCCACTGTTTTTGAGGTACTGGGATCTGAGAAGTTCAATTGGTTCGGAGTTCAGTTAGATGTCTCGAATTTTACGAAGGGCTCGGCAGCTAAAAGAATTTGCAGACACCTGCTCTACATCTATCTCCTCAAAATCTGCACACTACCTTCATTGGCTTCCTTGTTTTGACTTTTGTATAAAATGCAGTTAAGTTTCAGACAGGAATTTGGGTCCAAAGTCTTCACGGGGGGGTGGAAGTTCGTATCCTTCATAGTTATAGACCTTCTTCAACAGAGTAGAGATTTGCAATGAATGTCAATATGCGGCTCATAAAATGCAAGTTCTAAGTCAAGACCTTCCGACTGAAAACAGCCAAATTTTGTCTGGCTTGTTCAGATTAAAAAATCAGTGCGTTGAAAAACATCCAGAATTTCAAAATCAAAATCTGTAAAAAGCCCAGTGCGAAAGCACCCAGAATTTCAAAATCTTCAAAAAAGCAAAATTCGTAACCCTGTTCCTGGAGTACACTATAGTCTGAATTTAAAGTTGTACCAAGTGTTATGAGTTAGCGAACAGCTGTGTTAGAAATTGTCTCTACTCTTGTGGTTCTACTTCTGCACGCTGTTACAAAACGTTCTACGTCGGTTATTATCAATCTGCGTTGTATATCAAAATTTTGTCGCCAAGTGCTTCTCAAACGAACCAAATTTCTGGTTTTTGGCTCCAAAATAGCCAATCTGGCAACCCTGCTCTCTTCTGAAAGAAGCCAGAATGAAATGAGTANCCGAACAATAGCTGTTTGCGATGATGACNTCACCACGTTCACTCAACCGTAGTGCAACCTTTTTGGTAAATTAGCAACACGTCAAAGTATGAAAATGAGATGTGGTGACTGACCATAGCCCAAGTGCCCCCTTGACTACTGTTGTGTCAAACCCACGACACTTCGGGTAACAGCAACAGAGCATCTCCACTTGACTAGGAAGACTCCACTATTGCTGCTACCAATTCAACATTAAATGTGGCGAATCACCAAGCCACATTATTTCCCCCACCCCCATTCACTAGTTCAAGACGACCATCAATAGAGGATTCCATCCACCGAGTCGTTGGGCGCCATTTGTTGCAGCCACAATGCTGCGTCCCCCTTAGCCTCCTAAGGCGAGAGTCGAACCCACGACCCTCCGCGTAACAGCAATACGCGAGAGCTTTCCCGTAACAGCAACAGCTAGAGCTTTCCCCACTCGACTAGGTAGACTACTATTGCTGTCACGAATTCAACCCTATATGTGACGACTCACCACGCCACATAACGCCCATGGTGTAATGTCAGTACTGCACAATGGTCCAATTCTTTTGAAAGTACACACCAAATTTATTAATTGGCTACTATTGGCAATTTAATATTTCTTTGTCAAAGTCGATGAAACAAACACAACACATAATTAAAACCGGCCTGAAGCTACTTTTCTTTTGGTTAGAATTTTGAACATTCTTCCTCATAGGCTACTCAAGTTTTATGCAATCAACTTTTGATAAAAGACAGTTTGAGTTTGTAGTTTTTGCAAGCTACTTAGTTTTACTATATTTTATACTGTGATCTACTCTCAGTGTTACAGACTCTTTTTGCTTTATTTTACCAACTGATTAAATGCTGGAGCATTTTTGCCATTAGCTGAAACAGTTTGGTTGAATTGATCACATGACAAGGACCTTGGATTCCTTGGATTAGCTGATCGTCTTTGCCATATATTGTAAAACCCTAACCCAAATTGCAAACCTGTGTCTGGTTTTCAAAACTTGTAAAAAAGTACTACAGCTTACATCATAAGTTTTCCCATAAAAAGAGTCGTCTCTATTAACCGAGCCGAAACAACAATGCTGAGACCCAAATAACGACCACTCGCAGCAGGAATTCCCACTTGACCAGGTTCATCGTACCAACTGCTAGAGCCACGAACCAGAGGTGACCATGGACAGGATCAGGATTGGAAATCCTGCAGGATACTTGCGATTTTTTTGGGTCAGGATTGGATTTTGATATTTATTTTTGAAAACAATTGGATCAGGACAGGATCAGGATATTTGTTTGATTTCTATAACGAAATTTTCCTGAGAGTGTTTCAAAATGTCACAAATGGTGGTGCTGCTGTCTTCTTTGCTATGATTTTTATATTCACAAAAAATCAAAATGATTTTGTCAGTATGTGCTGCACTCATCACAATCGATGATAATAATTCATGTTACTTCATTGTAAATATTTTCCGGCGAGGTGGAAGTAGTAAGCTGCTCCAGTATGCTGCTTTGTTTTGTTGTGCTGAGTGGCGTATGTGTGTGTTGTGCAGGCTAATATAGTCTATTTCATAGGTGGCCAACTTGTCTTCGACTGGGATCGACTAGAAAATTTCTTGATAATTCGCGATCGACCAGTTGGTAATACAGTATAGTCACAAATACAAAATGTCAAAGTTGAGTATCACATGTGCAAATACAGTATACGATCGCCTTAGTAAGTGATGCACAGACAGAAAGCAAAGTGTCCATTACGCCTAAATCATGATGATCGCCACGCAATAATAGAAAAACATATTGCAATACCTTGGTGGCATCTGCCGAGCTAGCCTATGGTCAGCCATCACAAGAGGCTAAGAATATACATGACCAACCAATTGACAGATAATTTTTATGTTCTTTCTGGAATTTTGATTGAAAAATGTTCTTTTTAGACAGCTTGTCAATTCAATGCAAAATCAGGTGCAATCAACCAAGTGACACTGGGCGATCAACCGGATGATGCGATCAACCTGTTGGCCACCCCTGGTCTATTTCAGTGTTTGCATTTCCTTTTGGTTAGAATATCTTGAACATTCTACCTCAAGTTTTATGCAGTCAACTTGTGCTGAAAGACCGTTTGAGTTTGTAGTTTTTGTAAATTACATAGTTTTACTATATTTTATACTGTGATCTACTCTCAGTGTTACAAAATATATTTTCTTTATTTTACCGATTGATTGAATGCTGGAGCTCTTTTGGAATTAGCTGATGCAGGTGGAATTGGTCATATGACAAGGACTATATCCTTGGATGAGCGGATCTTCTTTGCCATATAACCAAAAACCCTAACCCAAATTGTAAACCTGTATCTGGTTTTCAAAACTTATTAAAAAAGTGCTATAGCTTACATCAAAAATTTTCCCATAAAAAGAGTCGTCTATCAGCCCAGCCGAAACAACAATGCTGAGAGCCAAAACGACAACCACTCGCACAGCAGGAATTCCCTTTGGATCAGGTTCATCACCCTAACTACTAGTGCTACGAACTCAGTGTTATAAGTGGACAAAGCCAGATACGCTACAGTTCAAATGGAAAAATAACCACAGCAGAGCTATACCTCTGGCAGCAAAATATACACTAATTTTCTGTTTTTACAATTGAAAGTGCACAACATATGATGTTATTTTTATGAATTGGGTCACAAAGTGACAGGGTGTTTATGTTTGGAAGCGGCTATAGGTCCGCTGGCAGCGACACAGTTAGAATAAAATGCTGAGTTTGTCACAGCAGCACTGCCATGGTAGTCATGTAGACATGTCTTACTGTGTGAATGGTTTTCGTGCGGACTCTTGCGTAATCGGGCACCATTTGTTTTGGTTGTAGTGGTTGCACTTTTCATTGCACCGGTTTTTATTTACTTTTTTCAACAGTTTCCAGACTTTTGTGGTCAGATGTGTGATTTAGGTTTGATAAGTGTTAGGTTTAGGTTTACTAAGTTTCTACCAAGCGTAGTCCAGCCGACTGCACACTTGTTATGGATTAGTGTCATGTTTCAGGCGACGGATGAATAAGTTTTCAAATTCAAAATACAAAATATGAAATGAAATATTTCATTTGATTTTGTAAATGATATTAGGTTCTATTTTTAACATTTATCATTGGCACTCCTACTGTATTTTATGCTGCACAACCACAGATTTAGTGATTTTTTGGTACTGTTCTATGGATTTTTGAAGTTCAGGCGTTATTGTGAGAGCTCTGGTTAGACATTTCGCTTGACACTGGTCACCTCTGCTGCATTGTATAATACCTGCAGAAAGTGTGTGTTTGTACTATGGAATTCATGTCTGCTCAGGGACAGATTTAGGGAGCGCATGGCCCTAGGGCATCTTAGTTTTATAGGGGCCTCACACAGGTATGACCTCTTTGGTCACTTGTCTTAAAAGCGTGAATGTGTGTCCCACTTATGTGTATTGTGTAGTACTCCCACAAAATTCTGTCTTTTGTGGTGCTGATTTTGCTTCTAGGATTGGCTTAGATCTTCAGCATACAGCAAATCAAAACCTTTCCAACATTCTTCTCAAGAACAAATGGCAATGTGATCGTTTCTTGTAATTTATAGCTCTTTTATGTTTTTCCGAGATAACATTAAACGGAGGGTCGGCGGGCCGGGCAGGCTGGAGGGCTGTGTTTCCAAATGAATAACATGAATCTTCGGCAGGCTGGCGGGCTGCATAACAGGGCGGGCCAGTGAGCTGCACATAAAGGCGGGCCGGCGGGCTGCGGAAAAGCCCGCTGGGCCGCCCTTTTGTGCAGTCCGCCNGTCCGACCCTCTGTTTTATGTCAGTGGTGTACGGATATGGAAATTTTGCAATCCTGATCCAATCTGAAACTTTTTCATGAAGTCCATATCCGAAAATTAAAAATTATGGACTCCAATATCCAATCCAAATACGAAACCGCTCACTCAGTTACACATTAGCCAACATATTTGGTAGTGACTATTTTGCCTCATGAAGCAAAAGCTGTGACTATTTTGCCGTTAGTCAGACACTATTATTTGAAGTGGTCATATGACAAGGACGATACATAAAAATACAATTGCTAGGGTTTAGGATTGAGGTTAGGATGTAGAGTTCAGGTTTAGTCTATAGCTCACACAGACAAGAAGCCACAAACAGCTTTCCAGCACTGAAACCCTGACAACACTTATCGATTGGATTTAAGCCATTACTCTACAGCTCTCATGGTGAACTGAGCAGGTCATGCGTTCCGAACTTGTCATGTAACCATTTTAACCAATCATGTTAGGCTAAAAGCAAAATAGCTCTAGCATTGGTTTTGCCTCGTGAGGCAATATAGACACTGCCAACATTTTTTGTTTTGAATTCAATGAATGCCATGGCTACAACTGCTGCCAAAATGAAGTTAT
>JGI24158J21664_10014773_pt1 | contig 10225 bp, 8 predicted proteins | sample Ectturendosymbi3_FD_21664 | JGI IMG/M metagenome (IMG submission 21664) | reverse complement strand
CTGTGCTGTATGAAAATGGTCTGTTTTTTTACAAGTTTATTCTTTAATGCCTGATGACCGCCTTGAAAGGAAAAGGAAAGGCAGCAGTAAAAATAGGAATGTAATGTGGAAAACTTATTACTGACTCAATATTTTACAAGCCTCCAAAATGAAAACGAAAACCTAGTTTCAGGGCTATTGCCAGTGCAGTTCGTGGGTCCGCAGTTTGTCTGCATCGTAGTTTTGCAACATAAAAGTGAGTGAATGGATTTCTTGACGGAAATAATCTCCAAACTGACAGGGGCGTTACGAGGTGAGATGACGCCCGGTGCAAGATGCAACTTTGGCGCCCCCATTTTCGAACCTGAGGTCTTCTCGAAGCAAATGTACTGTATTGAAGAAGGTACGTGTGACATTGTTGGGATTTTTTGGCGCCCCCACAGTGATTCGGTGCCCAGGTAATTGCCCCACCTTGCCCCTTCATTACGCCCCTGTTGATTGAACCATAATACAGCCTGTAAAAAGCTACAGATGTTGACGTTAGCAAACAACTTGCCACTGTGTGACAAAAATGCATTAAACGTGCTCGATTAGCTCAAAGAATTATGACCTACGTAAATATGCATATGTGCAACTCTCTTCATATACATGGACAACGCAGAGGAGTTTTGAATTACTGCTAGGGGCGTAATGAGGTTAGATGGCGCCCGGGGCAAGATGCAAGTTTGGCGCCCCCATATTCGAACCTGAGATCTTTCGGAAGCAAATGTACTGTATTGAAGAATGTACTTGTGACATTGTTGGGATTTTTTGGCGTCCCGCAATCATTAGGCGCCCCCACAGTGATTCGGCGCCCGGGAAATTGTGCCCCTTGCCCTCGTCGTTACGCCCCTGAGTACTGCGCGCAGGTACGCGCCTCAACAAATCATGGTACACAGCTCTAACCAGAGGCATACGGGAAGATCGGCCTTTAGGCGAGGCAAAATTTTCAATTTGCCCGAATTTTTGTGCCACTTTGAGGAAAAACGAATAGGAGGATTTTGCAGGGCGGTGGTTCTGTTTCAGAAACTTTCCCAAAAATATCGGGAAGTTTTTCCTGAATTTTTTTACTTGTCCGAACTCCTCCCCGCTTCGTACGCCTATAGCTTCAACGCAGAAACTTTGGCAAAATACTATATATCTACAGCTTAGTGGATTGAATAATTAGTTTTACGTGGTCATAACAATTTTTGCTCAACACTTGAATATTTGCAGTCCAAAATTGGTGGAATGACGGCGCCTTTTACCCCCACCTGGCGACGCGTCAGGCAACAGTTAATGATGATGTGTGGTTTTGAGCCTTCTGTTGCAATTGCAAACCCGTAGACAACTCACGCTGGCCATGAAAAGACCAATTTGGCGTGGTTAGCGAAATCTGCAACCGACAGAAAAATGCTTGGTTTGGCGGTTGTTAGATAATTCCGCTTGCATCATATAAATTTGAGCAAAAAAGTACTCTTCTGGTGAATCTTTAACTTTTTTACTGGTGACCGTGGTGTTGGCGAAGGTTCGTGGTTTTAAATTGGTGATACGCTGATTCTCCTCTGTGTTTTCTGGCCTGGCTGAACAGAAGCAGATCCATCGACAGATCAACAGCATTGGGGGTGGCTTTGAGCTTCGTCTGGCACTTCGTAATAGTATACAATGAATTGAAAAATGGCTTCATCGGGAGACTAGAGCTTGACTTTGGAGGTATTGATTGTAAATTTAGGGGACTCAGCCCGCTTGCTTCCACTTCTGTTGAAAAGGGTCACAACTTTTTTAGTAACCTGGTCTAGCGGGATTGATGTTTTTTTCTTCACATTAGCAATCCAGTGTCGAAAAATGTGAAACGGTATTTAAAGACTTGATTGAAAATCTACCTTTATAAGTGGCGTTAAATGTATTTTAGGGCAAATACTTTAAGGCCCAGTGCAAATCTATCATGCGATTGTAAGATCGTTTTTTACAATAGTCAACAAAGCTACCTAAAATAGTGTCCTGGCAAACGCCTTTCATTCACGTGTTGTTTTTGGATTGTCGCTTCAGCGATAAATAAGTCTTTCATGTCCATGTAAATGCACAAGCTTGGCTTGGAAACATGATCGTCTTTTAGCTTTTCATTTGAATACTATCGTGGGACATGAGTTGTCACTTCCAAGTCTAAGAACTGTTCTGTTTCTAACCAGGTCGGGAATGCGTTGCAGACACTATTCTTCACTGATTTCTCTAGGGATAGCCAAAACAGTGGCAAACGCTTGCGCGCAGCATGCTTTTATACCTTTAAAATACATTTTGTAAATATACGAGATCTGTGTAGCTTGTGAAAAACGAGGACCACTGTTTGGGGCCTGTTTCAAACGTTTTCTGAATTAATGATATAAAAAAGCGCTTTCAAACTGTGGTTATTCCCTGAAAAATAGCATAGTTCGACCAACAAAAATAGCCACTTTTTGACCTACAAAAGATAATCTCTTATGTGTGACACACAACGATTGTCGCAGACAACCTTTGGTATTTAGCAAGTGAAGACATTTTGGCGCCCCCCAATTTGACTGCCCCCCTCAAACGCCTGGTCTGGATCCGCCACTGCCCGTAACCACTAACCAGGGGGGGTTGCAATTAACATCAGATGAAAGTTGAAACACTTTCAGACTATGTACAGGTAAAATTCTGATTACTTGACAAAACAGATTTTTTACTCGCCAGCAAGGTAATGGGATGAAACCCTCAAGGCTCCATATAATTGCGATTGAACCGTCACAAGCAGGCCCGTAACCAGGGGGGAAAATCCCCCTAAAATTGTTTTCGCAACCCCTGGAAAAATTTGTTGGACATAGTTCAAAACTATTGGACGTATTAAAAAATTTGGGTCTCTCTAAAAAAACTCTTCGGCCACCCCTGGTGTCCCAAGCTGGTTACTGGCCTGTCTTTCAATTTCAACCTTTATGGCTACTGTTTTACCTTTGCAAAATCTCCAAGCCTCTTACTGACAAAGGCAGATCATTTGCACACAAGGAAATGACCTTTTTCAGCTTCAATGATTGGCACAAATTTTCTGTCTAACCGATTCGGTCTGAGCCGTTTCGGTCACGGGACTTTTCGATCTTGGTCGTTTCGGTCTCAAGACATTTCGGTCAGACCAGGAAATCTTGCAGAAATCTTACGTATTCCCTTTTAATGCAAACGTACTTAAATCAACAAAAGTTTTTATTTGAAAAAAAATACAAACATGATACAAGATCCAACAGTTAATCAGCATGAGCATATGATTTTCATTATCATCAGAAAGCAAAATAAATCATTACAGATATTTCGCAATCAAATACAAATACTTCAGACTCATAATTACAATTCAGATTTAATCGCAGTCATGACTCCTCAAAAGGGAGTTGGTATAAAACCAGCTAGCGTGACATTTCGCCTGCCTATATAATCATTTCAATAAACAATGTAATCAGTTGTTTATGTACAGAAATGTCGTGACCGAAATGTCCCAAGACCGAAACGGCCCAGATCGAAACGGCTTGACCGAAACGGCCAGACCCAATCCGCCTGACCGAATCGGTCAGACTGAAAAGTTGCGTACCCGTGTCCTAGTTTGTGGAGTTATCATATAGACGTAGCCAGGGGTGCCATGCCCCCGCAAATTTTTAGCATACCTAGTCGTTTTGTATTTTGAGAGGCGGTATCCCAAACAAACTGCTGTTGCTCGCCTAAAATCAAAAATTTTGGTCACCCCAAATTTTTTAGCCCCTTCAAAAATTTTTGGGCTGGCTACACCACTGGGTGTTATGCTAGTTTTTCAGGATCAGGGGTTACACCTGACACGTAGGTAGAACTGAGACTTTGCTTTTCACTGAGGGGGCAGCAGCGCACAATACATTGGAAACATTATCGTGGTTTAGTGTAGTATTTACATGGCGTGGTCGTGGCCAGGGCGGCAACCAGCTGATATTTTCGGAGAGGCGGTGGCAAAATGATTGTAATTTGTTGTACTACCTTCGGGAGGATATGATTGCGACTTGTTGTTGTACCTAAGAACTAAATGTGTTTTTGAAAATTTTTGTGGGGCAATTATCCGGTTGTGCCCCTGGTTGCGCGCTTGATTGTGGCAGTCGACCTCATACTTTTTTTTGGTCTTTGTGGAGTGAAGTGAAGAGCAAGGAGGTATATTGGCTGCTGCAGGGTTTAAGCTAAACTTGTGGAATTAGCTAAGAGCGAAGGAGAGAAGTGAAAGAAAAGCTATAGAAAAGAGCTTGCAAACCAATGACTCGACAGTTTGTGTGACTCGGCTATGACTCGATTCGATCAAGTCATGACTCGACTCTGACTCGAATCGAAAAAATTTTAGATGACTCCGACTCGAAGAACTTGTGATTGGACTCGTGACTTGAAAAATATGACTCGGCCGCAACAGTTTTGAAGTGTTATTTGCTGAATTCTTTGTTACAACGCAAAATGCTTTCGAGTGAAGCACCCTAAAATTTGCAGATAAGTTGCCAAAGTTTTAGCAAACAGGGATGGTTTCGATGGAAACGATGCCAAACGTTGCCTTTGTCGCAATGCTGAGACATCAGACGTAAGTTTCGAGCAACTTAATATTAAATGTAAATTTTAGGTCGGGGGTTCCCAACCTTTTTCTTACCATGTAACCCTTCAGCATTCCGACAAATGAGCATGTACCCCTGCAGCATTTCAACAGATAAGGATGTACCCCTTCAGAATTTTGACAGATGAACACGTACCCCTAAAAGTCCTCATGACAAAATATTTTCTCATGATTTTTCACAGATACATTTAACAGTATACATATAATGGCTTTTGAAATCAATATTAAGTGATATATGTATAAATATTTGAAAATAAACAACATGTAAATATATTTTTATCTTCTATTGCTAACCTTAAATGTACCACTTCGGATAGGCAAATGTACGCCCAGGGGTACATGTACCTCAGGTTGGGAACCCCTGTTTTAGGCGTTGCGTTTGGGTAAATGTGGTACAGCAGCTCCAAAATTCTCGTCAGGTGACAGGTTGTACAATAAGGGAAATTCCGTTTACGCGAAGTTTTTCAGTCACGCGTTTTGTCACGCTGCAGCGATTGTGAACACTCACGGCCTGCCTGAATCGTGGATCGTAATCTGATTCCGCCTCAGTGATTTCGCAGCACGCTTTGTTTGAAGCTGAAACTACTTTGATTTTTCCTGCAAGGTCGTTCAACACCGTCAGTCTCTCACGAAATTTCTTGTTGAGATTAAAGACCAGCTAAAACAAAAACGAAAAGCACAGTTAACATTCCCACAAGCAGAAAACCCACCAAAAGTTACAATCGAATCAGTAAATGAATGAAGTCATTGCATAATTACACCAAATAGTTAATACTCAACACCAACTATCAGATCTCCGCACGAAACACATGTACAGTAGGCTATGTAACAGGCGTCATTAAAAAGAAAAGCAATGCCTTGACTAAAGCAGTGTTTGAAATTTACCGTTCTCAGCACAGACTCTCCATCTATTGGGGTTTTGGTGAAAACATTATTGTCATAATGTCTCTGAAAAACAATTTGTATGAATATGTTAATAAGCAATATATTTATTGTATATGTTCTTGACAACTACCTTTTCTAAAGCTCATAACTTTGCTGTAAGGATGCTAGCAGTGATCGAAAATAACTGCTGCGAATGTATAAAAACAACATGCGAATAATGTACAGAATCGTCCATCATCATGTTTACTGAGCTTCTATACCATCAACATATACACCAGATCCTGTTTTAACCAAAATCTCCCTTATCTTTTTTAAATTTCAGTTGTAGACTTCTTTAGTGGACCTCAGCTTGATTACCCTGTTAGCAGCAGTTTCAAAGCAAAAGCTTAGGCAAACAGCAAGTGCTGAAGGGACTATTATTTCTAACCCATCATGCTTGAAATTGTTTGTTAGTAGAAGAGTGCAGTGTATCTGCTTTATTTTTTAAAAACCTTCCGAAAAATTACACCATCACTAAAAAAATACAAATATAGGTAGGTTGTACATTTCAATTTTTTGCCTTAATTTAAGATGGCAAGTTAATACCTAAAAAGTTTTCTTCTCGGCTAGAAGTTTTCAACCATGGTGCAGCTAAAACTTCTATAACTGTGTGTGCTCATTATTATACTATACGTTATTACGAACAGATGTTTACAGAACATGTTTGTCAGCTCAGCTTTGTAATATTTCTCACAGCTGAATCGTTGTGAAAACGATCATATCAAAGTTGTTATCGCCATTGCAAGCCATTTATGACACTCACACACACACAACAAAACAGCAGGATGGCGTCTAGGTGCTGCAATCAGAAGAAGACAACTGCGAATGAGGCCGTGCCAACGCATTGGCTTTTTTTCATTATTTTAACTTCGAAGACATTTGTTTTCGTGCCAAGGTGTGGACTTACAATACCATGGTTTTGGTGCAGAAAAGATTTTTCCCTTTTCTACTGATTTGTCTATTGTGCGCAGTATATAATGTTTGCTGCAGCGTCTGTGCCTGACAAACTTCCTATGATCTCTAAAACATCCTTTGTGCAGAATTTAACTGACAGTAAAATAATACCTATATCGAAATCTCAGTATACTTCTGTCTCACTGTTTTGTGTTTGAAAAAACAAGTGAAAATAGTCTTTTGCAAGTTAATACTTTTTCACTTGACATTTTGATCAAAATCCCGAGACGTTACCCAGCAATTTTGATTTATGGATAAAAAAATTGATGAACAGTTGCTTTTGTTTTTTTTTCAATGAGTGCCTATTTTGTTAAACTTCAACGGTTACACAATATAGCTGATAAAAATCAAATATAAGTCATTTTTATGCACAAATAAACATGTGATCACAGCTTGTAGAAAAGTATACCTGCATAGCTTCAACTTTCAAATCATTCTTAAAAACACCTTCAATTTCACTTTTGAAAAGTTGTTGATCTACATTTGGCAAAACACAACCACCCTCTTTCAATGCGAAGGTTGATAAACCAGCCAAGCAGAGCAGAATTTTATCGAAACCCTTTTTTACTTTAGGCATAATAAAAGCCTGTTACCAAAGGATATGCACATTTACTAACCTATCTGGCACTTTTTAAGGCACAGCCTATACCACAGAAGAGAAAAGCAGTTAAAAACCTTCAAATAAAGCGAAATTCTCTTTCAGCTCAAAGCGTTTGCAACCAAAGCTAGGGTTGCAGTTTTGATTACCTTAAAAGATAAGGTCATGAGTTTTAACTACCGACGAAGCATCTGGCAGCTTGTAACAAATCATTGGGCTGCTTATTTCAAACCATCGGTCTATTCATAGTATTTCTAAACTTTTTCAGCCTTCAATCGATTCATTAATATTTGCTGCAAGTTAAACTAAAGGTTACCAGCACAGAGTCCCTGGAAGAGTTAGCTGTCTGACCTTGGCACGAAATTTTTCGTTCCTAGTTTCCATCATCCCACAACAAACGCGTGATTGCATTTTTCGCTTCTACGCTGCCACCCTACAGACAACACTACATTAAAAAAAACCTGTTTGTGGCTTTTTTTCCACTTGACCTGAAGGGAATATAAGACGCGGGAACTCTTTCGTAATCATTCATGAGTAGAGAAGGGTTCGGACAGTTTCTTACCCACATCCTTCCCCAAGAGGCGCGCAGTTTAGGCTACTACCAACCATTCGCAAAGCGAAACGTTTCGCGCATGCCTGTGCGGGTTCTCTAAACTACGGCCCGCGTGCCGAATCCGGCCCCCTAAGCTATTTCATCCAGGCAAAGACATTTTGCCAATAATGAAAAATAATATATTTGCAAGAAACTTGCTGATTTGGTAGATCTCGAAACAATCACATTAGGTAAGATATCCGGTCCTCAAATTGTTGTGTAATAGCTTATGTGGCCTTTCGGTAAAACTGTTTAGAGTCCCTGCGCTATAGCGCACCGATGTTCAATGCCGGTTCTAAGCGCGGAGAACTATCCAGTGCATAGATGGATTGTTGCGTCATTTCTTGAGTTCGAACTGTAAGGAGAACAAATTTCAATTGCATTATAACTGACTCAGATTTAAAATATTTTGGCGATTGCGAATTCGAATAAAACTTTAACAGCTAGAAACACTTAAAGTTTGTGTCGAAGATGTACAGTAAAATGGTTAATCAAAATTCAACCTTCATGTCACCTGAGTTGCACATCAAAACTGTCAAAAACGCTTGGAAAAGAAATCAATGCAAGTATATATTAACAAATGAAGAAAAAGAACTATCGAATGCAACAAGGGACTGAAATAATCTTATTCACTGTTAAAAAAGTTTGGCCGACTGCAATAACCATACCTGGAGGAATTAACCATAGTCTAATCAGCTACTGGTTAGAGAGAGCTGATAACGAAATATTTTCTCACAATTACGATGAGAATCATATAAAACTTTTCAAGAACTGCCAAATGATGAAAGCAAAGTTTGCCGGATCTTTTCAGACTCTCTAATAACCAGTGGCATAACTGACGGGGAGCAGGGGTGCGCGCCGCCCCCTGGCAAGCTAAATGTAAAAAATGGGCCCCCTTTAGAGATTTCATGAACTGCAGAATATGAAAGTGCTTCTACAATTTTTGGAAATCCGTTGGTCTTAACATTTTAAATACTGAAATAGTGCAGTGCTTAGCAAACCAACAATCATCGAATGAATCGCAAATTCAAAGTTGTTACAGTGCAGCGGCGTGCATTGTACAATACGTCATCTTGAACGTGCATACTGCGTGTGATGTAATAATTGTCCCTAGGTGTGGAACCTTGCCGCATTTTGCGGCCATTATACTTCTACATGCTTTGAACTGTGTGATGGAGTTGTGAATAAGTTTATGTCTGAAAGCTGTCATGTACATTTCTTTGAGATTAGGAAGTGACCTTGAGATTAGAATACAGAGAACGTTGTGTAGTGATACCACAACTTTTTTGTTTTGCAAAGCCAATTAACAAAGCTGTCTGCAATTCACCGCTGGATGTTGAACTATTGGTTTTGATTTTAGCATCTCGGCTGAAGGTGATAACTTCGTTTTTCTAGCCATCCCAGCGGGTACCGCGGCTTTCGTCTGCGCAGCGCACTTTGCACGTCTTTGAAGTGAAGTATGTGATCAGGCCCATAGTTTGGGTCGCGGCCCACATAAGGGTTGCGATTTCGCAAAGGGTCTACGCCGAGGCGATCAAAAACCTAAACCTGAGTTGTAATTTTTCAAACTTGTCTGTGTCTGTTCACAGTGTAGCCAGGGACGCCGGAACGGGGTGCATTACGGGGGCACTGCCCCCCTGCCTTTTGATAGGTGGGGCAACGGGGGCACAGGTTCCCTTACATACTAGTATCATAAGTAATTTCATGATTTATCAAGATCAGTTTGAAGCAAATTTATTGCAGCTATTCGCGCACACCTATAATTCAGAATGGTTTTCTATAATTTTTGTTTTTAGTTTTGAAGTCAACATTGTTGTTAAACATGTAAATGCGAAAAGAATGACTATTATGGCTATAGGTGTGCTTTTACACTGAACTCAAGCAAACAGTTTTGAACTCGTGGTACGTCAAAACCGTGGACATCCGCAGTGGCGTCAAAACAGGAGCGAAACCAGGAGGGGCGATTGAGGGATCGCTCTCCCTAATACCTACGAATTAACCTTATTTACCATGGTTGTGTACAATTCGGAAAACAGCATTCGCAATACAAGGCTATTTTGTCATCCATTGTTTTTTCACAGAGGTGTTGTGAAGTATACTTCATCTCTCTTGAAGTAGTGAACCCGTAATGAGACTTGACTAACAAATATTACTGAAATCACCCCCCTAACCTTATTGGCTCGATCTGCCCCGGGGTCAAAGCGGGCATTTGCCTCTCTGGAAATTGGGACTGAGAACTAAAACTTTCTAAAAAATTTGACGTCAGCAGCTCAATTCCGATTAATTGATTTATTTCTTGCAATAACAGTTTATTTGCCGGTACGACACTCAAAACGGCATACGAGCCAGGTTCACTGTTCTGGTGTCATGCAGTACTGAGCTTGCAGTTCACTCATGTCCGCTCTTCTGCCTGCAGGCATAGGTGTAGCCAGGGGGACCTAGCGGACCATGTCCCCCACAAATTTTTAGAACGTATAGTCGTTTGTGCTTTGAGATGCGGTATCACAAACAAAATAGTGTTATTTGCCTAAAATCAAACATTTTTTCC